>JAEEGL014158681.1_pt1 | contig 12180 bp, 7 predicted proteins | sample 9134231 | NCBI WGS metagenome assembly JAEEGL01 (sample SAMN16246548, study PRJNA631951) | gut metagenome | biome: gut microbiome; feature: rumen; material: fiber-attached | host: Bos | place: Iran: Karaj | collected 2018-10
CGAGCTCGCGGTCCACCGTGGCCAGGATGCCCTGCACCTGGCCCAGGGCGAACATGCGCCCGAGGAGCGTATAGCCGGCGTTGTGCCCGTGGGCGGACTCGTCCATGATGCCGCCGGGCTCGTCGGTGAAGGTCATGCCGTGGTCCACCCGCATGGGCAGGGAAGGGTTCTCCTTCTCGAAGATCCGGCACAGTTCGACGAGGTCCGCGCGGCCGCCGAGGTGCGAGGCCTCGGTAAAGTCCCCGTTCGGGAAGATGTGGCAGGAGCGCAGGTGCACGAAATGCGTGCGGGAAGCGAACTTCCGGGCCATCTCCACCACGTTGTTGTAGGCACCGGCCGACAGGGAACCGGCGCAGAAGGTCAGGCCGTTATGCTTGTTCGGAACGACGTCGAGGAACCATTTGATGTCCTCCTCGGTACGGACGATGCGCGGAAGTCCGAGGACCTCGATAGGCGGATCGTCAGGATGCACGCACATGTTCATGTCGCATTCGTCGCAGACCGGCATGATAGCTTCGAGGAAGTATTTCATGTTGGCGCGGAGCTGTGCCTTGTCGATGCCTTTGTAGAGCTCGAGGAAGTCGCGGAACTTCTGGATCGGAGCCTCGTCGTTCTCGCTGAAGTTGCCTGAAACGAAGCCCTGGGTTTTGATGATGATCGTCTCGACGAGCTGATGCTCCTTCTCCGGAGTCATGTTCTTGGCAAGTTCGTCGGCCTCTGCAAGTACGTTACGGCCCTCGCCCACCCCTTCAGGGAAGCGGAACTGCGCCCATTCTTCCCGTGCACGTGCACGCTTCAGGATATAAATATCGAAGTATGCAAATTCTGCATAATTGAAATAGAGGTTTGTGGCGCCGTTAGGATTGCTGTGCTGCAGGTCTGTTCGGGCCCAGTCGAGTACAGGCATGAAGTTGTAGCAGATGCAGTGGATGCCTTCTGCCGCAAGATTACGCAGACTTTCCTTATAGACCTCGATCTGGTGGTCTCTGTCCGGACCGCCATATTTAATTGTTTCCACTACCGGAAGGGACTCCACTACGCTCCAGCGCATTCCGAAACTCTCGATATACTCGCGGAGGTCACGGATCTTCTCCCGTGTCCATACTTCACCTAGAGGCACGTCGTGAAGGGCGGTGACGATACCCTCCACTCCGATTTGCCTAAGCTGGGCAAGAGTTATCTTGTCTTTCTTGCCGAACCATCTCCATGTTTTTTCCATGATCTATTGTTGTGTTTAGTTGATTCTATTGGAAAAGCTTCTTGAGCGTCTCCTCGTCGTGGCAATCCTGATACTTGTCGACGAACTCTTTCGGAGTCATTCCGAAATAATCACGGAACGAGCTCGAGAAATATGAGTGCGTCGAGAAGCCTACACGATAGGCCACCTCGGAAATATTAACCTTATCATTGATAAGCAGATAGGCGGCCTGCTTCAGGCGGATCGAACGGATCAGCCCGCTTGGCGACTGCCCTATCGCTTCTTTCAGTTTTCTGTTCATATGGACGCGGCTCATGCCGATTTCGCGGCTGAGGTCCTCGACTCCGAATTCCGGCTTGTCGATATTCGTCTTGATCGCCTCGATCACGCGCTCCACAAGGGATTTCGATGAGTTGACCTTGAGTTCATCATACTTGTAGTCGACCTCGTTGGAGTATTTGCTGCGGATTGTATCGCTGTTGGAGATAGCATTTGCGATAGCGCTCCGGAGCAGGTCCATCGAAATCGGTTTGGTGAAGAAGCGGTCGGCTCCGCAGTCCAGACAGCGCTGGACGCTGGCCTCGTCGTTCTGCGACGTAAGTATGATCACCGGAATATGATTAGTGCCAGGATTATGCTTGATCTTAGTACATAGTTCCTCGCCGTCCATCGGTTCCATGAGAAGGTCGGTAATGACAACGTCAGGGACTGTCGTCGAGATCTCGCCCCAGGCGGAGCGGCCGTTGGCATAGGCCTGGACGTTGTACTGGCCCCGCAGTTCCATGCGCAGATAGTCGCGGAGCTCATCATCGTCGTCGACGATTATGATTGTCTTGCGGGACTTGACTGCCTTGTCCAGACTTTCCGTCTCGCTGTGGTAGCTTATATCTTCGGTAGTATCGGTAAATTCCTCGATATTCATCTGCTTGGTATAGAGGTCTTTATGATGAGACGTCAGACTAAGCTCCTCGGCGGAGAGATGGTCCTTGCCGGCCGGGAGAAGAACCGTGAAGCAGACGCCGGTTTCGGTGTTGGAGGCGCTGATCTTGCCGTGGTGCAGGTCTATGAGCATCTTCGCCAGGCTGAGGCCCACTCCGGAACCGCCCTTTGCGTCGAGGACGTCGGACTGGAAGAATCGCTCGAAGACTCTTTCCAGGTTCTTTTCATCGATATGGCTGTCGGTATTGGTAATCCGGATCTTGACGAACTCGGCGATGTTGGACGGAAGCTCGCCGTTGTTGCGGACTGTATCCGACACGATCACCTCGATCTTGCCTCCGTCCTTTGTGTATTTGAAGGCGTTGGAGATTATGTTGAAGATAATCTTGTCGAAGTTGCCCTGGTCGACCCATAGGTTGAGCACGTCGGTGGACGAGGTTATCGAATAGTCGATATTGCGCGTCATCGCCAGATTGTCGAAGGAGTGCATGATCTCCTTGATGAAGTAGATTATGTCTGTCTCGAGGAAGTGCATCTGCATCTGCCCGTCGTCGATCTTTCGTATGTCCATAAGCTGGTTGACGATGCGCAGGATTCGCAGGGAGTTGCGGTACATCAGGTTGTAGAGCGACTTCTGTTTCGGATCCGTCTCGGACTCGCGCATTTTCTTAAGCGGAGACATCACCAGAGTAAGCGGAGAACGGATTTCATGCGAGATGTTGGTGAACATCTGAAGCTTGAGGTCGCGGATCTCGGACTGTTCTTTTTCATGGATGCGCTTGCGGCGGGCGACGACCAGCCTGTGGATCAGATAGAAGCCCGACAGTAGCAGCAGTATATAGAGCAGATAGGCCCAGAAGGTCTCGTACCATGGCGGCAGAATCCTGATTTTTATGCTCCTTGTGGAGAATTCGTCCTCCTCGTCTTCGAGGTAGGCACGGACCTGAAGCTCGTAGCGTCCGCTCGGGAGATTGGTATATGTAGCCAGTGCATTGGCCTGCGAAGTGTGGTGCCATTCCGGGTCGGAGTGGTTCAGCTTATACATGTACTGCACCTTGCGCGGGTTGGTGTACTCGAGGACGGCGAATCCGAGGGAGAAGGTGTTGGTACGGTACGGAAGGGTTATGCTGGTGGCTTCGGTGATATGCTTGTCGAGGATATTATGCTCTGCCGACGCATCGAACTCGATCTCTTTGTTCATCGCCGTGAGGCTGGTGAAATAGAGAGGCGGGAGGTCATGGGCCTTCTGGTCGACCATCTTAGGGTAGAAGGCGGTGATTCCGTTGATGCCGCCGAAATAGATCTTGCCGTCTTCGTCTACGAAGGATGCCCCGTGGTGGAATTCGTTCTCCTGGAGGCCGTCGTATGAGAAATAGCGGGTAAACCTTCCGGAGGACGGGATCAGGCGGGAGAGGCCGTATGAGGTCGATATCCAGAGATTTCCGTCAGAACTTTCCCTGATGGCGTTGACGACGTTGTTGGAGAGGCCTTCGGCCTCGGTATAGAGGCGCAGGTCGTTGCGGGCGCGGTCAAAATAGATCAGTCCCTCGCCGGTGCCTATCCACATGACTCCGCCGGTGCCTTCGCAGAAGCAGTAGATGCGGGCGCGGACTCCTGCCGGACCGACGTTATAGCTGATCAGCTGGCCGACGTTGCTGTTGTAGCAGAGCAGGCCGTTGTACGTGCCCACCCAGAGCATGCCGTCGCTGTCTATGAACAGGGCGCTGACCCATTTGTTCATGATTTCGGAGATTGTCCGGATGACGCGGCCGTCGGTCGGGTCGATTATGCTGAAGCCGTTACCATGGGTACCGACGTAGAGGACGTTGTTCCTGGAATCATAGGCGAGGCTCTCGGTACGCACCGAGCCTAGATGGTTCGCGTTGGTCGCCCTGTGGATTTCGCCGCCGCGTGGACGGACGAAGAGGCCGTCGAGATAAGTGGCGATCCAGAGAGTGCCGCTGTTGTCCATGGCCAGAGACATGACCGAGTTGTTGCTCAGGGCGGAGTTGGCGGCCGTGTAGCTGTATTTCCGGCCGTCAGGAGTAATCTGGACTATGCCGCCGCCATCGGTGCCGACCCATAGGTCGCCGTTGTAAGGGTCACGGAGCACCGAAGTCACGCAGGAGCTGTTGCCGCCAAAACGGGAGTCGGTGCTGGTGGAGACATACTCAAAACCGTACATGGATTTAGGGATCACCATGAGTCCGGTCTGGAAGGCGCCTACCCATATATTTCCCTGAACGTCCTCGAAGAGGGCATGTACTTTCCAGGTTGAGATGTCGTACGGGATATTGGCGAGACTGAGGCTATGGCTGGTATCGGTCTCGAGATCATATACAAGGATGCCGCGGTTTTCTACTCCGACGAGGAAAGAATGGTCTCCGGCGCGCTGGATAGAGCTGTCTCGCAGGAGGCACTGGACACGGCAGGTCGAGGCGTAGCGGTCTTTCGATGCCCGGATCTTGCCGGTCTCGGCATCGAAGATCAGGATTCCGCAGTTGAATGTACCTATTATAATATTACCTGTGCTGGGATCCTCGGCATAATCCTGGGCTACTACAATCTTGGAGAGAGACGAGGTCTCAGGAGTCCAGAAAGTGTCCGAAAGGAGCACTCCGGTCCGGCCGTCGACGACAAAAATGCCGCCTACGTCCTCGTTCGACATCCATACTCTTCCAGAAGAATCGAGAAAAATGCCGTTGATATATGTCGTAGGAAGGTTCGAGTTGAGAGTATTTCGCTTCTCGGATACGAGCTTATGCGTCTTGGCATCGATCACGTAGACTCCGTGCTGCGATGTGGAGACCCAGATTTCCGAGCCGTTCACGGTCGGGACTTCTATGATTCCTGTGATATATTGCGAAGAGTTCGGGACGGAGAGGTCGCCGAGATCGAATTTGCTGAATGTGTTGTAGTCCGGATCGAAGACCTGGAGGCCGGCGGAGGTTCCAGTCCAGAATACTCCGTGGCTGTCCTCTTTGATGGTCATCACGAGGTTGCTGGCGAGGGCGTCAGTGCGCGATGGATCGAAACGGAAAGTGGTAAAGCTTCGGCCGTCGAATCTGGCGAGTCCGTTCTCGGTGGATACCCATATGAACCCTTTACTGTCCTGAGTAAGGTCATTGATCTGAGAGTTAGGCAGTCCGTATTCGGAAGTATAAAATCTCGCCATCTGTGCATTTCCGACTGTAGCTAGTGTCAAAAATGACAGAAAAGTGAATAGTTTGTAGTGTTTCATTTGTGCGTAATTCAAGATCAATGTTACAAATTTAATAAAATCTTTTAAATCTGGAATCTTTTGGAGGCTTTTCTTTTGATTTTGATAGAAGAATTTTTAATGTTACCTAATCGACACAAAATGTTGCAAAAATCCCTTCAAATGTCTCAAATCTGAAAGAGTATGAACTGTATGAGCAAGGTCTACTGTAATATTGTTAGTAATTTTGCACATTAAAAAGTGTCTTCGCGGCACGAATGAATTAATATTCAGACACGGATGAAAAAAGTACTGACATCGATTCTTATGGCGGCCCTTGTGGCAGGTATCTGGTCCTGCAGCAAGACCGGAAAGGACGAGCCGAAACCGACTCCGACTCCGCCACAGCCCCCTGCTCCGACGGAGAAGGTTCTCGATTATTCGAAAGCCTCCCTGAAGGAACTTGCCGCGAAACAGGGGATCAAGCTGGGAGTCGCGATGACATATGGAGAATACCGCCAGAATCCGGCGATTGCCGGACTTCTCGAGAGAGAGTTCAGCAGCGTGACTTTCGGTAACGAGATGAAGCATGACTGCATCGTGGGGGCTGACGGAAAATGCAATTTCTCCACTGCCGACGCCATGGTCTCTTACGCAAGTAAGGCAGGTGTCGATCTTTTCGGCCACACTCTCGGCTGGCATTCGCAGCAGCAGAACGATTATCTCGACAAACTTATAAGCAAAGCCCGTCCGGACAACAGCGCTTCCCTGCTCCAGGCCAACTGGAACTTTGAGGAAGGGACTCTTGACGGATATGTAGCAAACGGTTTCGGACTTACCAGCTCATATTACGAAGTTTTCGCCGGAGATTATGCCGCAAAGGCCGAATCCGAGGCCAGTCTCGGATTCAAAGTTTCTCTCGCGGAGGGCAAGACTTATGAACTCTCGTTCTGGGCCATGAGCGAAGCTTCCGGCCGTTCAGTCAAGGCATCGTTAGGAGATCAGAAGACGACTGCTTCCGTCTCCTCGAAATGGACAAAATATTCTACATCCTTTACTGCCGCTGCCGACGGAGAGGCTGAATTCACACTCGAGGCTGCGGCCGGAGCATGTATCGACAACATAAGGGTCGTCGTGGCCGGCGGTCAGAGCGCGCCTGTCGGAAAGTTCTACAGCAGTTCTTTGCTTGAGGGCGAGCTTGCAGACGACGCAATCGGCTTCGCGTACAAGAGCTGGGTGTATGCCATGATCGAGCATTTCGACGCATACGGCTGGGATGTGGTCAACGAGACATTCTCGGACGCTTATCCGAGCGGTTTCCGTGACAAGAACAATACAGACCTCTCGGGATACCACAAATTTTTGTGGGGACAGTATTTCGGCAACCAGAAGAATTTCGTGGACAAGGCATTCGCCTATGCTAAAGATGCCCTTGCGAAGTACGGCAAGGAGGCTGTACTCTATATAAATGACTATAACCTGGAATACAGCGATTCAAAACTCGGCGCTTACTGCGACTACGCCAAGAACAACCCTGACGTGACCGGAGTCGGCACCCAGATGCATCTCGACCTGCAGCTTCCTAACCTAGAAAGCAAGATCGACAATATGCTCAGGATGCTGACAGGTACCGGAAAGCTGGTGCGTATCTCGGAACTTGACATCAAGGCTGGCAGCTCAAAACTTAAAGAGCAGGCTGAACTTTACAAATATATCTTCCAGAAGTATATAGAGATAGTGCCTGAGGCACAGCGCGGCGGAATCACGTTCTGGGGATTCAACGATAAAGACTCCTGGGTTGGAGAAAGCAATCACCCTCTGCTTTGGAGCGGGAAGAATTACGCCAAGAAGCCGGCTTACGATGCAATATACATTTACCTTTGTGAGCTGGCGGGCATAGATCCCTACAAGGCTTCAGAATAATGACATATAATAACAAATAACTTTTAGATAATGTACTCATTAGGAATTGACGTAGGATCGTCATCAGTCAAGGTTTCACTCCTCGATATCGAAGGAGGAGTCTGCCTCGCCTCATCAACCAACCCTAAGGTTGAGATGCCTATCTCGGCACCGCAGAAAGGTTTTGCCGAGCAGGATCCGGAGATGTGGTGGAAATATATCTGCGAAGGCATAAAGGATATCGCAGGCAAATGCAGCATGAGCAAGGTCGCTTCTATCGGTATCACTTACCAGATGCATGGCCTCGTTGCAGTCGACAAGGATATCAAGCCTCTCCGCGATGCAATAATCTGGTGCGACTCACGCGCCGTAGGCATAGGAGCTGAAGCCCTCGAGGGCATCGGTTACGACAAATGCATGAGCCATCTGCTCAATTCCCCGGGCAACTTTACCGCTTCTAAACTCGCATGGGTGAAGCGTAATCAGCCTGAGCTGTACGCCAAGATCTATAAGTTCATGCTTCCGGGCGACTATGTTGCCTATAAGCTTTCAGGTGAGGTCGCAACGACTGAGACCGGTCTTTCAGAGCAGATTCTCTGGGACTTCAAGGAGGCCCGCCGTGCAGACTTTGTCGCAGCTTACTACGGTATCGATACAGCCCTCATCCCTGAGATTGCTCCGTCTATCGGCGTAGCTGCAAAGACAAATGCTGCTACAGCCTCCCTTCTCGGCATTCCGGAAGGTACTCCTATCTCATACCGCGCCGGCGACCAGCCAAACAATGCTTTCTCCCTCAACGTTCTCCGTCCTGGCGAGATTGCAGCTACCGGCGGTACCAGCGGCGTTGTCTATGGAGTGACAGATGTGCCTAAGGCTGACTCGGCTTCCCGTGTCAACACCTTCCTTCATGTCAACAACAAGGCTGACGCCCCTCGTCTTGGCGTTCTCCTCTGCATCAATGGTACAGGTATCCTGAACTCATGGATCCATAGAAACGTAACTCCGAATCTCGGATACGCGGAGATGAATGACCTTGCCATGACAGCCCCTGTAGGCTGCGACGGTCTTACCATCTTGCCGTTCGGAAACGGAGCCGAAAGAGTCCTCGAGAATCGCAATATCGGCGCGCGCATGTGCGGCATAGACCTTGTAAGACATTCTCAGGCTCATATACTTAGAGCTACACAGGAAGGCATCGCCTTCTCGTTCAGGTACGGAATCGACATAATGAAAAATCTCGGTCTGAAACCTGACGTGATCAGGGCTGGAAAGGCTAACCTGTTCCTCAGCCCTCTGTTCCGCAGCACCCTCGCAACTCTCTGCGATTCCCGCATCGAGCTGTTCGATACTGACGGAGCGCTCGGAGCCGCCCGTGGCGCAGCCCTCGGAGCCGGCTTCTACAAGAATGCCGAAGAAGCTTTCGCTTCCCTCAAGAAGGTTGACGAGGTTGCTCCTGAGGCTACATGGAAGGCTCCTCTCGAGGAGGCTTTCGCAAAATGGAAAGAAACAATTTAATAACAAACTTTTTAAACAAACATCAAAATGGCAGTTAAAGAATATTTCCCGGAGATAGGCAAGATCGCCTTTGAAGGAAAGGAGTCCAAGAACCCTATGGCATTCCACTACTACAATCCAGAGCAGGTAGTAGCCGGAAAGAAAATGAAAGATTGGTTCAAGTTCGCTATGGCATGGTGGCACACCCTCTGCGCTGAAGGTGGCGACCAGTTCGGTCCTGGTACCAAGAAATTCCCTTGGAACACAGGTGCAACTGCACTCGAAAGAGCAAAGAACAAAATGGACGCAGGTTTCGAGATCATGAGCAAGCTCGGTATCGAGTATTTCTGTTTCCACGATGTTGACCTTATCGACGAGGCTGACACTGTTGAAGAGTACGAGGCTAACATGAAGGCTATCACAGCTTACGCAAAGGAGAAAATGGCCGCTACAGGCATCAAACTCCTCTGGGGAACAGCCAATGTATTCGGCAACAAGAGATATATGAACGGCGCTTCTACCAACCCTGACTTCAACGTGGCTGCACGCGCTATGCTCCAGATCAAGAACGCTATCGACGCAACTATCGCTCTCGGTGGTGACTGCTACGTATTCTGGGGCGGTCGTGAGGGTTACATGAGCCTTCTCAACACCGATATGAAGAGAGAGAAAGAGCACATGGCTACCATGCTTACCATGGCACGCGACTATGCTCGTTCAAAGGGCTTCAAGGGTACCTTCCTTATCGAGCCTAAGCCAATGGAGCCAATGAAGCACCAGTACGATGTCGATACTGAGACTGTCGTAGGTTTCCTCCGCGCCCATGGTCTTGACAAGGACTTCAAGGTAAACATCGAGGTTAACCACGCTACTCTCGCAGGCCACACCTTCGAGCACGAGCTCCAGTGCGCCGTTGACGCAGGCATGCTCGGAAGCATCGACGCAAACCGCGGTGACTACCAGAACGGCTGGGATACCGACCAGTTCCCTATCGACCTCTATGAGCTCGTACAGGCTATGATGGTTATCATCAAGGGCGGCGGTCTCGTCGGCGGTACCAACTTCGACGCCAAGACCCGTCGTAACTCAACAGACCTCGAGGATATCTTCATCGCTCATGTATCCGGCATGGATGTCATGGCACGCGCTCTCCTCATCGCTGCTGACCTTCTCGAGAAATCTCCTATTCCTGCAATGGTCAAGGAGCGTTACGCTTCTTATGACTCAGGCATGGGCAAGGACTTCGAGAACGGCAAGCTTACTCTCGAGCAGGTTGTCGATTTCGCAAGAAAGAACGGCGAGCCTAAGAGCACCAGCGGAAAGCAGGAGCTCTACGAGTCTATCGTCAATCTCTACATCTAAAGCATAATTATTATTTGCTTGAATAACCGAGCCCCGGGAGCTGAAAAAGCTGCCCGGGGCTCGTGACATAATATATTTGAACTTCGATTCTATGTCCAGAAGACTACCTGGTCGAGGAATTCGGAAGAGAGCAGGTTGGCGATCACAAGGACTGCGATCACTACTATGAGCACGAGCCAGAGCACGAACAGCAGCGCTGCCGGATTCGGACCGTGACTCTTGAAATTGAAGAGCAGACGGCATGCGATATACAGGATCGCAATGAAAGGAATGAACTGCGCGGCTGCAAGAAGAATACCCATCCAGCGGGTATTGAGCAGCAGGGAGAGCGACGGCAATTCCTTGAAAAGCTCACGAGTGAGCTGGTCATAGAACGGCGAGAACAGGAAGCCCTGACGGCCGAAGAACAATACAATTCCCCACATGATTCCAATAACAGCGATTAATAATAAAAGAACACCCATTACTGTCTTGATTCCACTCTCAGAGTTCTTGACGACCTTGGAGTGACTAGCCTTGACGGCAGCGGCCTTCATCTCACGGGCTCCGGTGGCTACGTTCTTGCGTATTTCCTCCGCAGTATAGTTCTCCCCCTTCATTGCCCAGCGCTGCTCAGTGGTCTTTGCCGGCGGGATGCACAGCCAGAGAGCCAGATAGACCAAAGGCGTAGTGATCGACCAGTCTCCGATATGGAAACGGAAGGCGAAGCCGAATACCGTGAACAAGACAAATATCAGGCGGATTATCGTCACGTCGCAACTGAGCCATGCGGCTAGTCCGCTGCAGACGCCTCCGATACGTTTGTTCTCCATGTCCCTGAAGAGCTTTGCAGAGCGGCCACGGGAGTATGGCTCTCCCTTAATGTCGTCCTCCGCCTCAATCTTTTCCGGACGGCCGATGGTATCTATGATACCGTTGACGGTAGCGAGATTGGCTACGTGGCCGCCGCTGGTCTTTTCCAGCAAGAGCTCCGCAATCCGCTCTTCGATTCCTTCCATGATTTCCTTGCAGCCGTCTTCCGAGGAATAGTGGCACTCAAGGGCTTCGATGTATTCGTTCAAGGTCTGGGATGCATCTTTCTCCAACTTGAATGCATAGCCACCTATGCTGACATTATCTACTTCTTTCATTTTCTGAGCATTTTAATGGTTTCAATGATCTCCGACCATGCGGCATCCATCTCTTCGAGCTGCGAGCGCCCCTTGTCCGTAATCATATAGTATTTGCGAGGAGGGCCCTGCGGGGATTCTTCCCAGCGGTATGTAAGGAGGCCCTGGTTCTTCTCACGTATGAGAAGAGGGTATAGAGTTCCTTCAACTACAATCATGTTGGCAGCCTTCAGGTCCTCGATAATAGTAGAAGCGTATGCTTCCTTATGGGCGAGAATGCTGAGGATACAATACTCCAGCACGCCCTTGCGCATCTGCGCTCGTACGTTTTCAGTATTGATTTCCATAATTATTTTCTGTAATATGAATATTTAGCCATGTTTTCTGCTGTCGGTTCCTCTCCATGCATCATGCATTTCTCGGCAGCCGTGACGGCTTTAGGGACGCAGAGCCAGAGAATGAGATAGAGACAGAAGCCGACGCCGCCGAAGGCGATGACGCAGAATGTAATCACGCGGACCAGAGTGAGGTCCAGGTCGAAATATGCGGCCACGCCCGCGCAAACGCCGCCGAACACTCTGTTGTCAGGATCACGGAAGAGAGCGCGCCTGCGTCTCGGCTGCTCATAGTCATATTCCTTCTCCCTCGAAGAATATGTCTCCTCTTTTGTCTTGGGCTCCTGCTCGTCACTGCCGTCAGGCATGCCAAGCTGGCGGATCACCTTTTCTACCAAAGGCAGGGATACGACCTTGCGGCTATCCCCTACTTCCTCGAAGAAGAGTTCTGCTATACGGCCTTCAAGCTCATCCATTATTTCCTTTGACTGGCCGGCATTTACGCCGAGCTTCTCGCGGAAATGGGAAAGATAAAGGTTAAGCCTGTCGTAAGCATCAGAATCTACGGAAAAACTGCGACCTCCGATAGAGGCATTTACTACTGTTTTCATATTCGGTTGTTTACTTTAATAACATTAATCC
>JAEEGL014210028.1_pt1 | contig 12180 bp, 4 predicted proteins | sample 9134231 | NCBI WGS metagenome assembly JAEEGL01 (sample SAMN16246548, study PRJNA631951) | gut metagenome | biome: gut microbiome; feature: rumen; material: fiber-attached | host: Bos | place: Iran: Karaj | collected 2018-10
AATCTCCTCCTACTATTTTAGCAGGCTGAATAAAATCTTTGATATTTATTATATTATCATCATATTAATTATATTGAAGTGTGCTTAACTGAATTTTACTAGCAACATCTAGCTCTTCGATTCTTCTTTCATTTTCCTTTGCTTCTTGCTTGATGATATTAGTGTAGTTAACTATTTCATCCTGCATAATACCAAATGATGAAGCAAGCATTCCCAATTCATCATGAGATTTTAATACTATTTTTTCTTGTTCTATTATCTTTTTATTTTTTAAATCATTTGAAATATTATTTGTAGCCATTGTAAGCTTTTTTAGATTACGAATAATAAATATATACGCAAATAGCATATAAATAATAATAGACGAAATTAATGTAATAGAGACAATTATTAAATTATTAATTAAATAGCTATTATTCTTTTCAATAATTGAATTAAAATCATATTCAACAAATAGATATGATTTATTTGGTGATTCATTTGATTCATCAATTACTATGTAGCGAGTTATTTTTCCATCAAGCTCTATCTCTCCAACACCTTCACTTAGATAAGGTACCTTTTGATTAATATGGCTACCTGGAAGATGATAATAATCGGTAGTAGTATCTGATTCATCTAATCTTGAATCATTAATAAATATTAAATCCTGAAATTCACTATCTGGATCATAATAAGCAATATAAGCATATTTACCACCAGAGGTTAAACAGGCATTTTTTAGCATTAATGAAATATTTCTGTAATTTGATTTAAAAACCTGTTTTGGAAGTGATGAACCTATCGGAGGGACATTAGGATCAGGATATATCCAAGGAAATGAGCTCTTAATAAAGCTTTTATATTCTTCAAATGAAGCATAATCAGCTTCACTTGTTGAATCTAGCTCAGGAACGTCACTTCTTATTGAATTAATATAATTTTTAACAACATCTAAGGCGTTCCCTAGGTCTTCTTTAGTGTCCTTTAGCTCATAATCCTGTTGAATGCTTAAAAGGGTATTATCAATATTATTAAGTAATGAGGCCTTGTTCTCTTCAGTTCTATTTACTGAAGATATAACCAAAAGAACGCCCGATGCTAATCCGGTTACAAGTATTCCTAATAAAGCTATTTTTAATATTATAGGGTGCTTTATTTTCATTTTATTATTTAATAGTAATCAATTTATTAAAACCGGTTACTCTAAATACTTCAGCACATACCGGATTCATGTTATGAAGCTCTAATTGTTTTCCTTTAGATGTTAAATCCTTTTTTAAAGAAATGATTAATCTTAATCCAGCTGAAGAAATATATTCAGTTTCTTCCATATCAAAGATTACTAAGTCCTCTTTGATTTCCTCTTCCTCTATCTTTTTAGATAGCTCTAAAGAGCTAACTGTATCAAGTCTTCCTACAAATTTGATAACCATTTCATTACCATGTTCAATTTTAATTTCCATAATTTAAATCTCCTTTACTAAATATCGTCTCTATTGAAGAAGCCTAAGCTATCTAATGATTTAATAGCTTTAATTAAATAATCAAAGTCAGTAATTGGCCAACGATAGCCTAAGCGATACAATGCTTTAATAGTAAAGCTTGCATCGCCACCGATGAATTCGTGGCTAAGATTATCGCTTGTTGAATATGATAATAATGATGATACTATCATACTCTTCTTTTCATCAGACATTGCTTCCTTTAATGCCATCATAAATTCCATATCGCTTACCTTATCTATATGTAATCCTGCCATATTCATCGCATCGATTACATCTCCCATTTGGACATTATGGGAATTGAAGCTATGGAAGACAGTGAATTTTTCTGGTGCCTGTGCTAATAATAGAATTGTTTTTGCAGTTTCATCAATTGGTGAGAAATCAATTATCTTATCTAATGCTGAAACTGGGAACTTTTCAAGTACCTTATAGCCCTTTAGGTTTCTCATAAAGTTATTAGTAACACTATTGATTTGGAATTCACCATCTGCTTGTCTACTCATTAGATTACCTACACGAACAATCTTAGCGTCTAGGTTATTCTTTTCAACTGCGTCTAATATAGCCTCTTCAGCCTTGAATTTTGAATTAGCATATTTATTAGATAAATCTTGACCAAAGTATAATTGATTTTCCTTCATTAAGAAGTTATCAGGGAATTTATGGTCAACATTTTCACCAGCTACTGATAATGTTGATACTTGAACAAATCTAGCCTTATGTGCTAATGCAACCTCGATTAGATTCTTTACGCCTCCAACGTTTACACGTTCAATGCTATCATCGTTAGCGAAATGCTTAACTATAGCTGCAGAATTAATAACTGTATCAAATTCATAGCCCTCTAATAGATTTAATAAATTCTTATCAGTAACATCGGCGTTAATAATTTTAACGTATTTATCAAATTCCTCATCAAGTGCCGAATCGAAATAATACATTAATAGTCCCTTCATTCTATCCTTTGGTTCCATATCACTACGAGCACGTACTAAAATTGTTATTTCACGCTTTTGGCTTAATAGCTCCTTAAAGATATGAATACCTAAGAATCCTGTAGCACCAGCAAGTAAAACCTTACCTAAATCTCTATCTATCTTGATTTCATCAATATATTTTACATCATTATATTTTAATGAATCTCTTTCGATATTTCTTTCTAAGCTTTCTTCAGCCTCTTTTGGTGCTTCAGGCTTATTATCCTTTATAAATTCAGCTAATTCACGTGGTGATGGATGAGCAAATATATCCTGGTAAGATACCTGGTAGCCATTATTCATTGCAAATATTACTACCTTTGCTGCTGTTAGAGATGTACCACCAATTTCAAAGAAACTATCAGTCACACTAACTCTATCTACACCTAAGATTTCCTTATATGCATCACAGAATACCTTTTCAACAACATTAGCTGGTTCAACAAATTCCTTATCCTCCTCTGTAAATGTTGGCTTTGGTAAAGCTCTCTTATTTACCTTTTGGTTTTGATTAAGTGGAATTTCATCAATTTGCATAATGCTTGCAGGAACCATATATGCTGGCTTGTTATCCTTAATATGCTTCTTTAATTCGTTAATATCAATCTTCTTATTACTTGTAAAATAAGCTGCAAGGAATTTACCTCCTGCCTCTAAATCAAAGGCTTGAACAGTAACATCCTTGATACCCTCAAATGATCTAATTACCATTTCTACTTCGCCAAGCTCAATACGGAAGCCACGGATTTTTACTTGTCCATCGTTTCTACCGATGAAGTCAATTACGCCATCAGCAAGTCTTCTTACGATATCGCCTGTACGATATACAGTTTGGTAATCCTTATCCTTACTAAATGGATTTTTAATAAATGTTTGTTCAGTCTTTTCCTTTAGATTTAGATAGCCTAGTCCCACACCTAAGCCACTAATCCATAATTCACCAAGGGCACCATTAGGTAATTGCTGTCCCTTGTTATCTACTACATATAGCTTATAGTTATCTAGTGGTTTTCCAATTGGAATACGATGATACATCTTATCTACTAGGTAAGCTGTTGTAAATATTGTACATTCAGTTGGACCATAGCCGTTATATAGCTCGTAATCCTTTGGAGGATTTAATGGTGTTAGCTTTTCTCCACCAACTGATAAATATTTTAAAGTAGATTTATAGCCCTCTGAGGCAAATAATCTACCAACCTGAGTTGTCATAAATGAATGAGTTACGTTATTAGCCTTAAAGTATTCTGCTAGCTGATCTAGATTCATTCTTAATTCGTCAGGTACGACACATACTGCAGCACCTGTAGTTAAGGCAGGATACATATCCATCATACAAGCATCGAATCCAAAACCAGCATATGCTGATACAACATTTTCAGGCTTTAAATCGTAGAATTTACGATACCAAGCTGCAAAATTAACTAGATTCAAGTGTGATAGCATAACTCCCTTTGGAGTACCTGTAGTACCAGATGTATATAATAGAATAAATAAGCTATCCTTATCTGGTCCTATTAACTTAACCTTATCATCAGCAAGTGTTGGAATATCCTTAGTAAATAATACTGGTAATTTACATTCAGGAATCTTTTCTAATAATTCTTCATCAGCAATTAAATATTTTGCACTAGCATCCTTAATCATGAATAATAAACGATCCTCAGGATATGTATAATCGAGTGGCTGATATGCAGCACCTGTTTTTAATACACCCAATGCGGCTATTGGCATATATTCATTTCTAGGAATTAAAATTGAAACGACATCGCCCTTTTTAATCCCCTTACTAGCTAGGAAGTATGCAATCTTATTAGTAATCCTATCTACTTCAGCATATGTATATTTTTTATCCTTGAATATTACAGCAGTATTATTAGGATAATGACTTGCCATATTAGTAAATTCACTAACAATATCATCTCTTGTAATATCTACTTCTGTATTATTATATTCATCAATTTTCTTATAATCTTCATTATTTAATAACAAAATATTAGTAATATCCTTATTATCAACTAAGGCATCAAATACACGAATAACACTATTAATAAATGATTCTAGGCTCCACTCTTCATATTTATTACCATCATATTCTATTTGGATATTATATCCATCATCAATATCACTAATAGCTATTAATAAATCAGCCTTAGGCTCATCTAATGATAATAGTGTAGCATTCTTAATATCCTCTCCACCAAGCTTAGCACCCTGTGAAATCTTTCCTTCATAAACAAATAGAATATCAGCTCTTACACCATAGTCATGGGCAATTTCCATGAAGCTATAAATATCATGAGCCATATTTAATTGAATTTGTTCTCCTACTGATTTAACATAATCAACGGCACTTGAAGTCTTAAATGGCTCTACTACGATTGGTAGTGTATGAACAAACATACCAACATCCTGGTGAATTCTTGTATCATTTCTACCATTATATACAGTAGTAAATATTGCATCCTCTCTACTTAAATATTTAGCTAATGCGTAGCCAATAGATGAAATCCATAGGCTATTAATAGTTGTTTTATTATCCTTAATAAAGTTATTAACCTTACATACATCAGTATTTGTGTTAATTGCGAATGTCTTTTTACCAACACCAGTTAAGGAAACATCATTTACTAATACTGAATCAGTATCTTTACCATCTAATAGCTTACCATAATATTCCTTAGCTACATTTAAGCTATCTCCTTCACGAAGCTTAACCTCATCTAAGGCATATTCAAATTCTGTAAATGATTCCTTAGTAATTTCTTCTCCTAAATATGCTCTATTAATATCATTTAATAGAACATCTAATGATTCACCATCAAAGATTATATGATGTGCATCAAAGAAGAATTTATTTCCTTCATCGCTAGTTAATAAGTAAGCACGATATAGACCTTCCTCTAATAAATTAAATGGTCTTACTAAATCCTGTGGTCCTTCCTTTAGGCTTGCTAAAGGTATACGTGTAACACTAACCTCAAGGTCATCATTTCTTTCTACTATAAAATTATTATCATTAGAAATAATTCTAGCCTTTAAATATGGATGGGCATTAATAGCCTTAATAACAGAATTCTCAAATATATCTAAATCTATCTTCTTAGGTAAATCTATGATAAATGGAATATTATAAATAGTTGTCTCAGGATGGGCAAGAACCTCAGTTAAAATACCCTTTTGACACATTGTAAGTGGATAATACTTTTGTATTTCATATGTCGTTTCAACTGATTTGCCTGACATAAATGCTGCAATATCTGCGATAGTTGGATAATTAACTAAATCACTTACACGAACTGTTTTATTCATGGCAGTTGATAATAGTGATGCAAACTGCATCGCACTTAGTGATGTCAATCCAATAGATGAGAATTCATCTAATACACCAAAATCATCATAGCCTAAAATCTTTTTAAGAATATCAAATATAATTTGTTCTTCATCATTTCTTGGTGGAACTATATTTCCTGTTTTATTTTCAGGCTCAGGTAAAGCTCTTCTATCTATCTTACCACCTGGAGTAAGAGGCATTTTATCTAATTGAATATAGATATTTGGTACCATATATTCTGTTAGACTGCTTGCCATATGAGCCTTTAGGTCTTCTTCTTTAATCTTAGTATCTCCAACATAATATAATACTAATAATTTATTTTTAACCAGTGCGATTGATTGAGTAATACCCTTATATGATGATGCTACATTTTCAATCTCACCTAGCTCTATTCTAAATCCTCTTAATTTAACCTGGAAATCAATACGACCAGAGTATTCCATTACTAAATCTTCATTATATTTAGCTAAATCTCCAGTTTTATACATCTTACTTCCCTTAAGGAAGCTACAATTTATAAATCTTTCCTTATTTAATTCCTCACGGTGATAATAGCCTGTACTTAGCTGAGGACCAGCTAGGCAGATTTCACCTACCATACCTAGTGGTAATAAATTAGCATTATAATCACAAATAAATGAATAAGTATTTCTTACAGCCTTACCAATAGGTACATCCTTATCACTAGCTTGATCAACTAACTGATAGGATGAGCATACTGTAAATTCAGTAGGTCCATAGCCATTATAAATTTTTACATTAGTTTTAGCTACCTGTAAGAATTTTTCACCACCGATTGAAATGAATTTAAGTGGTACATCTGGATGTAGATTAATTAATGACATACCTATTTGAGTAGACATACATAGGTTTGTAACCTTGTTATCTATAATATACTTATATATTAAATCTATATCCTTTCTTACAATTTCATCTAATATATGTACCTTAGCACCTGTGGCAAGTGGTGGGAAGATATCCATTACTGATGCGTCAAATGAGAAGCTTGCGTGCTCAGCATGAACATTTTTATCACTTAAATCGTAATCAGCAATTTGCCATGCTAGGAAGCATGATAAGCCTTCATGAGTAATAACTACACCCTTTGGCTTTCCTGTTGAGCCTGATGTATAAATCATATAGGCAGGAAGTGTAGGTGTTGCTAGATTAATTGGAGTGTCATCATTTTCTTCTTCTAATATTTTTTTAATAGAATCCTCAGTTAAAACAATTTTAGCTAAAGAATCACTAATCATATATTTAATACGATCCTCTGGATATGATGGGTCAACTGGTACATAACCACAGCCAGCCTTTTCTACCCCAACAACTCCAGCATAAAATTCCTTTACTCTATTAACCTTTAGGACTACAAATTCACCCTTCTTAATTCCATTTTTAATTAAATAATGGGCAATTTTATTAGATGCCTTATCTAGCTCATAATATTTATAAGAGCTTTTAGAATCAATTACTGCAGCCTTTGTAGGATGCTTAGATACCTGTTCAAGGAACATATCGATAAATGTTTTATTTTTATCATATGCTAAAGCTCCACCATAGGATGCGTTAATAATATCTGTTTCTTCTTTCTTATTTAATAATGAAACATCCTTTAATAATGTTACATTTAAGAATGAATTTAATACTCTTTGATAATACTTAGTAAAATCCTTAACCCATTTTTCACTATATAAATTAGAAAAATATTGAATATCAAATACTAGCTTATTATTAATTGGGAATACCTGGATACTTAGCTTTTCGCCTGTTGCGTTAAATGGAAGATTTTCCTTTTCTGCAGATAATTCACCCCAATTAGGTAATTCAAATAAATCACCCTGATATGTAAATAACACCTCACTAGTATAGCCTGAGCTAGATGCTAGCTCCATAAATGAGAAAGCATCATTAGCCATACTACCAAACATTAAATCCTTAACTTTCTTTATGTAGCTTACAACATCTATTGTAGCTTCATTTTGGCATAATACTGGTAATGTTCTTACAAACATTGATACAGTTCTTGCAGTACTAATATCATGTCTACCGTTATAAACTGTCGCAAATGCTGCCTTACGATTCATTGTATAAAGAGATAGTAGGGTACCAAATGCGGCTGTAGTAAAGGCATTTTCTGTTAATTGATTGTTATAACAGAATTCCTTTAATGCTTCAAAATCAACATCTAGTGTTGTTTTATATTCCTTAAATTTAATTTCGTTATCTTTTCTATCACCCTGTGGTAAAGAAATTTCTTCTACATCGCCAAATTCCTTTAAATACCATTCCTTGGCGTTTTTGTAGCCTTCTCCTTCTCTTTCCTTAGCTTCCTTTAATGAAGCGTGATATGAAGTGAATTCCTCAGGAGCTACATCAATGCCTTTATATAAATCTATAATCTCAGGAAGTAAAACCTTCATTGAAAAGCCATCAAACATAACATGGTGGATATCCATAAATAAATGTAATGCTTCTTCAGATTTTAAAATTCTAAATCTAAATAATCTTTCCTTTTTGATATAGAAAGGCTCTATAAGCTTTCTTTTAATCTTATTAAAATCCTTTTCCTTGATATATTCGATTTCACATCCTTCAAGCTTTGCGAATTCTTCATTATATCTCATCTTAGGAAGACCAGCTTCGTCAATAAAGATAGTTGCTAAAAGACCTGGGTGATTTTTAATAGCCTTATTAATAGCCTTTTGTAGCTTCTTTTCATCAACATTCTTATTGAATTTTAAAAGAATTGGGTTATTATAAGCGATTTCTCCCTCTCTTTGCTCACAAGATAGGAAAATACCAAGCTGAGCTTGATTTAACGGGAATGTATCCTTATAAATATCAACATTTAATAATTCTTCTTTATTTTCTTTAACAGCCTTAGCTATAGCCTCAACTGTACGCTTTTCATAAATCATCTTAGTAGATAGCTTTAATTCTGGACATAGCTGTTCTAATACCATAACACGAATACTATCTCCACCTAATAAGAAGAAATCATCCTTAATACCGATACGAGGGATGTTAAGTGCTTTTTCAAAGGCAGCACATAATATCTTTTCTTCCTTTGTTTTTGGAGCTACATATTCATTAGCCATGATTTCAGGAGCCTTTAGGGCCTTTCTATCTAGCTTACCATTCGCGTTTGTTGGAAGTTTATCAAGTTTAACAAAATATGCAGGCATCATATAAGAAGGAAGATTATCCTTGATTGCCTTTTTAATATCCTCTTCCTTTACCTCTTTATCCTTTTTTAGGGAATAATATGCAGCGATATATGTTTGTTCAGCTGATCCTACAAAATCCTTAACTGCGCAGTCTAGGATACCATCAACACGTCTAATAGTTTCTTCTATTTCACCTGGTTCAATTCTTTGACCATTAATTTTAATCATCCAGTCCTTACGGTTTAAATAAACTAGATTACCATCTTCTAATCTTTTTACAATATCGCCTGTACGATATAAAATATCAAATCCATCTCTATCCTTAAATGGATTAGGAATAAAATGCTCCTTAGTTTCTTCCTCTAGATTATAATAGCCTATGGCAAAATGACCAGCTATGCATAATTCGCCTTCATTTGCCTCTTTATCATTATCATCTAGGATATATACCTTTTCTTTACCTACAACATTACCAATTGGAGTGTTATCATATTCCTTATCAACCTTAAAGAAGATTACGCCTCCTCCAGTTTCACTTGAACCATAGCAATTATAAATTTCACAATCTTCACGATATGTGTTAGTAAGCTTTTCACTACCAGTAAGTATAGTTTTTAATATATTATTTTTATTATCGAAAACCTTAATCATCTTTGGTGGAATATAAGCTAAGGTAATATTATTCTCATAAATTATCTTACTCATAATTTGAGGATCACGTAATGCAGAATATGGAATAATATATACTGCTTTGCCACCAAGCAAAGATCCAATTAAAACAGCAATACCTGCGATAAAGCTTAATGGGATTGGTAAGCCCAAAATATCGCCCTTACGATTTAAATTACCAAGTCCACAGCCAATCTTTCCTCTTTCTGTCACATCATGCAATGATATATGATTGTGTAATACGCCCTTTGGTCTACCTGTTGAACCTGATGTATATACTAATAAGGAATAATCATATTCCTCAGGGAATATAATTTTTTCAATTAATGGCTCATTATCTAAATCAGTAAAGAACGAATCATTAATTCTAACCTTAGCCTTACAGTCTTCAGCAATAAAATCTAATCTGTCACTAGGATATGAGCTATCTAATGCCGCAAAGGCAGCATTAACCATCCATGTTCCAAACATAGATGCAATATAATTTTTACCTCTTGCAAGCTCAATTGTGACAAAGTCACCTTTGCCTACATTTAGTCTTGCTAGTTTATGAGCTACCTTCTTTGAATAATCAAATAATTCTTTATAAGTGACCCTTTCATTTTCACTTATTAATGCAATCTCATTTTTTAATTCATTAGATACCTTTTGTAATTCTTGTAATACCATAACTACACCTCTCTTGATAAATAATATTTATAAATTTTAGAAATGTTTATACTTGAGAATATTTTACCATATTTTATAGTTACGATACAATTAGATTACATAATTTTCTTTCGTAAAAGAAAAAAGAGTTGCTAAACAATTAGCAACCCTAGTCAATTAGCATATTATAGAAGTCAATTAAAAAAATGATAGTGTCTCATCGATTACTTATTAAGTCAATCGATTCTACTATTTAAACAAATCATCCAAGGCTATAACTTTATCAAAATAATTTGAATATTCATTATTCTTCAAGCCAAATGTAGTTATTAATACATTATGGATTATTATCTTTTTGCTTATAATGTTAGTTAATTGTTCATCTCTATCTAATAAATGCAAATAATAATCTTTATTAAGTGTATAATTATTTTTATAAAATTTAGCTTCACATACACTTAATACATTATCATTTCTTTCTATCATCAAATCAATTTGAAATCCTTTTTCATCATCATTACCTTTTTTATACCATAATGATTGATTTGTTTTTACACCTGATATACCAAGTAATTCTTTTATTTTACTTATATGATTAAAACATAAATTTTCAAACGCCAATCCTCTCCATATAATAACACTTTGATTATCGATATTTTCTTGCCAAAAATTATTATAAAGACTATTTTTATTTTCAACAAATCTCAAATAAAATAAGCAAAAAGGATCTACTAATTTATAATATACTTTTCTTTTGTTTTCCAAATAAGGAACATATTTTATTATAAAATCACTTTCTATTAAGCTTTTTAGATACTCATTAAAAGTTCCACCATCAGAAACATTTAATGCTTCTAATATTTCGTTTCTTGTTAAACCTATTTTTTTTGAATTAAGTAATCTTATTATTCTTTTAATTTCTTCGGGATTATTAAATGTGGCAGAAAATAATCTATCAAATTCATCCTTTAGATTTGCTTCTTTTGAAAAAAACATTCTATCAATAGCCTGTGGAAGCGTCATTCCCTTTTTTATATAATTCAAATAATATGGTATTCCACCAAGAATCATATAGCATTGAGCAATATCATATCTTGATAATTTAACATCATTTAAAATAAAATATTGTTCACATTCATTTATATTAAATGGTGTTAATTTAATTTCATATGTTAATCTGGCATATAACCCTCCGTGATTATTAATTAGTTTATTAATAATCCAACTACTTGAGCTACCACATACAATAACCATAATATTATCATAATGACATGCGAATCCGTTCCAAAAAGCTTCAAAAGCTGTCATAAAACCAGATTTTGGTGTATCCATCCATGGTAATTCATCCAAAAAAACTACAAGTCTTTTTTCTTTTATTCTTGTTATTAAATAATCTTCTAATAAATAAAAAGCTTCTAACCATGTTTTAGGTTCCTTAAAACCTTTATAACCAAAAAAATTAAGCGAACGAACAAAATGGTTCAACTGACTTTGTAATTTGGCCTTTTCATCAATATTTTCAAGTGGCGATAAACCTGTATGTCTAAATGTAAATCTAGACTCGAAAGTTTTATCTATTAAATATGTTTTTCCAACCCTTCTTCTACCATATACGGCAATTAATTCCGATTTTTTACTATTATATAAATTTTCAAGTTCCTCTATTTGTTTTTTTCTACCAATCATAACTTTATAAAAAGCGGTGAACGCATTTTTTATTCCTTTCACCGCTTTTTTTGCACACAACAACATTTATCGTAGTAGATTTTTTGAAAATTATCGTTTGACTAAAAGAGTAAAGCTCTCGACTGTTTCATATTCAGTCAAACGATTATAATAAATCATATTATAATTGTTTAATTAAATAAAGTAATTCTTCTTTTGTTGGATTG
>JAEEGL014218493.1_pt1 | contig 12180 bp, 6 predicted proteins | sample 9134231 | NCBI WGS metagenome assembly JAEEGL01 (sample SAMN16246548, study PRJNA631951) | gut metagenome | biome: gut microbiome; feature: rumen; material: fiber-attached | host: Bos | place: Iran: Karaj | collected 2018-10
AATAAAAATTAAAATTAAAATAAAGGTTTTAAATTAATTTCACCAAATTATCCTAAAGTTGAATTATGTTTAAAAAAATAAAATTAATTTAAAATATTAAAATATAAAACATTTATTTTAAATATAATTATAATCAATTATAAATTATTCTAATTATTATATAACCAAATAATTTGGAAATATATTTGGAATAGATTTATAGGTTCAAAATAGATATTTATATATCATAAATAAAGATTGTTTAAAACATATTATATTTAAGGTAAATTTTATTTAATTAAATATTGATTAAATTTTTTGAAAGAAATTATCATTTATTAATTTCTTTATATAAAATAGTATTTTAAATATATAAAAATTAATCAAATAATAAATGTATTGTATTTTTATATTTTTAAAGAATTAATTTAGATAATTTCTTGTATTTGATTCAAATTAAATATTAAGGTATAATATATTTTTTTATATAATAACAATATATTATTTGTTATATCTTTTTTTTATAAATAAAAATAATCTTTTTAAGAATTAAAAGAAAATGTTTGTATATTTTTTATCTTAATTAATTAATATTTTTGTTTTTTATTATTAATAAAATAAATAAAAAATCAAATGTTAAAAGAGGAAGAAATTTTATCAAAATTCAAAGCAACTTCATTAAATGAAATAAAAAATTTAAATCTATGGGGAAGCGATATTGAAAATATAGATATAATTTCAAAAATGAAAAACATTGAAATAATAAGTCTTTCTTTAAATAAAATAAGTTCATTAAAACCATTGGAAAATTTGCAAAATTTAAGAGAATTATTTTTAAGAAAGAATAACATTAAAGATATTAATGAAATTAAACATTTAAAACATTGTCCTAATTTAAAATTACTATGGATTGAAGAAAACCCTTTTTGTGAAACAAATTCAAATTATAGAGAAGAAATAATAAACGAATTACCACAATTAGTTAAATTAGATAATATACCAATTCAAGATATAAAAAAAAAAGAAGAAAAAAAAGAAGAAAAAAAAGAAGAAAAGAAAGAAGAAAAGAAAGAAGAAAAAAAAGAAGAAAATAAAGAAGAAAATAAAGAAAATAAAGAACAACCAGTAATAGACATTAATGAAATTCAAAAAAATGATAAAGAAGAAAATGAAAACAATAATACAAATAAAGAAACAAATATAAATCAAAAAAATGAAGAAAACATTAATACAGAAAAAAATGAAGAAAATAAAATTTCAGAAAATAAAGAAGAAGAAAAAAAAGAAGAAAATTATAATATAAATAATATATTAGAAGAACAAAATCCAGTTATTGATATAAATTCCCAAGAACCAATTGCAGATAATACTTTAGTAAATAATATTTTAAAAGACGTAGACACAAGTCAAACAATTTTACTTAATAAAAAAGAAAATGATACTACAATTTCAGAAATAAATCAAAAAACTGGAATTCAAAGAGATAAAATGGTAGAAAATATCTTAAAAAATGTGGATACAAGTACAATAATTGTAAATGAAAAAAATTTATTTAATAGTAGTATTGAGCCAATTAAAAAATTTGATGATTTAAAAGATAATATTAATGAAAATATTGATTTAGATATTATGAGAAGTAATTCTTTAATGAATAATCCTATTAATCAATTAAAAGATCATCCAAAACATCCTTTAAGATATCCTAGTCAAAATCAAGAATTTGGAGAATATTATAATAATTATTTAAATAATAAACAAAATTTTCATTATCAAAAAAATATGCCTCAAAATTCAAATATGAATAGAAATTCTATTAATGCTGTTTTAGGATTATTAGATTGTTTAGAACCTATTGAATTATTCTATATTAGGAATGAAGTAATTAATTTATTAAATAAAAAATAATAATTTGTAAATATTAATTTTAATATAAATTTAAAAATTATTTTTTGATGTATTAAAATTAAATTTTTTAAAAAAAATTACAATGTTTGATAAATTAAAAACTACATATCATAATATAATTTCTTCAATATCAATTGTAGGTTTTGAAGAAGAAGAAATAATAAAGCATAAAGAAAAAGTGAACACAGAAAGTAATTTATCTTGTTTATTTTGTATTCCTAAAAATGAAAAAGAATCAATGAATCAATTAATTTTTGATATGATGTTTCCAGATAGAACAAATATTAAAGGTTATTATGTTGATGTTCCAAAATTTTTTTCATTAACTCTTACTAATGAATATGGAACACATAGTTTTTTATATTGTTTAAAATTTCCTGAAAAATATGAAATTGATAATAAAATATCAATTAATGTTCCAATAGTAATAAGTATTAAATCAAATAAAGAAGATTATGAACCTTTTAGAAAATTATTAAATATAATTCATCAAATAATAATATGTGATACAATAAAAAAATCACATAATATAAATCAAATATCAAATTTTAAAAAAGTAGAATTATTAAATTTATTTTTTTTTTGTTTCTCAATAATAAAACCAGCCCCTCATACAAATATACAAATGATAATAAAATCAGAATGTTTATCAAAAATTTCAAAATTAAATTTTTACTTTAGTTCAAATTGTGAAATTCCATGTAATGCAAATGATAAAGACATAAATATGTTATTTTCTTCATTAGATATAAATATAATATTAAAATTAATAACATCTCTTTTAATGGAAAAACAAATAATATTAAGAGCATCACAAGCACATTTACTTCATCTTTTAATGCCAGCAACTTTAAAATTACTTTTTCCTTTTAAATATATTCATTCATATATTCCAGTTTTACCTTATGGAAATATTGAATTATTAGATAAACCAGGATCATATTTTTTTGGTGTTTTATCAGATTCTATTAAATTTGAAGAAATGATGGAAGAATATCCTGGAAGAGTTGTTATTGATTGTGATACTAATGAAATTTTTAATGATTTTAATTATGAACCTTATGTTATTAAAGAAAATTCTGGATTAGAACAAGGGAAAAATGTTTTATTTTTAGAAGGGAGTAAATTATTTAAATATGATGAAAAAAATAAAAGGAAAATTATAATGAAATGGGAAGAAAAAGATTATTTAGTTTTTGATTGTAATAATAATCAATTTGTTATTGATACTGATATTAATTTAATTGAAAGAGAAGATTATAATTGGTTAAGAAGAAATATTCAATTAGTTAAAAATCCAGATATTTTTAATACAGATAATATAACAAATGATAAAAATTCTTTTATGAATATGTTAATAATGAATTCTAAAGGAGAAATTCCTATATCACCTAAAAGATCTTTTTCTTATAATGTACAAAATATATTTCTTGAATTTTTTCTTATGTTACTTTCATATGAAAATAAAAAATTTTTTAAGACATTTAAACAAACTAATTTATATATGAATTATATTGATCAAAAAGAATTTCAAAATGATTCTGGGAAAAAAATTGTTCAAAATATAAAAATAACAAAAAATAATCCTAGAACATTTAATAATTCATTTTCTATTAATTATACTATGAAAAATTTTCCTGCTTCAAATATTATTGATGAAATTAAAAATGATAATAATAAAAATTATTTAAAAAAAATTTTAAAAGATTATTTACAATTAAATTCAGATAATGATGAAAATAATTTCAATATTGATTTTTCTAGAAATACAGTTATGAATTTTCCAAAAAAAGATGAAACTAAAAAACATCATGTTAAAAATTCTACAAGTCTATTCCAATTTATTAATAATAATGATAATTTTTTTTCAAATCAAGAAACTCCATTATTATTTTATAAAAAAGATGGTTTTTTATATTTTTTAAATGAAATAAGTGAAATAATACAAAAAGATAAACAAGATTTTAATACAAGTTTATATATTAAGGATATAAATCAAGAAATAAAAGATTTATTAAAATATATAAAATTAATAGAAGATGAAAATATTTTTGGAATAAATGAAAATGGAAAAAATATTATTATAGAAGATTTTGGAGATGAATTAGAAATTAATAAAGAAGATAATAATTTAAATATAGAACCACTAAAAGAAAAAAATAATATAGAAAATATTGAAGAAATTATTCCACCTAATGATAATACATCAATTATATCATTTAATTTATATAATAAAGAAAAAGAAAATTTGACAAAAGTAGGAGAAAAAGGTTTAAAAATGAATCATGAATTACAATATTATTTATTTTTAGCATTTAATTTAGAAGAAATTAAAAAAGTAAATGACTTTAAAAAAACTTTTATTAAAGGATTATCTATCCCAAATGATGAAAAAATAAATGATTATATAAATCAAATAATAATTCAATTATATAAACTTTCATATAAATGTGAAGATAAAAAAGAATTTCCTTTTTTAAGATTTTATTTATTTTTAACAAATTTAGATATAAAAGAATTAGAATTAATAAAAATTGAAAAAGAATATACTGAACTTTATAAAATATATTCAATAGTTTTAAATATTAAAATAAAAATAAGACAAAGTACAAATTTACCTGGAATGAAAAAAAATAATAATATATTAAAAGATGATATAAATGAAGATTATTTTATATCAAAGTCAATTACAAAATCATTAACAATAACAAAAGAAGTCAAGACAATTAATCCTTTTAAAGAAAAAAATAAATTTGAAAATGAAATCATAATTATTAATAAAGATAAATCAGAATTTCAATCAAATGGTTCACCAGATTTAACAAGTTTTACTCAAATTTTACCAATAATAATAAAAAGTTCTTTACCAACACAAAATGATTTAGAAAATAAAACTTTAAATGAAATTATGGATGAAACAAATATAAAAATGAAAAATCAAGCTTTAATAGAATTAATTGCTAGATTAAGAGATTTTAATCCAAAAACTATTGATTCAATAAATGATACAATTGTATTTTGGATTAATTTATTTAATTCTTTATTATTATTTACTATATTTTATAAAAAATATACATCTTTAAATACTGAAAAAGATTGGAAATTATTTTTGAAAAATATATATTTTAACATTGGACAAAATAATTATTCATTTAATGATATTCAAATAATTTTATTTGGTAAAACAATTTTTCCTGCTGATAAATATAAACCTGAAAAATATGTTATTAATTTAAGTATTGAAAATATAATTAAAAAAGAAAGAAAAAGTAAAAATGAAAATGAAAAAAATGAGTATTATATATCATATTTTTGTTTATATTTACCAACTCAACAATTTTTACCTTTTACAATATTTAATTCTGACACATTAAAATCTAATATGGAAAAAAAAGATAGAATGTATTTTTCTGAATTTATTCATATTTCTAATAATATTTTAACAATTTCAAAATTTATTTTATATGTTGAACCATCATTTACAACTGAAAATGTTATTAAAAAATATGAATTAACTATTGATGGAGATGTTTATGAAAGTATAATTGATAAATCATTTTCTAAAATTGTTAAAAAAGGAAATGAAAATGATTGGAAATTAAATTTTTCAAATATAAATGAAGAAATATTTGCTATAAAAAATATAAAACCAACTAACAAAAAATGATAAAATTAATTTTTTAAATAATAAATAATTTATTATAAGTATGTAATTATTAATTTTTTAAAATTGCTTTAAAAATATTAAATGAGGAAAAAAACTTTAGATGAAAAAATTCAAGAAGAATTAAAATATAGTGAATATTTAAATAATAAAATAAATCAAATATCTAAAAAAACTAAAGATAAGAAGAAACAAATAAAAAGAAATCAAAATACTTTTGATTTTATTAATGAATTTTTTTATTTAAAAGATCAACAAAAAAAAATAGAAAACGAATTAGTTGTTCAATTATATGATGTAAGTTCTAAAGAAAATGATGAAATCTTAAGAGATTTTTATTATATGATGAAATTAGAAAGAGATATTTCATCTGAATTTAAAACAATTTTAAATTTAGTCAAAGATGCTCTTAAAAATCATAAAACGAAGAAAATTAATAAAGATGGAATAAATAAATTATTTGACACTTTAAAAGCATTTGACAAAAATTTAATAACTTTATCAGAAAATGACTTTAAATTATTAATAAATCAAGAAAATGAAGATATAGTTAATAAAAATAATAATAATAATAATAATGATATTTCACAAGATGAATCTCAATTAAATAAAAGTAATATAACAAATTCAACGAATTATGATAATAATTTAGATTTAATTGATTTATTATTTATGAATGATATTTCAAATAATTTTGGAATTAATGATATTAATTTTATTATCAATCAAGAAATATATCAAGAAGAAAAAACTAAATCATTAATTATACCATATAAACATAATGAAACAAAAATTAATAATAGTTCAAAAAAAAAAATTAAAGATATTTATTTATCATTACCAATTTCCCCATATCAAGTAAATCCACAATTAAAAGAAAGATTATATTTAATATTAGGTGAAAATCAAGGTAATCAGGTTTTATTAAATATTGAAAAAACATTTGAATTAACAAATATGAAATATAAAAAAGATTATGAAAATTTAAAAAATGAATTAATGAATCAATTACAAAAAATAAATAAGTCAAATATTCCAATAGAAATAAAATTACAAACTTCAAATATGAATTATTTCATTAGACATTATAATAATTCACAATCAATTACTAAAATGTTGACAAATATAAATATTACAAATAAAAATAAAATAAATTTATATACAACTTATTCAGATTTTTTAGATTTTTTATATAATTTCAAAAAAAATTCCCAAGCATTAATTATATCATATAATGATGAAATAAATGAATTAAAAACAACTACAACAAAATTAATAAATCAAGAAATAACAAATGAAACACAATTGATAAAAGAAAAAGTAGAAAAATATGAATTTAATCAAAGAAAAAAAGAATTAGATAAAGAACATCAAAAAAATAAAGAAATATATGAAATGAAACAAAAATTAAAAAAAGAAAGAGAAGAATTAGATGAAAAATTAAAACAAAAATTAGAAAGAGAAAAAAATGAAAAAAATCAACAAAGACATATGATAAATAAATTAAAAGTAGAAGAATATTTAGAAAGGAAAAAAGATGAAAATATAAAAGCAATGGAAAAAGCAAAAAAAGAAGAAGAATTACTAAAGAAAAAAACAAGAGAAGAAATAAATAAAAAACTTCCAATAATAATACAAAATCATATAAATTCAACAGAAAAATTCATAATAAATCAAAGACATAAAGAATTAATGAAAAAACAACAAGAATTAAATGAAAGAAGATTAAATTATATAATAGAAAATTACAAAGATAGACCAAATGTAGAAGCAGATCCAGAAAGATTAGTTTCAATTACAAAAAATTTAGAACATAGATATGAAAGTATTATGAATGGTATTCCTGATAAAGATGAAAAAGTACAATTATTTACTAATAATGGTTATACTGTTGAAAATCTTATGAAAGATTTTAGATATAAAGTTAGTTCTGCTTTATATGAAGCTGGAATTATTGGTACTCAAGCATCAAAAGATCTTTTATTACAAATTAATAATGCTAATGCTAGTAATTTTAATATGAGTAATATAAATATATAATTAAATTTTTTATATTTTTGTTTTTAAAATTTTTATTTTTTTGATATAAATATAAAACATAATTAAAAGGAATTTTATATATATATAATTAAAATAATATTTTTATGAAACTTGTTGAACAAATTCATTATTTTTCCATATTTCTTTATATGATTTTTTTTGATTATTATCATAATATATACAATTACCATCTTTCTTATCTTTTTTCCAATCACCATCATATTTATCACCATCATTCCAAATAAAAACACCTTTTCCTTCTCTTAAATCATTTTTCCAATTTCCTTCATAATTATCACCATTTTTCCATAAATATTTTCCCATACCATGTTTATTATTATCTTTCCAATTACCATCATATTTTTCACCATCACTAAAAGTCATAACACCTTTTCCTTCTTTTTTATTATTTTTCCATTGTCCATTATAATTATTTCCATTACTATAATTCATAACACCATTTCCATCTCTAACATTATTTTTCCAATCACCATCATAACTATCACCATTTTTCCAATGATAAATTCCATTACCTTCAATTTTATTATCTTTAAATTCACCTTCATATTTATCACCATTAGCAAAAGAAAAAACACCATTTCCATTCATTTTATCATTTTTCCAATTACCATGATAAATATCACCATTTTTAAAAGTATAAACACCTTCACCATCAAATTTCCCATTTTTAAATTGACCTTCATATTTATCACCATCATTATATATAAATATACCATTACCATCTCTTTCATTATTTTTCCATTCACCTTCATATTCATTTCCATTTTTAAAAGTCATTTTACCATTACCTTCAGCTTTATCATTTTGAAAATCACCTTCATATTTATTTCCATTTTTAAATATAAAGACACCATTACCATCCTTTAATCCATTTTTAAAACCACCTTCATATTTATCACCATCTTTATAAATCATAATACCATTACCTTCAATTTTTTCATTTTGAATATCACCTTCATATTTATCACCATCTTTAAAAATAATAATACCATTATTTTCAGGAATATCATTTTTAAATTCAATTTCTAATTTATTCCCAGAAGCAAAAATCATTGTTCCTTTACCTTCTTTTAATCCATTAACAAAATTCCCATCAAATTTTCCTCCACTTTTATATATTAAAATACCTTTTCCTTCCATTTTATCATTTACCCAATTTCCATCATATTTATCACCATTACTAAAAGTAAAAACACCTTTACCACTTTTAATACCATCTTTCCATTGACCATTATAACTACTTTTATCTTTATAATTCATAATACCATTTCCATCTCTTAAATCATTTTTCCAATCACCATTATAACTATCACCATTTTTATATATCATTTTACCAACACCTTCTCTTAAATCATTTTTAAATTTTCCTTCGTATCTATCACCATCACTCCAAGTAAAAAGTCCTTTTCCTTCTTTTTTTCCTTCTTTCCATTCTCCTACATATTTATCACCATTATTATATGAGAACATTCCTCTTCCGTTATATTTGTCTTTTTTCCATTGACCTGTATATTTGTCACCGTCTGAGTATATCATTGTTCCTTCACCTTCTCGAATCTCGTTTTTTATGTAACCTTGATATTCACCATTTGGATATTTGATTTTGCCTTGACTATTTTTTTAATTTTTTTTTTGAATTTTATTTTGATTTTGTGTATTATATTTTAATTCTTACTCTTGAGTTTTTTTTGACATTTTTTTTAGAGGTTATATTTTTTTTTTGTTTTTTTTATTTATTTTTTTATATTTATTCTTCTTTTTTTAAACGGATATATTAGTTTTAATTTTGTTTATTTAGAAATAATTTTTTTATATTATTTTTTTTGTATTATTTTTTTTTCATTATTATAACAATTTGAATTAAAATTTAATTTAATATAATAAAATGGGATTTTGTACAAGTAAGGGAAAAAACAGAAATTCATTAAGAGCTAGTATTATTAAAGATAAATCTCCAAATAATGAAAAAAATGAAAATGATGAAAAAAATAAAACAAAAGAAAATATTGAAAATAAAGAAGAGGAGGAAAATAATAAGAATTTTGAAAAACCTAATAATAACAAAATAGATTTGGATGATTTTCATATAGGTGAAACTTATATGAAAGATTCAAAAATAAATGACAATAATATAAAAAATTCAAAAACAAATAATAAGAATAATTTGAAAAATTCAAAAATAAATAGTAATAACAGTAATATTGTAAGTAATGAAAATTATATATTATCTACATACACAATTAAAAAAGAAGATTTAGAAGATCCAATTCAAATATTAAATTGTGATGAAAATGAAGGAGAAATAAAAGATTCATGTGAATTATATATGTATGAACAAAAACTTGAATTTTCTTTTAGGACAAAATTTGATAGTCCAGCACCTTATACAATGAAAATATTATTTAATATTCCACTTAAAAATGGAAGTTATTTATTTTATAATTGTATAACATTAACAAATATTAATCTATCAAATTTCAAAATGAATGAAATTACAAATATGAATTCTATGTTTTCAGGATGTTCTTCTTTAAAAATTATAAATTTGAAAAATGTAAATACTGAAAAAGTGACAAATATGAATAGTTTATTTAATGATTGTTCATCTTTAACTGATATTGATTTGAGCAGTTTTAAAACAAAAAATGTAACAGATATGAATGGAATGTTTAATAATTGTTCATCTTTACAAATTTTAGATTTATCAAATTTTAATACTGAAAAAGTTATTGATATGAGTTCAATGTTTTCTGAATGTTCTCAATTAATTTCACTTAATATTTCTAATTTTAAAACTGATAATGTAATTGATATGAGTTCTATGTTTTATAAATGTCTATTATTAAATGAATTAATTTTATCATCGTTTAATACTAAAAATGTTTTAAATATGAAAAATATGTTTTATAAATGTTCTTCATTATTTACTTTAGATTTATCAAATTTTAATACTTCAAAAGTTACTGATATGAAATGTATGTTTAGTGATTGTTCATCTTTAGGAAATATTGATGTATCAAATTTTAATACAAATAATGTTAATGATATGTGTGCTATGTTTTCAAATTGTCTTAGCTTATCTCATTTAAATTTATATCATTTCAATACTAAAAATGTTTATAATATGAATGGAATGTTTTCTGGTTGTACTTCTTTATCTGAATTAAATATATCAAATTTTAGTTCAGAAAATGTTACTGATTTGAGAAATATATTTGCCAAAATTAAAAAAGATTGTAATTTCATTTGTAGTGATAAGAAAATTCAAAATGAAATAAACAAAATATGAAAATTTGAAAAATATAATTTTTATTTTTTTTTTACATTCATGAATTTAATTTAAGATTTTAAAATTTAATTTATAAAATAATATTATGAATGAAAAATAATTATTTAATCTTTTTTTGATTTTCCATTTCTATTTTTTTATCTGTTTCAGAACTTCTTAAAATAATAATTAATCCAAGTAACATTAATAATATTCCAAAATAATAAGATATATTATAATTTTTTTTTAAAAAAAATTTTTCAAGGAAAGCCTATAAAAATAAAATAATATATTTACAGTAAATAAAAAATTTGAAGAAAAAACCATAATTGTAGCTAAAGTACTTCCAAAAATATTTGTAGCTTTTAAAAAAAATTTAACATTTAAAGAATTGAAAAATAAACTAATTCCAATACAAATAATTTTTTGAATAATATTATTCTAAAAATTGAAATTTAAAATACTTTAAATCCAATATCTTCACTTGCTAATTTTCCCTAAATTAAATAAAACAATATAAAAAATACAAATAAAGCACCAAGTGCAGCAAAGCATCCTCCTAATAGAGTTAAAAATTTATTTCCATTTAATTTTTCATTATTCATTATTTTTAAAAAAATATTTATTTTTTAATTATAATAAAATAATAAATATATAAAATAATATTTCAAACAAAAAAAAAAACTATTTTCTAAAACATAATTCCTTCCTCATCACCAACAATAACAAAATCATTATTTAATCTCAATTTATCACATATTTTCTTAATAAAATTAGGAGTTTTCATAATTTGATAATTATTCAATTTTTTAATTCTTGGGAAAATATCTTTAAAAAAGAAAAAAAAATGACCAACAATCATTCCAACAAGATCATATTTAAATTCAGAATCTAATAAAAAAGAAAAAATTAAATAAAACCAAGGTAAATATGGAGCTCTTAAATTAAAAATTCCCATAAATTGAACAACTACATTTTTACTTTTTCTTCCCCAATAATAAGTCATTGCAAAACTTAAACTACTTGCAGGAAAAATAAATCCTGCAAAGAAACTTATTATTAAAATATAAGTTATTGAAAATAAAAGGAAAAAAATATAATCTGCTGCATTTCCTTTAAAAACTGAATTTTCTAAAAATTTTGAATTTCTGAAAAATAATATCATATGAAATATAAAACTTAATCCTATATCACCATAATAAAAAAAACTTGTAAATAATCTCCAAAATTGATATTTTTTAAAAATTAATTCAAAATTTAAGTATAAATATAAAGGAGATAATATTTCAAACCAAGTTAAAAC
>JAEEGL014599527.1_pt1 | contig 12180 bp, 12 predicted proteins | sample 9134231 | NCBI WGS metagenome assembly JAEEGL01 (sample SAMN16246548, study PRJNA631951) | gut metagenome | biome: gut microbiome; feature: rumen; material: fiber-attached | host: Bos | place: Iran: Karaj | collected 2018-10
AAGAACAGGTAATGCTGTTTTTGAACAGGCGTGGGCTTTCAGGATCGGTATCGTGCAGGGAGTGCGGTCAGAGCGTGAAATGTCCGCACTGTGATGTGACGCTTTCAAGGCACAGAAACGGAAAGCTCAAATGTCATTACTGCGGATACGAGCAGAGCGATGTCAAAGCGTGTCCGCATTGCGGAAGTAAACTCATAGGAGCGATGGGCACCGGCACCGGTACGCAGGCGATAGAGGATCAGATAAGATCGCTCTTTCCTTATGCCACAGTACTTAGAATGGATGCCGATACGACAAAGCAGAAGGGTGATTACGAGACGATACTTTCGACGTTTGCAAACCGTGAAGCCGATATTCTCGTAGGAACACAGATGATCGTCAAGGGACATGATTTTCCCTATGTTACCCTTGTAGGCATATTGGCTGCTGACATGTCTTTGAATGCGAATGATTACAGGGCAGGCGAGAGGACGTTCCAGCTTCTTGTCCAGGCGGCCGGACGAGCCGGAAGGGATACCCGGCCCGGACAGGTACTTATACAGACATACAGACCGGACAACTATGCCATAACGGCTGCGACAACACAGGACTATGCGGCCTTCTTTGAAGAAGAGATGGGATACAGAAAGCTTTTATCGTATCCGCCTGCAGGTCATATGCTTGCGATAATGATAGAAAGCAAGGACGAGAGTGCGGGTAAAACCTATGCCGGTGCGTTGGCAGAAACGCTATGTAATGGTATAATAGGCGCGGCGTCCGTTATCGGACCGACAGCGGCCACGATAAGTAAATTAAGGGACATATACCGTCACATGATATACGTAAAGAGCAAACAGATCGAAACACTTACGGATATCAAGGACAGAGCGGAAGAATACAGCGATATCAACAGGGAAAAAGATATCAGGATAAGCTTTGATCTTGATCCCATGAACGGATACTAAGGAGGATATATGGCATTACGTCAGATAAGGGAACTGGGTGATCCCTGCCTTTTAAAGGTCTGCAAGCCCGTCAAAGAGATAAATGAACGCACAAAAGTACTGATCGATGATCTTCTCGAGACTATGTATGATGCGGAAGGTGTCGGACTTGCGGCACCGCAGGTCGGGATACTCAAGCGCATTGCGGTCATAGATGCGGGAGAAGAATATCAGGATGGACCGCTTGTGCTCATAAACCCCGAGATACTCGAAACCGACGGGGAACAGACTGACTATGAAGGGTGCCTGAGCGTTCCGGGAAAAGTCGGGGAAGTGACAAGACCGAACTATGCGAAGGTCAAGGCATTCGACGATGAGATGAACGAGTATATCGTTGAAGGAGAAGGGCTTCTGGCAAGGGCATTGCTTCATGAGATAGAGCATCTTGACGGACATATGTATGTTGAAAAGGTCCGTGGACCGCTCATGACGGGTGAAGAGCTGGCCGAGCTTCTCAAGAAGCAGGAGATGGAGAAGGAAGCGACGGAAGAATGAATATCCTTTTTATGGGCACACCTGATTTTGCGGCAGGGATACTTGAAGCGATATACGAAAGCGGAAGGCATAATGTAACGGCGGTCGTCACACAGCCCGACAGACCGAAGGGCAGGAGCGCGCAGCCCGTACCGTCACCGGTAAAAGAGTATGCGCTTCAAAAAGGTATCGATGTGTTACAGCCGGTCAGGATAAAAACTCCGGAAGAGATCGAGCAGCTTAAAAAGTTCGATGCCGATATATATGTTGTTGCGGCTTTCGGACAGATCCTTTCAAAAGAGATCTTAGATATACCCCCAAAGGGGTGCGTCAACGTTCATGCATCGCTTCTTCCCGAATACCGCGGAGCCGCTCCGATACAATGGGCGATCGCCGACGGAAAGGAATTTACGGGTGTAACTATACAGCAGATGAACGAAGGTGTTGATACGGGAGACATCATTTCCGCTGTCACTGTCCCGATCGAAGATGATGAGACCGGCGGGTCGCTTTTTGACAAGCTTGCAAAAGCGGGTGCAGAACTGATCGTTGAAACGCTTGATAAGATAGAAAAAGGCGAAGCTACATATACTCCGCAGGACGAGACTAGAGCAACACATGCGAAGATGCTGAAAAAGGAGATGGGACTCATCGATTGGACAAAGAGCGCCGACAAGATAGAAAGACTAGTGCGCGCTTTTACTCCGTGGCCGGGCGGATATACGTATTTAAACGGTAAGATATTAAAGATCAAAAAGTGCAGGGTCTGCGATGACGTTCCCGGCGGAGAACCCGGACAGATCATCGGGATAACAAAGGATGAGATAAAGGTAAAATGCGAAAGCGGAACGCTCATTCTTGATACGGTACAACCGGAAGGAAAGAAAGAGATGACGGTACATGATTTTCTGCTCGGTAACAGACCCGGAGAAGGTACCGTTCTCGGAAAGTAAAAAGGCAGGTGTATTATGAACTTTAATATGTCGACAGGATATTATTATATGGACAGCAGTTACATTCTCGTACTTATAGGAGCGCTGCTGTGTCTTATCACATCGGGTATAGTAAAGGCGACATTTGCCAAATACTCGAAGATCGCAGCGTCATCGGGACTTACAGGATATGAGGTTGCGATGGCCATTTTGAAGAAGGAAGGCATCTACGACGTTTCGGTCGGAAGAGTGTCGGGAAGCCTGACGGATCATTTTAATCCGTCGACCAAAGTTGTCAATCTGTCGGAGTCTGTGTATGACTCTTCAAGTATCGGGGCGATAAGTGTGGCTGCACATGAATGCGGACATGCGATGCAGTACAATGAGGAATATTTCCCGCTCAAATTAAGAAGTACGATACTTCCCGTAGCGAATTTCGGATCCAAATACGGATTATGGATCGTTATCGCAGGACTTATCATAAGCTTTTTCAGACCGCTGATCTTTATCGGGGTTGTTCTGTTTTCTTTCGGAGTTCTGTTTCAGATCGCAACTCTTCCCGTTGAATTCGATGCATCGAAAAGAGCGCTTGCGACACTTGATGAGATGGGGATACTTCAAGGTGCCGAGATGGACGGAGCGAAAAAGGTATTAAAGAGTGCGGCCATGACATATGTCGCTTCGGCGGCGGCTTCGATACTGACTTTGCTGCGTCTTATACTCATCGCCCAGGGAGGCAGGAGAAGACGTGACTGATCCCAGATATGTCGTATACGAAGCACTTCTTCTTGCGGATGGGGGCAACTGCATCCCCGATCTGACAAAGAATCTGCTCGCGAAGTATGCTTACCTTGACAGACAGGACAGAAGCTTCATAAAAAGACTTACAGAGGGCACGATCGAGAGAAGGATAACGATCGATCATGTCCTTGATCTTTACAGGAAGGTACCGGTCCGGAAGATGAAGAAAGAGGTCCGCGCGCTCCTTCGCATAGGAACGTACCAACTGCTCTTCATGGATGCCGTTACCGATTTTGCCGCTGTTAACGAGACGGTAGCTATAGCCAAAAAGACAAAGGTACGCGCACTGTCCGGATATATAAACGCAGTTCTTAGAAACATCTCCCAAAACAAAGAATCGATAAGCTGGCCCGACAGATCGGAAGACATCACGAAGTATCTTTCGGTAAGGTATTCGTGCCCCGAATGGATAGTGAACAAGCTTCTTGATGAGAACGGCGAAGAAAAAGCGGTAACGCTTCTTGAACTGTCAGTCAGTACAAGGTCGGTAACGGCCCGCGTGAACCTGTCACGTACAACAGTCAAAAGCGTGCTTGACGGGGGCAACGCAAGGGTATCGGATTTACTTGATGAAGCTGTTATCCTGGAAGACTATGACAATATTGCGGATATCCCGGCCTTTGCCGAAGGGCTTTTCTGCATTCAGGATATTGCATCGATGCTCGTATGCAAAGCCGCCTGTATCAAAAAAGATGACAGGGTTCTCGACCTTTGCGCATCTCCCGGTGGAAAATCACTTCATGCAGCGGATATTGCCACATCGGGATCCGTTATGTCATGTGACGTGTCTGAAGAGAAGATCGCAAGGATCAGGGAAAACATAGACAGATGCTCGTTCTCGAATATTGCCACAAGGATAAGCGATGCAACGGTATTTGTTCCTGAATTTGAAGGAAAATTCGATGTGGTCATAGCCGATGTCCCGTGCTCGGGACTCGGTGTAATGGGACGAAAGAACGATATAAAATATAATCTTGCGCCCGAAGCGATCACGGGGCTTGTAGATCTGCAGCGAAGGATACTTGCAAATGCGGTAAGATACGTCCGCCCCGGGGGGACTCTTATGTTCAGCACATGCACGTGCTCCAAAGAGGAAAATCAGGGTAATATGGAGTATCTTACAAAGGATTGCTCACTTACGCCGGTTGATTTTTACGATCTGCTTCCGGGCAGGCTGGCAGATGCTACCGCAAAATCGGGATATATACAGTTATACGGCGACGATATGCTCACCGACGGATTCTTTATAGGGAAACTTTCAAAATGAGCGAAAAGAAGGATATAAGGTCTTTTACATATGACGGACTGTGCCGGGAGATCGAAAGACTCGGGGAAAAACGGTTCAGGGCAGGACAGATATTCGACTGGCTCCATAAAAAGGGGGCAGATGATTTTTCATTGATGACTAATCTGTCAAAGGATCTTCGCGAAAGATTGGAGAAGGAGTACTACATCGCTACGGTCAGGCCTGTAAAGACACTTGTTTCAGAGACTGATGGTACGAGAAAGTATCTTCACGTGCTCTCCGACGGAAATGTGATCGAAACGGTCCTTTTACGGTACGAGTACGGCAACAGCGTCTGTATCAGCTCCCAGGTCGGGTGCCGGATGGGGTGCAGATTCTGTGCATCCACTACGGAAGGGCTCGTAAGAGGGCTGACTGCCGGGGAGATGGCGGGGCAGATATACTCCGTGGAAGCCGATATCAACGAAAGAGTAGGCCATGTCGTCGTTATGGGAAGCGGTGAGCCACTCGATAATTTTGATGAGTTTACCGGCTTTGTCGATATCATCACGGATCCGCACGGAAAGGGGATAAGCTGTCGCAACATAACCGCAAGTACATGCGGTCAGGCACCGAAAATAAGGGAACTTGCCGATAAAAAGTATGCACTGACGCTGGCACTGTCACTTCATGCGTCTAATGACACAAAAAGGAAAGAGATAATGCCGGTTGCAAACAGATACTCTCTCCAGGAGATAACAGACGCGTGCAGGTATTATTTTGATGTCACGGGGCGCCGTATAACGCTGGAATACAGCCTGATATCGGGCTTTAACGATACCGACGACGATATAAGGGAGCTTTCGGATATTGCAGCCGGTCTTTCGGCACATGTGAACCTTATTCCGGTCAATCCGATAAAGGAGCGCGGATACACTCCCACAAGCCGTCAGAGCACGGTCGCGATCAAAAATAAACTTGAAAAAAACGGGATAAATGTTACTATAAGAAGGGAAATGGGGCGTGATATACAGGGCGCCTGCGGGCAGCTCCGCCGCAGTTTCATTACAGGAGAAGAAAATGCTTAGGACTTATTCGATGACGGATATAGGCAGGAAGAGGAAACTCAACCAGGATACTGTCTATTCCTGCGAAAACCCGTTGGGGAATCTTAATAATCTGTTCATAGTGGCTGACGGAATGGGCGGGCACAAAGCCGGTGACTATGCTTCGGCATATACGGTAAAGGCTATAGAGCGTGAAGTTGAGGTGTGCGAGGACAAGTCCCCGATCAAGATACTTCGCGAAGCCATCACGGTAGCCAACAGTGAGATATATGAAAAAGCATCAACGGAACCCGATTTTGCCGGGATGGGAACGACGGTAGTTGCCGCCACTGTTTCCGATGACATTTTATATGTCGCGAATGTCGGTGACAGCAGGCTTTATCTTATAGACAAAGGGATCACCCAGGTGACCAAGGACCATTCGCTCGTTGCTGAGCTTGTCAGGAAGGGGTCGCTTGATGAGAGTCAGGCAAAGGGACATCCGGACAAGAATATCATAACGAGAGCGATAGGTGCGGCTCCGAAGGTTGATATAGATTTCTTTGAGGTTGAGTTGTCTCCGGGCGATATCATACTTATGTGCACGGACGGACTTACAAATATGGTGGACGATGACGATATCCTTCGTATCGTCCGGACCGGCGTGGATGTTCCGGATATTACGGACAATCTGATCAAGTTGGCCAATCACAATGGTGGGAAAGATAATATCGGGGTTGTTATAATCGAGAATTCTTAAGGAGATATAGATGCTTGAAATAGGAACCTTTTTAGGGGACAGATATGAAATACTGGAATTGATTGGCAGCGGTGGCATGGCTGATGTTTACAAGGCTAAGTGCCACAAGCTTAACCGTTTCGTTGCGATAAAGGTTTTAAAACCCGAGTTCTCATCCGATTCGAGTTTTGTTTCCAAATTCAAAGCTGAAGCACAGGCTGCCGCGGGACTGATGCATCCCAATATCGTCAATGTTTATGATGTAGGCGAAGAGAGAAGGATGTATTACTTCGTCATGGAGCTTGTCGAAGGCATCACGCTTAAGCATTACATTGAGAAAAAGATCCGTCTGACGGCCAAGGAAGCAGTCAGTATCGCGATCCAGGTTTCAATGGGGATCGAGGCGGCCCATAACAACGGTATCATCCACCGTGACATCAAGCCGCAGAACATAATCATCTCGAAGGAAGGAAAAGTAAAGGTTGCCGATTTCGGAATAGCCAAGGCGGCCACGAGCAATACGGTGACATCCCACGCCATGGGAAGCGTACATTACACTTCTCCCGAGCAGGCGCGTGGTGGATACTCCGATGCCAAGAGTGATATTTATTCTATAGGTATCACGCTGTTCGAGATGATAACGGGGCACGTTCCTTTTGACGGTGAGACTACCGTTGCCGTTGCCATAAAGCATATTCAGGAAGAGATGCCTTCTCCGCGTGTATATGTACCGGATGTACCGATAAGCGTTGAGCAGATAATCGCAAAGTGCTGCCAGAAGAATCCTGACAGGAGATACGCAAACGTAGGTCAGCTGATCCGCGATCTGAAGCATTCGCTGACCAATCCCGATGAGGAGTTTGTCGTTATATCAGAGCCGTCATCCGAAGGCGGTACAAAGAATATATCCGATGCCGAAAAGAGCGAGATCAGAAAGCAGACGGCGGCTACGCCCATTGTGACTCCGATTGCAGCTCCAGTTCAGACGCCTGCCGCAGATCATAATATGATGCGTGATGAAATGGGTGAATATGTCGATGATGATTTTGAAGATGTTTTCGGCGTAAGATCGGCAAAGAACAGGAAAGCGGTACGGGAAGAGCCTGTCGATGTAAGACCGAGAGATAATAAGGGTCCAAAGAAGAAAAAGACCAAGAATGCCAGACCGGCCCAGAAGCCGGCGAACGGACGAGGCTCATACAGGGGCAGGGATGATTACTATGATGACGATGAACTCGATGATGATGTAGATCCGAAGATGGAGAAAGCTGTTACGATCCTTCTTGTTGCGGCCGCGATAGTGATCACAATCATAGCGATAGTCGTTATAGGAAAAGTATTCGGAGCATTCTCGGGAAGTTCATCATCGGATGATACCGAAGAGCTTACGATATCAACATCAGCCGGAACGACCGTTGTGCCAAACGTTGTCGGAATGACGGTAACGGAAGCTTCGGATGCTCTGACGAAGGCGGGGCTTACAGCAAAAGCAACATATAAGGAATCGACGGAATATGAGAAGGATTATATCGTCTCGCAGGATATAGAAGGAAACACCGAGGTTGCCAGCGGAACGGTATTGAATCTTGTAGTCTCGAGCGGAAAGATAGTAGGGGTTGCCGTGCCTGATGTTGTCGGCAAGTCAGAAGCAGAAGCGAAGGTGATCCTGGAGAGCGAAGGCTTTGCGATGCAGAAGCAGCTTCAGGAAAGCGATACAGTTGAAAAGGGCAACGTAATCTCGCAAAATCCTCTCGGCGCAACAACGGCGGCAAAGGGCAGTCCCGTAACCGTAGTCATAAGCTCCGGATCAAACGTTGAACAGATCACCATGCCTGACCTTTCGGGCAAGACCGAAGAAGAGGCAAAGGTGGTGATCGAAGAAGAAGGTCTCTCCATCGGAACGGTCGCCGAAGAAGAAAGCGATACGGTTGAAAAAGGCAAAGTCATATCACAGGCTCCCGCAGCAGGTGGGATGATAGATAAGGGAACAGCTGTCGATCTGAAGATCAGTCTCGGAAAGAAGACGAAAACATATTCATGTTCGGTAGAGGTCGGAGCACCCGCCAATTTCATGGCCGGATCCGAAGCTGTGATCGTCCTGCTCAGCCCGAGCGGTGAAGAGATCGGCAGATTCTCAACGAGTGCATTCCCGTATACTGTTTCAAAGAGCGGGATCACCGACATACCGAGCGGCGTTATCACTATTACGTACCTGTCGGCCGAGGGCACATGGGAGACTACGAATCCGACGGCGGTCAACTTTACGGCGGAAGAGTAGGAATGCAGGGACGTATAATCAAGGGTATAGGCGGATTTTATTATGTGCATACCGATGAAGGGATCTATACATGCAAGGCAAAAGGTCTCTTCAGACTTGATAAGACGAAACCGCTTGTCGGAGACTATGTCGATATAGATGTGATACCCGACGAGGAGATGACGGGTAACATCACGAAGATACATGAACGTACGAATGAACTGATCAGACCCAATGTGGCAAATGTCGATCAGACGCTGATAATATTTGCGCTCGTCGATCCTGTTCCCAATTTCGTTACGCTCGATAAGATGATCCTTCAGTATAAAGCACAGGGAATACCTGTGCTCATATGCTTTAATAAAGACGATCTTGCAAACGAAGATCTCATAAACGAAACGCTGCACAATTACAGCATGTGCGGATGCAAACTGTTTGTGACAAGTGCAAGGGACAATGAAGGCATAGACAGATTGCTTGATGCTCTTTCGGATAAAACAAGCGTTGTGGCGGGGCCGTCCGGTGTGGGAAAGTCGTCGATCATCAACTGCCTTACCGGAGAGGACAAAATGGCTACCGGAGAGATATCGAAAAAGCTGTCGCGGGGCCGTCATACGACAAGACATTCGGAGATCATTCCCGTCAGGGATAATACGTATATAATCGACACGCCGGGATTTGGCTCCTTTGATCTTTTCGATATCAGACCGGAAGATCTGTCGGATCAGTATGAGGAGTTTGCCAACTGTCAGGCGTGTCGTTTTATGCCGTGCTCACATACACATGAACCGGATTGCAAGGTTAAGGAAAGTGCCGCTGCGGGTCATATTCCCGCTCTGCGGTATGACAATTACGTTCACATATTCAACGAACTGACAAAGATTAGGAGATACCGGTAATGGTCATTTTATCACCGTCAATACTTGCCGCTGATTTCACGATACTCGGACAGCAGATGAAGCAGGTCGAGGCCGGCGGAAACAGATACTTTCACTTCGATGTCATGGACGGGATGTTTGTCCCGAATATTTCATTCGGAATACCTGTTCTCTCATCCGTTAGAGCGGCAACGGATAAGATATTGGATGTACACCTTATGGTACAGGCACCGGAAAGATACATCGACAAGTTCATTGATGCAGGCGCAGATATCATCACTGTTCACCAGGAAGCGTGTGTTCCGCTTGCAGAGACTGTGGAGAAGATCCACTCGCGCGGAAAGAAGGCCGGAATAGCTATCAAACCGCACACGGATATAGCGGTACTCGAGGAGTATTTCGGGATGGCGGATATGTTTCTTGTCATGACCGTTGAGCCGGGATTCGGTGGTCAGGAATACCTTGAAACATGCACGGACAAGATAAGGGATCTTCGCGGCATGCTGATGGCCAGAGGCCTTGATACCGACATCCAGGTGGATGGTGGCATAACAAGAGACAATGTGGAAAAGGTCGTCGACGCGGGAGCAAACGTGATCGTTATGGGGTCGTCGATCTTTCGCGGAGACATAACGGATAATACGAAGTTTTTCTCCGAACTGTTTGAAAGATACAACAAAGGAGACAGATCATGAAAAACTATATCAAGATAGCCAGACCCGATCACTGGGTCAAGAATGCGTTCATACTCCCGGGACTTGCGATAGCGATACTTCTTACGGACTTTACTTTTTCACCTGATGTGATAGTAAGGTTTATTCTGGGCTTTTTTGCAACGTGTTTTATCGCTTCAGCCAATTATGTGATCAACGAATGGCTCGATGCGGAGTTTGATAAGTATCATCCGACCAAGAAATACAGACCTGTCGTATCGGAGAACATGAAGCTGTCGTTTGTTCTTATCGAATATGCATTGCTCATACTGCTTGGTATCCTTCTGTCGATCTGTGTCGGTAAATATTTTACGTACATGGAAATATGGCTCCTTATAATGGGAGTGCTCTATAACGTTAAACCGGTCAGAACAAAGGATATACCTTATCTCGATGTTCTGTCTGAATCCATCAACAACATGATCAGACTTCTATTGGGATGGTTCATCATAACGCAGGATTTCCAGCCGCCTATCAGTATACTGATAGGTTACTGGTTCGCCGGAGCATTTTTGATGGCAACTAAGAGATTTGCCGAATACAGGATGATAGGAGATCCTTCTGTGGCCGGATTGTACAGGAAGAGTTTTGCGCACTACACGGAGACGAGTCTTCTTGTGTCGGCTTTTTTCTATGCTATGTGCGCAACGTTTTTTATAGGTGTGTTTATGATCAAATACAGGATGGAGTACATCATAGCCATGCCGTTTGTGTTTGGTCTGTTCTGTTTCTATCTTTATATAGCGTTCAAACCCGATTCGGCGGTGCAAAAGCCTGAAAAACTCTACAAGGAAAAATCGCTCCTGGCTTATATCGCCGTTCTTGTTGTGATACTTCTTGTTCTGACTATAGTGGATATACCGATGCCTTCCTATTGGGTAAATCCTACGCTTTTTGATATGTGAACATGAACAGGGACAGAAACGGTTACAGTTTGTATGTGTTCGATCTTGACGGGACGCTGTATGATCAGCCGAGACTCAGATTTATAATGGCTGCGCGTCTCGCACTTTATTATGCGTGCCATCCTTTTTCGGCCGGCGATCTTCTCATCCTGAAGCATTTCAGAAAAGTAAAGGATGAGTGGAGCGGCAGCTCTTCGGAAGATGAGATCATCCGAAAAGTTTCCGACGACTTTAAGACATCGTTTCAAAGAGTGGACGGTATCGTAAAAAAATGGATATACGAGAATCCGCTTTCGGCACTTTCAAAAACGCGTGACGAAAAGCTTATCGGATGGATAGATAAGCTTCGGCAGGCCGGAAAGAAGGTAGTTGTCCTGTCTGACTATCCGACAGCAGATAAGCTTAAAGCACTGGGGGTAGTTGTAGATGCTCAGTACGGCCCCGACGATACGCGCATCGATGAGCTGAAACCTTCACCAAAGGGGCTTCGGGTGATAATGGATGATATGAAAGTATCAAAGGATGAGATACTGATGATAGGAGACCGTATGGAAAAAGACGGAAAAGCGGCCGAATCGGCGGGCGTTGACTATATGATCCTGGATCGGCACGTAAGCAGGAGAGATACTTATGAAGAAAATTAAACTGCTTGTACTCTTGCATCTGCTTCTGGCCGTGTATTCCCTTAGCGCAGTGGCATCGAAATTCGCGGCGGGCTATCCTTTCATGTCGCCGAAGTTTATCCTGTTTTACGGGCTGACACTGCTCGGACTTGCAGTATATGCTTTTGCGTGGCAACAGATAATAAAGCGGATGCCGCTTATCACGGCGTATGCCAATAAAGGCGCTACCGTTATATGGGGGATCATATGGGGATATTTGATCTTCTCCGAACAGGTCACAATACGAAAGCTGATCGGTGCCGCGATCATCATAAGCGGCATTGTCCTTATTGTAACGTCAGATGCAGCAGAAGAGACACGGATAAACGGAGATAACGATAATGCAGAAGAAAATAAAACTGCTTGACTGCACGCTCAGAGACGGCGGATATCTAAATGACTGGGAGTTCGGAAACAGTAATATAGTCAATATATTCGAGCGACTTGTCAGCGCAGGACTTGATATAATCGAAACAGGTTTTATCGACGATAGAAGGGTATTTGACGAGAACAGGACTATTTTTCCCGATACCGAGTGCATTAACAGGATCTACGGAAAGCTTGA
>JAEEGL015347132.1_pt1 | contig 12180 bp, 16 predicted proteins | sample 9134231 | NCBI WGS metagenome assembly JAEEGL01 (sample SAMN16246548, study PRJNA631951) | gut metagenome | biome: gut microbiome; feature: rumen; material: fiber-attached | host: Bos | place: Iran: Karaj | collected 2018-10
GGTGAAGGACCTGAGGGATACCCATAAGCAGGATGTGAAGACTCAGACAAACCTGCTGAAGTCTATCGACAGACTGACCAATCAGGTGGCTGACCTCACCACTCAGAACAAGACTCTTCAGCAGAAGGTTAACGACCTGCTTTCACAGATATCAGTTGGCAACAAAGTCCGCTACAATACAGGACAGAAAAAAGACAAGAAGAGTAAGAGTGTCTAGTCATTTACCACACGTTTATCGAGACGTGTAATATGTGTGGCGTATCAACGCTTGTATATTTTAAGGAATTCTTCAAATCTGCGATTAAGCGAGTACAATTACGAATGTATTCAAGAATTGTCGAGCGTGAGTTGCTTCGATTTAGTATCAAGGCAATTATGCAGGGAAGAACTGATTATGAGAACATGTTACCAATGATCATTGGCATTAAAAAATAATAAAGTTTTATTTAGTTTAGACGCGTCAGGCGGCAAGAACTACCCCTTAAGGGCGCTTTCAAGCCTAGACGTCAAAATTGGCAGCTTACACGGGGCCTAAGCCACCACAAAGGTAATAGCCTTGCCATAGCAGGTATTTGTTGTTTTTTTCGGACATCAATAGTTAATATAATAAGATTTATGAACTGGATAGACTTAATGATGGAACTTGGCAGAACTTGCCCTGACTCGTTTGGATTCACACATGTAGAAGCTAACCCTGTTTATAAGAGGATTGATGGTGAAGTTGTTAGAGTGTCAGTTGATTTTGATACGATGATTTTCGAGTTTACTGGGAAATATAAGGATAAGATGGAGGTCAGGGTTAGGTATTGGAGTGACTCCAGAGTTAGTGTCTCGATAGAGTTGAAGAATAAGGTTTTCTTAAATTATCCAGTGACTAATGAAGACGAGCACTTCGAGCAGAGGTTGGAGTTATATGGTTCGCCAGTCATTAAGGATGATCTTATTGTTATCGCTGAATTAAAGGAGATTTATGATTGGACATTTAAGGCTTATCGAAATATCTTGTAATAAATACAAATTATTATGGAAGAAGAGTTAATACTCGTTGTAGATAGCGATGTGGAGCTGGAGAGTTTAAAAAAATTAGAGCAAGTACCTCAAGCGCTTTTAGAACATAATATCTATCATAAATTTGGAGATACTAAGCTATATTATCGTCTTGACAAGGCTAATAATGCACTAGGGCAACAACGTCACATACACGTGTTTAAGGACAAAAGGGGAAGAATTCAAGTATTCTCAATAAACTTTGATGGAACTAAACACGATGGCTCTCAGCGTCAGTTAACTTCAAAAGAACAAAGTGCTCTAACATCTCTAGGCATTTCCGTACCCCCAGATGGACTTTTGGAGTGTGAAGAGTGGCATTCGGGAAAGATGCTTCTTTTTGATTAGTTTATGATAACATTTATTCTATAAAGCAGAGTCAATGGTTTTGGATGTTTTATGTTCATTACAGGCAAAAGACTGGCTTAATGTTATTCTGCCTATTATTGGAATCCTTGTTTCTGGCATAGGATTAATCATTGCTATTCGTCAAATCTGCCGAATGAAGAAAACTTCTGAGGCTGTTCATGAAGAAGTAATAAAATCACAGATGCAAATCCGTCGGACATTGGACTCAAACGAAATAGGCAGAGTGGTTAAGAATATAGAACAAGCCATTGATTTTGTTAGTAGAGAAGAGTATGGTTATGCATTAACAAAGATGATGGATGTGAAAAGTCTGTTGGAGAATGAGGATATTATAAAAACATTCTTAAATCCTACTAACTTATCAGAATTTGACTATTATAAGCGTCGTTTTAACGAGTCTTTTAAAACAGTAGCGACAGATATAAAATACCCAAGTAATATAAATAGATGGATGGTACAAAATAGCCTTACAGACATCCATAATTATCTTCTACAAATAGAGAATAAGATAAAATCATCTGTATATGAACGGAATAATTGACATTGTTTCCTTCTGCAAGGTTCTCACCGACCTAACCAATAAGGATAAATGTGCATGGCGGCAGACTGCCCACACATCAAGAGACCGTCTTGAATTTAAGTCTGGTTATATGGAGATTACCTTATATCAGGCCAGTGGAAACAGAAAGAAATGTTATTGCATTGACATCTATGGCGATGAAGATATGCAATATATGCCTTTTTCAGCAGAAAAAGGAGAAGATGAAAAAGAATACAAAGCTTTTGGTGATTTATATAAATCAATATGGGCTTATTATGAACGTTCACGAAGTAAAAAGATTGTGTCTTTTTACAATGAGATAATGGAACAAACATCTAAATAGCAATCATTATGGGAAGTACAGGTTCTGGCAGACTCTCTGACTATACAAGATTCAGAGGTGCCGTAAAAGGAGTTACAGGAGGTGAAGACCTCGTTAACAAATGTGACAGAGCAGTGGCAACAGTTCTGGAAGACGTTGAGACATGCGACTATTACAAGAAGAATGGCCATGTACCCGCAAAAGGAACTTATGTGAAAATTTCACTCCAAACAAGACTCGTTGCTGTAGATGAGAATGGTGATGTGATAGGACATCTTCCTACAGAATACAATTACCTCTTGGAATGCCTCAATGATGGTTATCAGTATGAAGGCGAGGTTTCTGGTTCTTTTGAAACACCAGTAGTCTCTGTTTATATTGCAGTAACCCCTCAGAAAGCATAAAGAAGTATGATTTGCCTGGTAGGTGACATACTGACTGACGTGACATTGGCAACAGCCAATACTCCGCTCAAGATGCGGCTTGGCGGCATTGTACATGCAGCCAGAGCTCTATGGGCAATGGATGTGGAGTATGCTGTGGCATACTTTGCTCCATCCTATATGGATAGTCATATAGAGATGTTCCTGAAAGAGCACGACTGTAAGGCTATTGTCAAATTGGGTGATGTTACTAATTGCCCCTATACTATGCTGATTCAAGAGGCTAAAGAAGTTGGAAACCAAGGTTACGAATTCCTTTATCACGATGATATTGATATTACCTACGACATCAAAGCACTTAAGGAACTGAGCGATTTTGACGAATTGATGTTCATTTCTGGCAATTATGACATGAAAGAAGTGCTTCGTTTCATAGGTGCAGATAGTATAGTTCATTGTGATGTGGCAAACAATGTGAATGATGTAACCGAACTTCCAAAAGGCAGGCTGTTTGAAACACTTTTCATCTCTACATCATCCAACATCTTCAAAAACCAATATACAGATTATGAATCTTTCTGTGACTTGTTGAAGCTATTTGCCAAAAGAATTGTGCTGAAGGAGAACAGGGGCGGTAGCCGTGTATATGATGGCATATTGGGTGAAACATATCAGACACCTTCACAAACTTCACCGATAGCCCATTCTGTAGGTGTTGGCGATGTGTATGATGTTGTATCAATATCAGCCCCTTGTGATAATTATAAAGACCAGTTAGTTCTTGCCTCATGGGTGGCTATGGAGTATGCACTGACTACATTCCCGGACAACTTCAAAAACTCTGTCAAGAGTTTACTGAAGACTCCAATTGTAGATTTGAAGGCTCAAAAAGGTTGCATCCTTCCTTGGGAAGTGCGTCAAAAATGTCATGTTTATATTGCAGCCCCTGATTTCAGTTTTGTAGATACCAAGCAGATTGATGTATTGTGCGACAGTTTGGAGTATCACCATTTTGTTGCTCGCAGACCTATTAAGGAGAACGGGCAGATGTCAGAAGGTGCAGACAAGAAAGAACGCCTTGGACTTTTCTGTGCTGATATGTCGCTACTTGGAGAATGCAATATGCTGATAGCAATCTTGCTCTACAATGACCCCGGAACACTGATTGAAATTGGACTGGCAGCGCAAAAAGGAATACCGACACTGGTGTACGACCCCAACAAGATAGCAGACAACTGTATGCTCACAGAACTGCCAACTCTGGTGAGTAGTGATTTGGATGAGATTATAGCAAAAGTATTCACTGAATATTCAAAACAATATAGTAATGGAACTCTCTAAAGGAGTAATCTTGGTATCAGGAGGTTTAGACTCCACAACACTGATGTATCAGTTTGTAGCACAAGGAGTCGATTTCATACCTCTGTTTATAAATTATGGTCAGCATTGCGCTGAACATGAACTTGAAACGCTGAGGCAGGTAATACCTGCACAATATACGGAAAAGATAGAGATAATAGATGTGTCATCTATATACAAGTATTCCAAGTCACGCTTTATTAAAGCCGCTGACTTATGGCACGAAGAAGTTAAAGCAGAGGATTTGTATATCCCTTACAGAAATGTGCTTTTGTTGACGATTGCAGCTTCCTTTGCACAGATATTGGGTCTCGAAAAAGTCTATTCAGCATTCATTAATAGCAACCATGCCAAGGAGATAGACTGCTCTTCTGAGTTCTTTAATAAACTGGAAGGACTGCTTTCCGAATATGGTTCTGTGAAGATAGAGATGCCTTTCCGCAATATGACAAAGTATGATGTGGCCAAGCTCGGTATTGAGTTGAAGGCACCAATAGGCCAGACCTTCTCTTGCCAGGCATCACCTGAAATACCCTGCGGGGCATGCCCCAATTGTGTTGACCGCTTGAACGCTTTGAAACAAATCGAACAAGAAGCTGGTCATCATGTGTAGGAGAATGACCGCAAGTGCTCTTCGTCTGAAAGAGTATATAGATACTATTGACAACTTTGATTTTATTGAATCGGATGTTTGCCCCTACAGAGACCATATAGGTGCTTTATTTACCGATTCTATATTACAAGCAGGGATGAATTACAGAAGCGTTGTAATGCCCCGGGTTGAGAGTGTTTTGATTCGTTTTCCAGAGGCTGATACAGTATCTGCATTTTCAAAGGTCATAGACCACTATGGAGTAAGAGAAGTGCTTCGTTGGAACAATACAGCCAAGATAAGGAGAATGGAAGATCTGGTTTCCTTTTGTTCATTCCAATCTATTGAGACTGCAAATGACTTAACGGACTTCCTGAATAGTGAATATGGTGAAGAACAGCTAAAACAAATAAATGGTATAGGTAATAAAACCTGTGACTACATGAAACGCCTTTTGGGGTTTGATACAGTGGCTGTTGATCGCCATATTCGAGAATTTCTTGTAAATGCAAATATTGATTTAGATGATTATTTTGAAATAAAAGAGGTAGTTGAATTTGCAGCAGATTTTATGCAATTGTCAAGAAGGTCGCTTGATTATAGCATTTGGTCATATATGACAAAAAAAGAGCAGAATTCTTTTCAGTTGACATTTGACTTTTAACAATTAGGAAGAATATGAGCAATACTAATTCATCGCTTTATTTTGAGCGAATTGAAAATTATCTTCATTCAGCAAATGGCATAAAGCCTTTGCAAGCATTGGAAGGGTTCGTAAAACTTGATGGAGCGCCCGCTGATATGATTGATAGTGTGGTTAATGGCGCATTGCATGATTTCATTTTTGATTGCGTGCCAACACCGAACGATTTTGTACGGATTTACGGACCAGATGGCAAAGCTATTTACATCAAGAAGATGGAAATGACCCTTAATCAATGGACAGATTCGTTAGTTAACACTATTTTGGGTGTTAAAAGGGAACGTATCAATGCTATTTTGGAGCATATGTACAAAAAAGGGACTTTAGTAAAGAATATGACTAACGGTTTTGTTTATCGAGGAACTGCTCCTTTAAGAAGACAGATTCTTACTTTATAAGTAATAAGAAGGTAAACAGTCATTTGGGGTAAACTGTCAATTTTGACGTCTTGTGTATGAAATTGGAATATAAGGAACCTGGGTTGATATTGGTAATCCTCAGAGGTAGCAAAAAACGGATGAGTTAGTGAAGCATTTGGAATAGACAATGATTTGCGACAAGATAAATAACAGGAAACTAAATACAATACGAAGAGTAACGTTTATGAAATTATCAAATATAAAACTGGCAGGGTTTAAATCTATATCATGTGAGAATCCGCTAGAAATGGCCCTGGGTAATATTAATGTCCTTATTGGTGCTAATGGAGTGGGGAAGAGTAATATTATTGGCTTCTTCAAGTTGCTTGGTTATATGATGAGTGGAAGCATGCAACGCTTTATCGAAGAAAATGGAACAAGTCAAGTGTTTTTTCACTATGGTTCCAAGGAAACAGATCATATTTCTGGGGAATTGTTGTTTACAGGAAAAAGATCATACGACAAATATAACTTCCAACTATCTTATGCGAGTCCGGATTCTATGATTTTTACTTCAGAGGTCATAGAATGGGGAAGAAAAAACACTGAGAGTCCTTACATAGAAGCGTTGCCACTGCAATACAAAGAATCTGCGTTGTCAGACCCTAAGGACGAAACTTCACGCCAGATTCATTCTGCCTTGAGCTTTTGTAAGGTCTATCAATTTCATGACACCTCGATGAGGGGTTATCTACGGCAGTCATCTCCTATAGGAGCAGCTCGTTATCTCCAGTCAAAAGGAAACAACCTGGCTTCTTTTTTATATCTGCTAAAGGATGAATACAAAGAATCATATCTCCGGATTAAGGAGTATATTCGTGAAGTGATGCCTTTTTTTGGTGATTTCTATTTGGAACCGAACAGGCAGGGTTATGTTTTTTTAAATTGGAAAGACAATAGCGCAAGCGATTATGTAATGCGTTCTGACCAACTCTCCGACGGATCACTTCGCTTTATTGCGTTAGCAACACTCTTGTTGCAACCGCGTGAAACGATGCCTCCTATTATTATTGTAGACGAGCCGGAACTGGGTCTTCATCCCACTGCGATATCCATATTATCGCGTATGATTAAAGATGCTTCTATGAAAGCTCAGATAATTGTTGCAACGCAATCGCCAAATCTAGTCAGCGAATTTGAAGCAGATGATATCATCGTTGTAGAGAACGCAAATGACAAGAGAAGTTCAACGATGTGTTCTCGATTGGATGCACAGTCTTTAAAACATTGGCTGGAACACTATACTTTAGGGGAGTTATGGGAGAAAAACATAATAGGAGGACGGCCATGATGAGAATAGTCCATATCCTATGCGAAGGCCCTACCGAGGAGCGGTTTGTCGCCAAGGTTCTGAAGCCATACTTGAGTGAAAGAGACATTTTGGCAAAACCAATCCTGCTCTCATTTAACGAAGAGAAGAATGTTGGAGGTGGTGTGTCAAAATACTCCAAGATAAAAGAAGATCTCATGCTAATGTTTCATTCCTACGCCCCCAAGGATGGAGAGTTTGAGAAACATTACTACACCACGATGTTGGACTTGTTTCGTCTGCCTGCGGATGTCCCAGGGAATGATAAATCACTATCCAACCTGGCTCTGTTGGCCTCTGTGGAAATAGCCTTTGAGGATGATATATCAAGTATCATACCAAGAGGAAGATTCATTCCTTACATTCAATATCATGAGTTTGAGGCATTGGTGTTTTGTGGTATTGATGCCTTGAAATCTGAATATCCGAAAGCAATCAAATCGATAGAGGAACTAAAAGCGATTCTTCTTGAGTTTGACAATCAACCGGAAAATATCAATTCACGCCCAGACAAGGCTCCGTCCAAGAGGTTGATTAGTTCATTTCTCAAACAAAGAGTGAGATACGACAAAGTTCGTTGTGGCGTTTTGGCAACGTCATCTGTGGGAGTTGATAAATTACGTGAGTTATGTCCTCATTTCGATGAGTGGATAGGTAAGTTAGAGAAACTATAGTTTAATTTACCAGTAGTAGGTACCCAGTATGTATTTGGCAAGAAGTTCGTGAAGGATTGTGAGAAGAGGGAACGATTCTCGTTGGAAATGGTTATAAGTTAGGGGCTAATGAAAAGGTGTAGTAAACTGTCAATTTTGACGTCTTGTGTAGGAAATTGGAAAATGATACCTTTCTTGAGACCTTCGAAACAAGCGGCATAGTCGAGCGCTGCACAAAACAGAGAGTTATTTGTAAGTAAAGCGACCAGAGATCGAGCGGACTATCCTACTTTCGAAACATGGTACAAGAAGACTCATAAGAAGTATGGAACAGGACGAATTATTGAAGCAAGTGCTGATGATTCAACGCCTGCAGGGGATGGAAACGGAGCCAGTCTCTGTGGAAGATCCTTACACTTCTATGGAAAAAGATCAGCTGATATCAATGAGACACTTCCTTGTTAAACGTGAGGATGAACGTGTCCAAGAGAACCAGGAACTGAAGGATATGGTGAAGAATCTGAGGGATACCCATAAGCAGGATATGTCTGCTTTATGTTCATACGTTTATTTTATTTGTTATGTCAGTATTATCAATAGGAGACATAGTTGTATTAAAAAGCGATAGGGAGAATCCTTTCCCAATTTATATGACTGTTGAGGAGATTGATTCAAGTTTGATAACTTGTGTATGGAGAATAAAGGAAGGATTCTCTAATAGAGTCTTTCCAGAAGACACATTGGTTAAGATTGAATAATTGTATCAATGAATTTGTTAATAATTGGTAATGGATTTGATCTAGACTTAGGGCGAAAAACCAGATATGCTGATTATCGCTCAAGTAGATATTGGCCTTTTACCTCACTTGATCATAATGGATTAGGCTATTATATAGAAAATTATGCCAAGTCCAATTCGAACTGGTTTGATATAGAAGAATTATTGAGAGCCTATGGTGAAATTAATAGCAAAGAGTACAAAAAGACGAATTCTTCATTAAAACCTATTTCTTTGAATCAGGATGAAATGGATTTCCGTTTTTTAAACAAAAGAATGTCCAAATATATAGAATCTATTAATTTGACCCCAATAAAAGAGGACTCTGCTGCAGCTAAGATATTGAATGCAGTTCTGAATAATGGTACATACAAAATATATAGCTTTAATTATTCTAGTCTGAAGATTATTGCTCGTTCAGTTGGTTATTCTCATCATTTTGATCATGAGCACGTTCACGGTCTGGCTGCAAACAAATCTGCAATTTTGGGTGTTGATGATAATGTCGATTTACGGGAAGGATATGACTTTATGTATAAGACTTTTAGCCGTTTTTATGAATCTCATCCTATTCAGTATGACCTGAAAGATGCGGATGAGGTTATCTTTTTTGGACTCTCTTTGGGACGTATTGATTATCCATATTTCCAGGAGTTCTTTCGCTCACTCTGTAAATCTGAACACAGAGACAGAGAAAACTCAAAAAAAGTAACTTTTATTACGTATGATGACTGCTCCCGCCGGCAGATATTGCGACAATTGAGAGAAATGAATCTAAAGAGAACTAATTATCTGTTTGGACTTAATAATATCGAATTTATTTGTACTTCAGCAACTGAGCCCAAAAACAATTTGAGAAAGATAGGTTCTCTAATTAGTCATCTTAATGTTAGAAGTGAAATAACAAATAAAGATGATAGATGATAAGCGTACAAAAATGCCTATTGTGATATGTATATAGAAGCAATGTTTGAAGAAAGTATGATTTCCTTCATTGGAGGGAAGTTAAGTGAGAACGAAAAGATGGAAAGGGAGTTCGCTTTTGGCAAGGAACGTGGTTATTATAGGGCTGATTTGTATTTGCCTCAGGGATGTCGTGCTTTGGATATACCCAAACGTTCTGCTATAGAGTTCAAGACCAAGCTGCGTCCAGATACTCTCTATATGCTTTACAATATGTTCAGGTCTCATAGAGATTCTTGGGATGCAGAGAATTTAATCGTCATATATAGGGATAGGGATATTGTTTCTAGAGAATTACTTGGAGCATATAAAGCTTACTTCAGTGATCATTTCTATGTCTTTTCTGCTGATGAGATATCAAAGGGCGAAGCTATATCAGAGGTTACCAAACCTTATCTTGAGAAATGGACGATTAAACGATCGAGATTAATCCTAGATGCACAAAATGATTTTTCAGAAGGTCACAACACCTTCTTCTTTGGTGCAGGTCTAGGACCTGATGTAAAAATGCCAATGTGGAATGAACTTTTGGGGGATCTTATGAATAAAGCCCAGAAGGAATCCCATTCAGCTATGGGCTTTGCCGATTATGACGCAATTGATAAGTCGTGCAATCATTCTGCACTAATAATAGGTAGATATATTGAGAGCGGATTCGCCACGATGAAAGACTTTAAAGCTCAAATGCATGCGTCTCTATACAAAAACAACCCCAAACCAAATTCTGATTTATATAGAATAATCGTAAAAGCCATTCAGAAAGGGAAGGTTGATCAGGTAATTTCTTTTAATTATGATGATCTTTTAGAGACAGCATTGGCGGGTGCTGGGATAAGTTGTCATTCTATATTTGACCGTAGCCATTATAGCGGACCAGATTTCCCTATCTATCATGTTCATGGCATGATACCACAGACGCGTGAAATAGAATCTACGCCAGTATTGAGTGAGAAGGAATATCATAAACTTTATAAAGAGACGTTCCATTGGTCAAACGTAGTACAGTTACAAGCTTTGAATAGCACCACCTGCTTCTTTATTGGCTTGTCAATGAATGACCCTAATCTTCGCAGACTTCTTGATATATCAAGATATGGTATAACTAAGGATCCGGCTACAGGACGTCCCTGCCATTATGCTATTTTGGAGCGGAAACCATTAAATCCTGCAAAACCAGACCCCGCAAAAGATGCAGAGCATTTTATTATGCAGGAAAGAATGATGGAAGATTTCGGAATCAATGTAATCTGGTATAAGCATGGTCAGTTTGGAGAAATACCCCAATTAATTAGGAAAATCATTTAGTATCTCTAAAGATGATGTCCTGGGTAATCAGCAAAGAAGAACATTGCATTGAGGAAGGAATAGCTCAAGCGGCATATGAATATCATAAAAACAAATATCAAAGGTCTTTTAATTATTGAGCCAAAGATTTCTGAAGACTCACGCGGCAACTTCTTCGAATCTTTCTCTCATAGGGAATTCGAAGATAAAAAATAGGCCCAATTCATTATGTCCAAGACAATGAATCCAATTCAAGTTATGGCGTAATGTGTGGCGTATTTTTGCACCTAAGAAGAGGAACCGGTTCCAAAAACAATAGAACCCTTTAATATTTCTAACGCTCTGAAAATAAATTACTTATGCTCGGCGCTAGAATAGTTGATATACCCAATTACAAATGGGCGTTTACGAAGAACAGATAGTCCCAATCAAGATTTCACGATTGGCGGAATATGTATCCCAGAGAAAACATATTTCTTTGGAAGAGGCACTTACATACATATACATCAACCCCATGTACGACAACCTCTATGATGAAGGCGCCAAGTGGTGGTATTTGAGCACCGAGGCACTTTATGAGGAGTTTGAGTCGGCAAGAAAAGCAGATATGCGTGTGGTTGAACAAGAAGTGTCTGATTTCTATATTTATACGCTAGAAAAGTATGCTTTAGCAAAAGGCCTTACTGGTTTGCAGGCTTTGGCGCTTATGAAGCGTTACAGAGTTGACGACTTCCTATTAGATCATTATGACCTGCTTCATACTCAGGGAACAGGGTATGTGATTGACGAGATAGACCGTATCATTCAACGTAGAAAAAGAAGATGAAAGTTGCGACTAATCGAGATGAAACTCGACCAAAGGTAAGACTATTTCACGGTTCAAATGTGGAGGTTAAGAAGCCTAGTCTGAGGATGGGCAGAAAGAAAACCGACTTTGGACGCGGCTTTTATACCACTACTCAGAAGGAACAAGCAGAACACTGGACCTCTATCAAACTTGATAGGGCAAAGAAAGGCAGGAGGATTGTTTCAGTTTTTGAGGTTGACGAAACGCTTTTGACTACCCCCGAGCTGAAGATAAGAGAATTCAACGGGCCAGACGAAGACTGGCTTAACTTTGTGGTAGATTGTCGAAAGGGTGTAGAACACGATTACGATTTAGTGTTTGGTCCAGTGGCAAACGATAAAGTCTTCACTGTTGTCAACCTCTATGAAAGCGGAATCCTTGATGCCCCTGCAGCTATTGCTGAACTCAAGGCCTACAAGACATATAATCAACTCTCATTCCACACACAGCGGATAATAAGTGCATTGCGGTTTGTGGAGAGTTACCAAGTTTAATAGTGATAAGATGTCTCTATAAAAACCAGACAAATGGGAATTCAGAAACCATATAAACGACTGTGGCGGCCATTGAAGGACTATAATTGGGCAGATTGCATTGTTAATTCGGAAAAA
>JAEEGL016012673.1_pt1 | contig 12180 bp, 8 predicted proteins | sample 9134231 | NCBI WGS metagenome assembly JAEEGL01 (sample SAMN16246548, study PRJNA631951) | gut metagenome | biome: gut microbiome; feature: rumen; material: fiber-attached | host: Bos | place: Iran: Karaj | collected 2018-10
CTCCTGGCACACCTACAACTGGCATCCCGGCTGGAACCGCATCCCGCCCGTGGCCGAGCAGTTCCCGATCTTCGTCGGCGAGTGCGGCGGCGACGAGAAGCCGATGGGCTTCATCCCGCTCAAGGATCAGGAGGATCCCAACACCTTCTGCCCCGACTTCCTCGGCTTCGTCCAGAAGCATCGCCTCCACTGGACCGGCTTCAGCATGTCGCCCAACGCCACCCCGCGCCTCCTTCTCGACTGGAACTACACGCCCACGCCCTTCTGGGGCGCCTACGCCAAGCGCGCCCTCTCCGGCGAAGTGTTTGAAATGAAGCGGATGCGCTAGACAGCCATGGATGTTGATTTTGTGCGCAAGGTTCTCTCGGATGCTGGACAGTCCCACGTGCTCGCCTTCTGGGACCGTCTGGACGCCGACAGTCGCGCCCGCCTTCTCGCGCAGGTCTCCGCTATTGATTTCGCCGACCTCGCCCAGCTCCGCGAGACCCTCGCCGCCGCACGGAGTACTCCCCCTTGCCCCTTTGGGGCATCCCCCCTCTCGGAGGGGGGTGTTTCCCCTGTCCTGCCCCCCTCCGAGAGGGGGGAGGCGGCGTCGCCGCCGGGGGGAGTACTCCGTACAACACCCAAGGTCGAAATTGGAGATTCTCCCTCATTGGAGCCCGCGCCCGTGCGCGTTCTTGAAGGCGAGGCGCGCGCCGCCGCCGTTGCGCGCGGCGAGGCAGAACTTCGGGCGGGGCGCGTTGGCGTGCTTGTCGTCGCGGGCGGTCAGGGCACGCGCCTCGGTTTCAGCGGTCCCAAGGGCAGCTATCCCATCGGCCCTATCACGAATGCCTCCCTTTTCCATTTCCATGCGCGCAAGGTCCTCGCCCTGCGACGCGCCTATGGTCGTCCCGTGCCGCTCTATATCATGACGAGCGGCGCCAACGAGGCGGCCACCCGCGCCCACTTTGCGGAGAATCGCTTCTTCGGGCTTCCGGAGGAGGATGTCCGCTTCTTCTCGCAGGGCATGTGGCCGGCGCTCTTGCCGGACGGACGGCTCGTCCTCGACCGGCCCGACAACATCTTCCTCTCGCCTGACGGCCATGGCGGCGTCCTTGCGGCGCTGGACCGCTCCGGAGCCCTGACCGACATGGAGGCCCGCGGACTCGCCTCCATCTGCTATCTGCAGGTCGACAACCCGATGGTCGACATCGCCGACCCCGCCTTCGTCGGCTTCCATGTGGGGGAGGGGGCGGATGTCACGCTCAAAGCCTGCCTTCGGCGTGGACCGGGGGAGAAGATGGGCATGCCGGTCCTGCGTGGAGGGCGGACGGCCATCGTCGAATACACCGAATTCTCCGAGGAGCAGATGCACGAACGCGGACCGGACGGCGGGTTGCGCTTTCGTTGGGGGGCGCCATCGCCGTACATGTTCTCGGTGCCGTTCCTGCGGCGCGAAGCCGTCGCGGGACTGCCTGTTCATCTTGCGCACAAGAAGGTGCCGTACATCGACAGCAACGGGGTTCTGGTCAAGCCCGAATCCCCGAATGCGTACAAGTTCGAGAAGTTCGTCTTTGACGCTCTGGCCGATGCGCGGGTCTGCGCGTGTCTGGCGTTTGACCGCGAAGAGGAGTATTCGCCGGTCAAGAACGCGGAGGGGGAAAAATCGCCGGCCGCGTGCCGTGAAGATCTGTCGCGCAAATGGGCGCGCTGGCTAGCCGCGTGCGGCGTTGACGTACCGCTGGACGAGCGTGGCTACCCGCTCCACCGGATTGAAATCGACCCCGCCTACGCCCACAGCGTGGCCGCTTTGAAATCGCGTCTCGCCTCGACCGACGCCCCGTCAATCGACCCAGCCGCCGACATCCTGCTCCAGATGGTCGATTAGTCCTTCTTTCGCGTTCGATGCAAAGAACGCCATTAGAAAGCTGGATGTGGCATTACATGCCGCCCCTGGCAAGGCTAAGCGCATTTTCAACAACCGCAAGTTCCATTTTCCGAACGAGTCTCAGCTGGATATCCAGCCAACGGTAAACGGTATAATGTCGTTGATGTGACAGTATACTGCCGTTGATGTAACAGCTTGGCAAAGACGCAGAATTGATGTCTCCATCTGCTTCAGTTTTCACTTTCGCTCCGCCGAATTCTTAAAATTTTGCTAGACAGTCCCACTTCAAAGAGATACACTCCTCCCAGTCTTCGAGCACCCCCATAAATCCATGAAACGCAGACCGTACCATCCGCCAAACCCCGCCGCCGAGATCCTTCTTGAGATGAAGGACCGAGCCCCGTTCCTGAGCCCTATCTGGACTCTGCTTGACGAATCCTTCGGCATCCAGCGCCTTTCCCCCGACTGCTACGAACGGCGCTTCCAGCTCATCAACCGCGAACTTTTCTTCCTGCCGATTCTCATGCTCTTCGGACTCGGTTTCCTTACGCTGGCAGTCTATGACGCCATCCGGCGTCCGTATCTGGAGCGAATCCAGGCTGCTTCACGCGCGATGCGCCGCAAACTCCGCAGGTCGCGCCGGATATCCACGCGCAATCCGCCTACCCCGAAAGCTATTGAAACAGCCTGGGAGAAAGCCCACAAGTCGCTTGAATGGCGGCTGCGCCTTGGCTCCATGCTTGCCGACCTCGAACCCATCGTCGACCAGTCCTACATCCGCGATGCAGACGGGACCATTGTCGGCCGCAAGGCTGGTATTCGCGGATGGCTCCGCAAGAACTGCCCCGTCGTCTCGCGTCACTACAAGACGGCGATGGGATACAAGGCTATTGCGAACCGCTTCCGCCTTGCCGTCGGCATACAAGAACCCTTCACGCTTGAGGATGTCCTGGACGGCTTTGATCTTCATGAAGCGGCTTTTGGAACTGTCAGGAAACAAAACAAAAAGGGAGATAAGAATTTTAAGAATTCGGTAGAGAGGGAGGCGGAATCTGGGGAGGCAGATGGAGTGAGGATGAATGCTGCGGGATGGACAGGGGTGCTGAAAACGGAATGCGAGAGGGCGCAAAAGGTGCTGGAGGCGCTTCAGCAGCAGAACCGAGCCAGAGGACGACCGATGCGACGGTCCCTTTCTGCACTAGATGGTCTTCTCCACACGCAACTCCGACTTCTGAACGTCCCGCGTTGCGCGTAGGCAATGAACATGGAGGCGAGATCACCTTCATGCCACGTGCTGGAAGTGTTCCCTTCCAACTTCACGTTTGGCTTGCTACGCGGGAGTGCCTATGCGCCCGCTTTGTCACCGAGATAGTCCGGGAGATTGGTGCGGAAGGGGAACACGGGGAGGCCGTCGCCCTGGCGGTAGAGGCTCGGGTTCGGCGGGAAGGCGCTGAAGGCGTACTGCACGTGAACCGGTTCCGGGACGGCCGCGCTCGAGACGAGAACTGTGTTGTCATCGCAAAGCGCGGCAGAGTCCGCCCAGACGAACTTCCTGTCCGAGCCAGCGATGGCGAAAAGGTGAGGTCCGATGGCGCCGCCGCGGGCGACAAGTCCGTCGCCGACGTTGTCGAAGGCGACGCGTAGTGCGCCTCCCTCGCGCGTGGCGGAGCGGAAGCGCGGTCCGGGAAGCGCATCGGAATGCCCGTAGGCGATGCGCAGCGCCTCGTGCGCGAGACGCAGCCCGACGTCCTTCTTGTTGGCGGGGTGGATGTCGGAATGGTCGCCGATGTCGATCGCGCAGGCGACGCCGAGGCCGGGGTCGTCGCGCAGCGCATCCTGCACCTCGCGAAGGGGGGCGTAGCCGGGGTTCTCGCCGGGCTTCAGGTCCGCCCAGAAGTCGTCGGGCAGGCGCTTGTCGGGATGATGCTCGCAGAAGGCGGCGAGCTGCGTGACGAGGAAGGGCAGGTCGGGGTCGCTCCAGGCGCGGCGCCAGTCCTCGATCCAAAGCCGCTGGAGGTCGAGGTAGCCGGCGGGGTCGCCGGCATTGGAGCACCCCTGGTACCAGATGACGCCCCGGATGGCGGCGTAGAGGAAGGGGTGGACCATCGCGTTGAAGAGCGTGGTGGGGGTCTGGCAGTTGTTGCGCGGGTCGGCGCCGAGGTTGGGGACGTTGGGGCGGGTGCCGATGCGTTCGGAGTCGGCGATGAACTCATTGCGGCGCGTCCAGCGGCCGACGGTGCCGAGGTCGCATATCTCGACGTGTCCTTCGGCACCTTCGACCGAGATGGTGACGGAGCCGTTGACGCCACCGGAGGAGAAGTGGTCCATGGCGCGGATGGCAAGCACGTGTCGCCCACCCGTAGAAGACAGGTTCGCGGCATAGTTGCGCGGTGCGGACCAGTAGTTGGGGACGTCGCAGGAGGTGGCGCCGATCTTCCCGCCGTCGAGGAAGGTCTCGTCGCAGTCGTTGACGGAGTCGATGTGGACGATGGCACGGTGGCCGTCGCAGGATTCGGGGAGGTCGAACTCGCAGCGGAACCACACGATGGAGGGAACGGGGATGGTGCGCGCCGTCGCCGGCTCCCAGCCCGCAGGGTCGATGTCGGGCTTGGCCCAGGAGGCGAGGGCCGCAGCGGTGGCGGCGGGATCGGAGGCAAGGAACTTGTCGCGAATCCAGTTCTCGAGATCGGCGCGGGCGAGGGCGAACTCCTGCTCGGCCCGCTCGCGAAGGGGCGTGTCGTCGAACTTCAGGGCGCGGGCGGCGGCGAGGAGGGCGAGTTCCTTCTGGCGGTCGGCGCGCCGGTAGGCGTCTTCGGAAATCCACGGCTCGATCATGGTGCCGCCCCAGCTGCTGTTGATGAGGCCGATCGGGACGCCGTCGCCGGCCTTCTCGCGCAGCGTCTTGCCGAACCAGTAGCCGACGGCGCTGAACTCCTTGACGGCCTCGGCGGTGGTGGCGGGCTTCCAGGCGGGACGGCCGGGGGCCTCGGTGCAGGGGCCGTCGACCTCGACGCAGAGCGGAATCTGGAAGAGGCGGAGTCCGTCGTCGTGCGCGGCGGCGGCGACCTCGAGTCCGTCGCGGAGGCGGAAGTAGTAGTTGGGCCCCCATACGGGGAACTCCATGTTGGACTGGCCGGAGCAGAACCACACGTCGCCGATGAGGATGTCATGGAGCACGATGCGGGCGGAGGAATGGCAGGCATGCGAGATGGTCATCTCGTAGGGGCCGCCGGCGGCGGCGGGCGGGAACTCAAGTTCCCATGTCCCGTCGCGACCGGTCTCGGTGGTGGCCATGCGGCCGAGGAAGGAGGCTGAAATCTGGGATCTGGGAGTGGCGGTGCCGGAGATGCGAATGGGCTTGCCGCGCTGGAGGACCATGTGGTCCCCAAAAACGGAATGGAGGGAGAATGCGCTGTTCATGGGGCTGTTGGAGTTTCGGTGGACGAAGCGGTCTCGGCGGACTGCTCCTTGAGATGGATTTTCGCGGCGATGTCGCGGGCGAAGGGGGGAATGGAGATTTCGGCGACGCCCTGGCGCACGCGCACGTCCTGAAGCCGGACGGGCTCGCCGCGGAGCGTGTCCCAGAATTCGAAGGTGTAGACCTTGTCGTCCTGGCCTGGGAAGGGGACCTGGAGCCGATAGCCCTGGTGGATGGGCTCGCCGGCGGGGTCGAGCACCGCGTAGCGGTCGTTGTAGACGTGGATCCACACGTAGCCGCGCGTAGGGGAGAGCGCCATGTCGGCGAAGACCGGCGGGGGGCCGGGAAGCTCCGCGGTGCCGGGCGGCGAAATGGCCTGGACGCCGAATATGCCGGGCCGGAGCTCGGGGTCGATGTAGTCCTCGCCTTCGATGAAGCGCGCGTAGGCCGCGTACATCGGGAAGAAGTCGTACTCCTCCACGGCGTGCCACCACCAGAGCATGGGGGCTCCGGCCAGACCGCTGGGAATGGCGTCCCAGAGCGCTGCGTGGGTCTCGCGGCGGAGGTGGCTGATGGCGGCGGCGTTGGGCGTGCCGCCGAATTCGGTGATGAGTGTGGCGCGGTTCGCCAGGTGTGGCTGCTGCTTGGTGGCGAACATGAGATTGCAGATGTGGAGGGTGTCCTGGCTTCCGTGGTATGCGTCGCCGCAGATGTGGTCGAGCTCCTGGATGCCGGCGAGACCCGGGTCCATGCGCGTGTAGTCGGTGGATGTGTGCGAGGAGACGAGGTGGCGCTTGTGGTCGTGGGCATGGAGGTAGTTGGCCATGCGGCGGTGCCAGTCGTGGACGATGGGGTTGGCCTGGGAGTTGTCGTGGCCCTTTCCGGTGAGGTCGAGCTCGCTCCAGACCTCCCACGCGAAGAGGTGGGCGTTCCAGGCGTAGCGGGCGATTTCGTAGCGCAGCTGCTTTTCGTACTGGACGCGCGCGCGTTCGTCCGCGAACCACTGCATGGGGTCCTGGTACCAGCCGCCCGGCTGCGTGGCGGCGTTGTAGGGGTTGGCGTCCCACTCCGGGTCGCAGTAGGAGCTGAGGCGGCCATGGTTGTTGAGGACCATGTTGAGCCGGATGCCGTTCTCGGCCGCCATGGCGAAGACGCGGTCGCGCTCCCAGGCATTGCGGAGATTGAACTGCCCGATGCCGTGGTAGCCGGGATAGAGCGGCGACCATTCGAGGCCCATGCACCATGCCGAGGACCAGATTTCGGCGATGTTGAGGCCGTTTTCGGACATCTGGCGGAAGCGGCGGGCGTAGGAGGTGGTGCCTTCGGGGTGGCGGAAGAGCGTCGGGAAGTTGACGTCCATGCGGGCGTCGTAGGGGGAGCGGATGTTGTAGCCGATGAGGAAGAACGGGCGGCCCGCGTCGTCCTCGAAGTAGCGTGGGTCGCGCTTCGAGATGCGGACCACGCGCATGCCATCCGGCGGCGTGGCGGTAAAGGAGGCTGCGTCGGGGAGGCGGGTCTCGCCGAAGCGGTCGCGGGCGACAAGCGTGATGGTGTGCGCCCCCTCCTCGTTGGGGGAGAAGCGCAGGCGCCACTCGGGACGTCCCTGCGGGAGGATGCGCTCCTCGGTGGCCGTCGGCAGCCGCAGGCAGTCCTGGTAGTAGAAGCAGGGGACGACGAGCGTGCCGCCGGGGGTGGCGATTTCGGCGTCGACCGTGATCTGGTCGGTGTCGAAGGGGTTGGAGTAGCGGTCGGGAATCTCGAAGCGCAGCTCGTAGCGGCCGTCGACGGGCGTCTCGGAACGGGACGCGTCGGTCGGGCGGACGTTCCGGATGAAGGGCGGGGCGGTGTCGTCGGAGGGGATGCCCTCGGCCTGGATGACCGCGACGTTCCCGGCGTATGTCGCGCCATTGGCGAAGAGGATGACGCGGACCTGCTCCGGGAGCTGGAGCGAGCGGCGGTGCCAGGCTCCCGGATGCCCGAGGGGCTCCCAGTCCGGGGCGTCCGACCCGACGCCGATTTCAAGAAGGTTCGTCTCGCCGGGGAGGAGAAAGTCCCGGCGGAGGTACTGGAACCAGGCGCCCTCCCAGTCGGTGACCTGGACGAGGGCCTGGAGGTTCGTGGGGGCGTCGGCTCCCGGGACGAGCGCGAGGCGCAGGGCGTCGAACGTGACCCACTGCTCCGGCGACGGGGTGCGGAGTAGGAAGCCGCACTCGCCTGGAAGGGCGATGGCGATGGCGGCGGGGGACTCGGCGGAGGGGCGGACGACCGCATCCGGCGTCGAAATCGGGGAGACGGAAAGGGGAACGGGGTCTGGGGCGGCCGCAGCGGAGACGGCCGCGGCGAGAAGGACCGGGAAAAGGCATTTCATGGCGGCGTGTATGGTATCATGCCGAAGGCGTTTGCGACAGATGGATTTTCTGGCGGATAACTGCCACTAGCCAACCAACTGCCGCCCGTGATATCGTATTGCCAACACGCAACACCCGGATACGTCCCCATGAAAAGCCACAGCACCCGTCTTCTCACCCTCGCCACGGCGCTCCTCCTGCCCCTTCTCGCAGCCGGTGCGGAGGAAGCCCCGTCCGCCCCCATTGAAACGACCGGCCCCGTCTTCGGAATGACCTGGTCCCAGATCTTCGAATACGGCGGCATCGTTCTCTGGATCATCGTCGGCATCTCCATTCTCGCCCTGGCCTACGCGCTCTGGCTGTTCTTCGTCATCCGGCCGAACGGCACCGTGCCCCCGCGGCTGGCCGCCGCCGTGCTGGACAACATCATGGAAGGGCAGCTCGACAAGGCGGAAGTCCTCTGCGACGAGGAGCCCTGCCCCTACTCCGCCGTCGTCAAGCGCGCGGTCGCCTTCCTGCGCGCCACCCCGCACGCCGACCCGGTCCTCCTCAAGGAGGTCATCGCGGGCGAAGGCTCCACCCAGGCCTCCATCCTCGTCGGCCGTCCTCAGCAGCTCTCGCACGCCATCTCCATCGCCCCCATGCTCGGACTGCTCGGCACCGTCATCGGCATGCTGCGCTCCTTCATCTCCATCGCGGGCGACGTCGCCGCCGCCAAGCCCGTCCAGCTCGCCCAGGGCATGTCGCAGGCCATCATCACCACCATCGCCGGCCTCATCGTCGCCATCGCGTCCAGCCTCTTCCTCGCCTGGTTCAACTACCGCGCGGAGCGTGCCGTCGCCCGCCTCTCCAGCGCCACCGACGACCTCCTCACCGCCCTTCTCACCTACCGGCACATCCGATGAACCTCCTTCCCGCCAACCGCCCGCGCGGCAGAGACTTCCAGATGACCTCGATGCTCGACGTCATCTTCCTCCTGCTCTGCTTCTTCATCGCCTCGTCGATCTACTCGCAGTGGGAGCTGCAGGTCGACATCCAGCTGCCCGCCGCCTCCACCGGACAGCAGCCCAACCGCCTTCCCGGGCAGATCATCGTCAACATCAACCGCGAGGGCGTCCTCACCGTCAACGACCGCGTCCTCACCCCCGACCAGCTTCTGGAACGCCTCCAGGTCCTCTCCAAGAACTTCCCCGGCAACCCCGTCGTCCTGCGCTCCGACGCCGCCACGCCCTACGAAAAGGTCGTCGGCGTCATCGACCTCTGCCGCCAGGCCGACATTGCCAACATCGCCTTCGCCACCCAGTTCCCGGAAAGCACCGGCGCCACCGCCCCATAGGTCCTCCCGATGGACAGACTCCTCCTCCACGCCTGCTGCGGCCCGTGCTCGACCTCCTGCGTCGAGCGCCTCCGCACCATGGACATCGAGCCCGTCCTCTACTTCGCCAACGACAACCTCGCCACCCGCGAGGAATACGACAAGCGTCTCGACGCCATCCGCTCCTTCGCGCAGGCCGCCGGAGTCGAGCTCCACGCCAAGCCGTACGACCACGACGCCTGGCGCGCCGCCGTGCGCGGACTTGAAGACGAGCCCGAGGGCGGCCGCCGCTGCGACGCCTGCTTCCGCCACAGTCTCGCCGCTGCCGCCGAAGCCGCCGCCAAAGGCGGATTCGAGGGCTTCTCCACGACCCTCTCCGTCAGCCCCCATAAGAACTCCCCACGCCTCTTCGCCGCCGGCCATGCGGTGGAGCGCCCCGGATGTCCCTTCGTCGAGCACGACTTCAAGAAGCGCAACGGCTTCCTCCGCAGCGTCCAGCTCGCGGCGGAATACGGCCTCTACCGCCAGACCTTCTGCGGCTGCGAATTCTCCTGCCAAGGCGAAAACCCGAGATTCCGAAACCCGAATCCCGCAGCAGACAACCAGACCTTGGACTTCGGTCTTCGGACTTCGGACTCCCGCGCGGCCGCCCCCGTCGGCCGCTCGGGCCAGGCCGTCGTCGAGCTCGTGGTCGCCATGCTCGCCATCCTCGTCATCGTAGGCGGACTGCTCCAGCTCGTCCTCCTCGCCCATGCGGACACCGAGACCATGGCCGAGGCCACGGCCCAGGCGTCCGACGCCGCCGCTTCCAAAGGGTCCTTCGCCGACACCTTCTCGGCGATCCGCGACTGGGAGGCGGGGCGCGACAACCTCCTTCTAACCCCCGACGACCGCGAAGTGGGGGGCTCCCTCGCGCATCCGCGCAACGACATCGCCTCCCGCACCGCCCCCGCCGGCGACTGGTCGGCGCTGGACGACGCCACGCACACCGACATCCGCTCCTTCGCCGAACGGGGCTCCACCGCCGCGTTCGGATTCGTCCATGCGCGGGCCGAACGCGACGTGGAGGTCCTCCCCCTTTCAGGTCCCCTCTTCGGTCTCCACCAGGCAACCACCGGGAACGACGTCTGGATGGTCAAGGTCAACGACCTCTACTAGCCGCCTCCCGCGCACCCGCCCTCGCGCATTTCTCTGGAATTTCGGCGCGGTTTCCGGTACAATTTCCCTTTTACGCCAACTATGGCTTTTTCGTTCATTGCGTCCATGTCCACAGACCTCTCCATCGCCCGTTCCGTCTTCGACACCGAAATCGCCGGCCTCCAGCAGGTCCGCGATTCGGTTGGGGAGGATTTCCTGGCCGCCCTCGACCTCCTCCGCAAGAGCCTCGCCGCCGGGGGCAAGATCGCCGTCACCGGCGTCGGGAAGAACACCTACATCGGCGAGAAGATGGCCGCCACGCTCGCCTCCACCGGCTCGACCGCCGTCTTCCTCAACCCCGTCCAGGCCCTCCACGGCGACCTCGGCATGCTCGCCCCGCACGACGTCCTCGTCGCCATCAGCTACTCCGGCGAGTCCGAGGAGATCCGCAACCTCCTCCCCGCCGTCCACCGCCTCGGCAACCCCGTCGTCGGCCTCACCGCCAACCCCGCCAGCACCCTCGGCACCCTCTGCGACCGCGTCGTCTCCATCGCCGTCCCCCGCGAGGCCTGCTCCTTCGGCATGGTCCCCACCACCTCGACCACCGCCACCCTCGCCCTCTGCGACGCCTTCGCCGTCTGCCTCCTCGAGACCCGCGGCTTCAGCAAGGAGGACTTCGCGAAGTTCCACCCCGCCGGCGCCATCGGCAAGTCCCTCCTCACCCGCGTCGCCGATATCATGCGCACCGGCGAGCGGGTTGCGCAAACTGTCCCCGGCGCCACCGTCCGCGACGCCATCCTCGCCATGACCCGCGCCCAGGCCGGCTGCTGCTGCGTCGTCGACGCCGACCGCCGCCTCCACGGCATCTTCACCGACGGCGACTTCCGCCGCTTCCTCGCCGGCCCCGATCGCCCCGCGCAGGGTGACGCCCCGCTCCTCTCCACCCCCGTCGCCTCCGTCATGACGCCGCACCCCATCCACGTCAAGGACACGCAGCTCGCCGTCGACGCCCTGCGCGTCTTCGAGGCGCACCGCATCGACGATCTCCCCGTCCTGGACTCCGCCGGACTCTTCGCCGGCCTCGTCGACATCCAGGACCTCCCCAAGTTCAAGGTCATGTAGCCGCCATGGACGACCCCAGGCACTTCGGCGGCGTAGGCCTCGCCGAAACGCACATCCTCCACCTCGACCTCCCGCCCGAGGGCTTCCGCCTCGAATCCGGCGGCGTCCTCCCGCGCCTCGATGTCGCCTACGAGACCTACGGCACCCTCGCCCCGGACGGCTCCAACGCCGTCTTCATCTGCCACGCCCTTACCGGCGACGCCCACGCCGCCGGCTACACCCCCGACGACACCCGCCGTCCCTCCGGCTGGTGGGACAACATGATCGGCCCCGGCCGCGGCATCGACACCGACCGCTTCTTCGTCGTCTGCGCCAACATCCTCGGCGGCTGCAAGGGCACCACCGGCCCCTCCTCCGTCAACCCCGCAGACGGCCGCCCCTATGGCTCCCGCTTCCCCGACATGACCGTCGGCGACGTCGTGGACGTCCACGCCCTCTTCCTCACGCAGCTCGGCATCCGCCGCCTCGCCGCCATCGTCGGCGGCTCCTTCGGCGGCATGCAGGCCCTCGCCTTTGCCATCCGCCATCCCGACCGCGTCGGGCGCGTCGCCTGCATCGCCACCGGCGCCTCCCTCTCCACCCAGGCCCTCGCCTTCGACATCGTCGGCCGCGCCGCCATCGTCAACGACCCCGACTGGCACGGCGGCGACTACTACGGCGCCCCCCTCCCCCCCGTCTCCGGCCTCGCGCAGGCCCGCCAGCTCGCCCACATCACCTACCTCTCCGAATCCCTCCTCAAGGAGAAGTTCGGCCGCCGCATCCGCGGCAACCTCGACGAAGCCTCCATGCGCTGGGCCGAGGCCGCCCACTCCCCCTTCGAGATCGAAAGCTACCTCGACCACCAGGGTGAGAAGTTCATCCGCCGCTTCGACGCCAACTCCTACCTCTGCATCATGCGCGCCATGGACCGCTTCGACCTCGGGGACACCCCCGAGGCCCTCCGCGACGCCCTCGCCCCCGTCCAGGCGCGCGC
>JAEEGL016036155.1_pt1 | contig 12180 bp, 10 predicted proteins | sample 9134231 | NCBI WGS metagenome assembly JAEEGL01 (sample SAMN16246548, study PRJNA631951) | gut metagenome | biome: gut microbiome; feature: rumen; material: fiber-attached | host: Bos | place: Iran: Karaj | collected 2018-10
CATGTCTGAAAAAACTATTATGGGGATTAATACTATTAAAATTTCTTACAGATCATTTCAACAAGCTGTCCTACGGACTATTACACATATGAAAAGGACGCCTTTGTCTGTCCATGGGAAGATTTGCTGCAGGCAAAAAAATACTGGACATTTGTTGGACTCAGGGTGTTATAATAAAACAAATAGTCCATGTTTGGAAAGTACGACTACAGGAGGGAATGGCAATGCGAAAACTGTTATCACTCATTTTGGTTATGACAATGGTTCTCAGCCTGTGCTGCTTCGGCTCCGCTTATGCCGAGGAGGAAAAGCCTGAGGCCAAGGAGCAGGCGGAGACTGTGGAAGCGGCGCCTGAGGAAAAAGCCGAAGAAGCGCCGGAAGCCGAAGAGACAGCCAAAGCGGATGCCGAGGAGGAGAAGACGGCGGAAACAGATGCCGCTGAGGCCGAAGAAAAAGCAGACGACGAAAAGGCGGAAGAGAAATCCAAAGAAGAGCCTGAAGAAGAGGGCGTCGAGGAGGACATCTTTGCCGACTGGAACAAGGACGCGCCCGCGCTGAAGGTCTTGACCGAGTATGTGGAAGCCGTCACCGACGAGGCCTCCCCGGATTTCATTCCCGTCTCGGATCGAATCGCGGTCTTTGATATGGACGGTACGCTCTACGGCGAGCTGTTCCCGACCTATCTGGAATACTATATGCTGGCTTGGCGGATCCTGAAAGACGAGTCCATCATGCCGGACAGCGAGATGCTGGCCCTGGGGCGTGAGCTGCGGGAGTCTGTCATCACTCATGAATTTGCCTCCGACATGCCCATCCGTCACGCACAGCAGGCGGCGCGCGCCTATGCCGGCCTGACTTTGGGCCAGTTTGCGGATTTCGTCAATTCCATCCTGGTGCGGGATGTGGACGGCTTTGAGGGCATGACCTATGCCACGGCCTTCTATACCCCCATGCTGGAGGTCATCGATTACCTGCAGGAGAATGACTTTGAGGTCTACGTCTGCAGCGGCAGCGACCGCTTTATCTGCCGCAACCTGCTGGAGGGCATGATCGACATTCCCTACGCCAATATCATCGGCATGGACGTGGGCTATGAAGCCACCGGCCAGGGCGATACCGATGGTCTGGATTATGTCTTCAAGGCCGGGGATGAGGTCGTGCGCACGGACAAACTCATCATCAAGAACTTGAAGATGAACAAGGTGCTGCAGATTGTGCAGGATATCGGCCAGAAGCCGGTGCTCTCCTTCGGCAACAGCAGCGGCGACGTGAGCATGCACATGTACACCATCAGCAACAACCCCTACCGCAGCGCCGCCTTCATGCTGATCGCCGACGATGAAGTGCGCGATTACGGCAATGAAGAGAAGGTGGCTCCTCTCAAACAGAAATGGGAGGAGAACGGCTTCAACGTGATTTCCATGAAGAACGATTTCCGCACCATCTACGGGGATAGCGTGGAAAAGACCGGCAGCTTCCACTGGGCGGAGGAGCTGGCGGAGGACCGCATCCCGGTGGAGAAATCCCCGGAATGGGTCAGTGCCCTGGCCGAGAAGGAAAACGCGGATCAGCTTTTTGTCGTGGCGGGCGTCGGTGAGACGACGGCCATGGTCTCCCTGCACCAGAAGGACGCCAAAGGCGAGTGGAGGGAACTGCTGACCACACCCGGTTACATCGGAAAAAACGGACTTGGCAAGGAGGCCGAGGGAGACGGCAAGACCCCGGCGGGCACCTTCTCTTTCAACAAGGCATTCGGCATTGCCGAAGATCCCGGCTGTGCCATCGAGTACCACAAAGTCGACAAGAACGACTACTGGTCCGGAGACCAGCGCGAAGGCTATTCCTACAATGAGCTGGTCAGCATCAAGGATCTGCCGGATCTGAACACCGGGGACAGCGAACATATCATTGATTATTCCTATCAATACCAGTACTGTCTGAACATCAGCTACAACGCGGACGGTACGCCCGGCCTCGGTTCTGCGATCTTTCTGCACTGCCTTGGCCCGTACAAGCCCTACACCGGCGGATGCATTGCGATCCCCAGGGATCAGATGCTCCGCGTGATGCAGATGGTCAACCCAGACTGTGTGGTCGTGATCGATTCCCTGGCCAACATCAGCCCCGAGACCTGGAGTGACTGGGGTCTGGGGGAGATAGAGGAAGCCGAAACAATTGCGGAGGAGCCCGCTGATGCACCCGCCGAGCCCACAGAAGATGTGGCCATTGACGTGGAGTACGGCGAATCCAAGCTTTTCACCGAGAAATCCATGGATCGCGCGATCGACATGATCCTGGAGGAGTTCAATACCTGGGAGGGCTGCAAGATGCACAGCATCCGCTTTGCCGGGGATGAATGCAACAGCGAAGAAAACCTGGAGTGGCTCAATTCGCTGGACAGCGGACATCAGTTTACCGAGTGCATTGAATTTGTCAGCGAATTCCACTCTCCGCTGGAGCAGATCGACGCCTGGGAACCCGATACCGAGTACACCGGCTGGCAGTGGTGGCTGGGAGCCGAGGCCGACGGGGACTGGGAGCTTGTCACCTGGGGCTACTGAGACAGAACGATCTGAACCAACAGAAAAGAACAAACGGCCCGCGGACAGAGAAAACTTCCCCGCGGGCTTTTTGAACCGTGTGACATTTGTGTGATATAGGAACTGGTACAATCTCCCCGTAAGCAAGAGAAACAAAAAACAAACAAAAAAGGAGATTATAAAAATGACTGACGAAAAGAAAATCAACGACATCGAGCTTGAGACTGTGACCGGCGGCTGGAATGAATACGCCAAAGGCAGCTACGTCAATTACGGCAACTATATCGTCTATACCGTGAACCGCGGTGACGTGCTGTCAGGTATCGCGCTCCGCTTCGGTGTGACGGTCGCCCAGATCCAGGAGTGGAACAACATCAAGAATCCCGATTTGATCTCTGTCGGCCAGAAGCTGACCATCTATCCCACGGTCTTCCATTAATCGGCTGACCGAAAGCAAGGCCCCTGCCGTACCGAACGGCGGGGGCCTGTTTCATGAAGCGCGCTTTTTTCAACGCTACGCATACCTGACTACTGGACATTTGTTGGACAGAGTGGTTTATAAAAGACTTGTTGGGAAACGTGTGGAAAATCCTCCGGTTTTCGTTCTCTCCCGGACGGGAGCCGGATCAGGACAGGAGAAAACGGTATGGATCGAAACCAAATTATACAAAACAGCATCGTATCTGACATGTCGGAAGGGGTCATGACCATCCGCTTCAACGGTGTGATTGAGCATGTCAACGCCGCCGCTCTTGCTATTTTGGAAAAAAAGGAAGAGGAATTAACAAGCAATACCTTCCTCCGCGCTTTCTTTAACGGTGAGGAAAACGACGCCTTTATCCAATGCGTGCTCGACGCAGTCTATGAGAAGGGGAAACGCAAGGAGAATTACGTCCCGTATCAGACCAGCCAGGGCGTCAAGCAGCTGCGCGTGGTTTCCTCCTGCCTGCACGAACGGGGAGAAATGATCGGGGTGCTCCTGGTCATCAGCGACATCACAGAGCTGACAGAGATGCGCGATGCTGTGCGCGCTTTGGAGAAGATCCAGGCGCTCAACCACCAGCTCGAGCTGCGCAACCGTGTCCTGCAGGAGACCTTCGGCAGATACCTTTCGGACGATGTGGTCAAGGAGATTCTGGATTCGCCCGGCGGGTGGAAGCTCGGCGGGCAGCGGCAGAGACTCACCGTACTGATGAGCGATCTGCGGGGTTTTACCGCCATGTCCGAGCGGATGAAGCCGCAGGATCTGATCAATATGCTAAACCACTATTTTGGTGAGATGTACAAGGAGATTGAGCGCTACCGCGGGACGCTGATCGAATTTATGGGCGACGGAATGCTGGTGGTTTTCGGAGCCCCGACCTGGAGGGAAAACCACGCCTCGGATGCGGTGGCGGCGGCTGTCGGCATGCAGAAGCGCATGGAAGCGGTCAACCGCTGGAACCTGAAGCACGGCTACGAGGCGCTGGCCATGGGCATCGGCATCAACAGCGATGAGATGATCCTCGGAAACATCGGTTCGGAGAAGCGCACCAAATACGGTGTACTGGGCGCCGCGGTCAACCTGGCCGGGCGCATCGAGAGTTATACCACCGGCGGACAGATTCTGATTTCGCCGGGCACGCGCGAAGCGGTTAAGGAAGAACTGAACGTGCGGCAGACGCTGTCAGTATCCCCCAAGGGAGTAGTCGGAGAAATCCTCCTTTCCGATATCGCGGGGATCGGATCGCCTTACAATCTGCAGCTGACCTTGAAAGACGAGGAACTGACAGCCCTGCCGTCCCCGGTTTCCGTCCGCTTTGCCCGCGTGGAGGGAAAGCACACAGAGGAATCCTGGCTTGTGGGGAGCATCTCGGCGCTGTCGGAGGACGAGGCGCTGCTGAATACGGGGGAAGCGCTCTCTGCGCTGGACAACCTGCTCCTTGATATCGGCGGGAATCTGTATGCCAAGGTCACACAGGCTGAGCCGGGGAACTGCCGGATTACCTTTACGGCAAAGCCGCCTTGCTTTGCCGAGTGGATGGAGCGGCTCACCCTGGATAACGCGGCCGACGGAAAAGACGGCGAGACGTCTGACTTTACGCTGACGGTGCTGGGAACGCGCGGCTCTATGGCAGTCGGGGGACCGGAGTATTCGGAATACGGCGGATCAACCTCCTGCTATCTGGTGCAGGCGGGAAAGGAGAGCATCTTTCTGGATGCCGGGAGCGGTCTGCTCTCCGCGCCCGGCGTCTTTCCCAAGCCGCCGGTTATCCTCCTGAGCCACTTGCATATGGACCATGTGATCGGACTTGGCATGTTTCCCAGGCTGACGCAGAAGGGGAAAAAATGCAGCCTGTACGTCCCGTTCTGTGAGGATGAGCAGCAGGCGAAGGAGGAGATCAATAAGCTGTTTGCCCCGCCCTTCTGGCCGGTGACCCTGGATAAGCTGGGGGCGGACCTGCATATCCTGCCGGTGCCGGAGAGCTTCCACATCGGCGAGGTGCAGGTGGAGACCATGCCGGGCAGCCATCCCGGCGGCAGCGTCGTCTATAAGCTCAGCTACAAGGGCAGATCCATTGTCTATGCCACGGACTATGAACATGAGAAAACATCCGACGAGGAGCTCGCCGCTTTCTGCAAAAACGCGGATCTTGTACTGTACGATGCGCAGTTTGAGGAAGAGGAGTATGCGCACAAAAAGGGCTTCGGGCACTCCACAGCCAAAATGGGATTGAAGCTGATGGATAAGGTCGGCATCCGCAGCCTCCTGCTCATTCACCACGACACGCATTGTACGGACCGTGTCCTCCGCCAGCGGGAGGCTGAATTGAAATCAGACCGCATCGCATATGCGAAGGAAGGGCAGATCCTGATACTGTAAAAGAATCAACCGCGCGGCGGGACGCTCTCCCTCCGTGCGGCTTTTGCTGGACAGACGATGTGATTCTCTGTATAATAAACTTAATCTGTATAAAAAAGCATGAGAACAGAACAGGGTGTGCAGTATGAGAAAGAGTATCACACTGAAAAGCATTTTGTCGATCGTGTGTCTGCTGGTGGTTTTTGCGGTCATTGTCGGCATTGCGGGTAATCGCGCGTTCAGTGAGGCGATCCGTATGCAGTATGCCGAAGATGCGTTTCACATCGCAAAGGCGGCGGCCGGAGAAGTGGACGCCGATCTGATGGACCGCTATTTTGAAAGCGGCGGCCAATCCGAGGAGTACCGCGAGGTTTGGGCACGGATGGACGAGCTGTGCAACGCAATGGACGCCACCTTCATCTACGTGATCCGACCGGATCTTTCAGACTATAACCACATCACGTTTGTGTTTTCCACCGTCAACCACGCAAGCACGTATTCGCCCTATGAGGTCGGATTCGTCAGGGAGACTACCAACGAAGAATACAAAAGACTGTATCGGAACTTGTATGAGGGCGTCTCCGAGGAGGAGCTGATCTTCCTGGAGAGCGAGCGTTACGCCAAGGCGGAACATCATCTGACTGCGCTGGTCGCCCTGAAGGACTCGGACGGGAAAACAAAAGCGATTCTCTGCGTGCAGCGCCAGATGAGCGCACTGGCCGTGGTGCGGAGTGTGTTCAAAAACAGCATTTTCCGTGTGCTGAGTATTCTGACACTTGTGGTGGGGATCGGCCATGGGCTGTATCTCAACCGGACGCTGATCCGCCCGGTGCGAAAAATCACCGCAGAGGCCTCGCGCTTTGCCAATGAGAACAAGCCAGCCCAGCAAAAACTCAAAGAGGAGATCCAGAACGAGGACGAGATCGGGGTCCTGGCAGCATCCATCGACCAGATGGAAGAGCAGGTCGGGCAGTACATCGATAACCTGACGGTAATTACAGCGGAGCGGGAACGGATCAGAACGGAGCTGGATCTGGCCAAACAGATCCAGGGGGCAATGCTCCCACACGAGTTTCCGCCGTTTCCGGATCGCAAAGAATTCGACATCTATGCCAGTATGACACCGGCCAAGGATGTGGGCGGTGACTTCTATGATTTCTTTCTGATCGACGAGGACCATCTCTGCCTGGTGATCGCGGATGTGTCCGGCAAGGGTATCCCGGGGGCGCTGTTCATGATGGCGTCCAAGATCATTCTGCAGAGCTGTGCCATGCTCGGACGCTCGGCGGCAGAGATTCTCAGCAAGACAAACGAGGCGATCTGCTCCAACAATCAGGCGGAGATGTTCATTACAGTCTGGCTGGGGATCCTGGAGATCTCGACGGGCAGAATGACGGCGGTCAACGCCGGGCATGAGTACCCGGTAATCAAGCGCGCCGACGGGCCCTTTGAGATTCTCAAGGACAAACACAGCCTTGTCATCGGCGGCATGGAGGACATTCAGTACAAGGAGTACGAGCTGCAGCTGGAAAAAGGCACAAAGCTCTTCCTCTATACAGACGGCGTTCCGGAGGCGACTGACGCACAGAACCGAATGTTCGGATTACAGCGGATGCTGAAGGCGCTGAATGAAAAAACAGACGCAGCCCCCCAGGAGGTCCTGGAAAACATACACCGGGCGGTCGATGCTTTTGTACAGGGTGCGGAACAGTTTGACGACATGACCATGCTCTGTCTGGACTATCACGGCGCGGCAGGGGAGATCTGACAGAGAGTGCAGGATGGCTGCAGAAAGAGAGACGCGTGATGCGGACTGAATACAAAAATGACGTGACCATGGACCCGTCTGGCTTCGTGCTCCTCGCGGACTATGCGCCCCATATCGTACAGGAGATCCGATACTATTCCACCTACAATTTTATCGGAGAGCGGATCGACGGCTATGAAGAGCCCTGTGCGCTGCTCAGCATCGAAGCCGCGCGGGCTTTGAAAGCTGTCAGCAATGAGCTGATCGTACAGGGCTACCGTCTGAAAGTGTTTGACGCCTATCGCCCCGCCTGCGCCGTCAAGCATTTTGTCCTTTGGGGAATCGAGGATCAGGATATCCGCATGAAGGCATACTTTTACCCGGAACTGGAAAAGCAGGAGCTGTTTGCAAGGGGCTACATCGCCAAGCAGTCCAGCCACAGCCGAGGCAGTGCCGTGGATCTGACACTGCTGGATATGAATACCGGAAAAGAGCTGGATATGGGGAGCCCCTTCGATCTGTTCAGCGAATGGTCCCACCCGGACAACAGGCACATTACCCGGGAGCAGTATGAAAACCGAATGCTTCTCCGCCGCGCCATGCTGCGCCACGGCTTTCAACCCATTGACTGTGAGTGGTGGCACTTCTCCCTGAGAGAGGAGCCTTACCCGGACACCTACTTTGCCTTTCCTGTTTCCTCCCGCTATCTCAAGCGCTGAGGCGTGAGCGGAAGTTTTCAACGACCACACACAAGATCCTCTCAAAACGTGAAAGGAGATGCAGCTTCATGCTGGAGAAAAAAATCGCACGCACGGATATGATCACTTGCGCGTTGTGCGGCGACGCGCCCTGCTCGGCTGCCTGCGGAAAAATCGATCCGGCGGCGCTGCTGCGCAGCATCTGGTTTGACAATGAAAAAGCAGCGGCGTCTCGCTTTCCTGCCGTGAACCCCTGTGCGGACTGTCCAGCACCCTGCGAGGCAGCCTGTGTCCGGCCGGGAAAGGTCAGGATCCGGGAGCTGATGAACAGACTTCACAGCGAAATAAAGCCGGAACTGGAGATCGGGCTGCCGTTGTCGGAGGAGCGGCTTCGGACAGAGTTCTGCGGCGTTCCGCTCGAGAACCCATTCTTTCTCTCTTCCTCCGTAGTGGCCAGCACCTACGATATGTGCGCCAGGGCCTTTGAGGCCGGCTGGGCGGGCATTTCTTTCAAGACGATCTGCTCATTTGACATCCACGAGGCTTCACCCCGCTTTTCCGCCATCACCGGAGATAACGGCAGCATCATCGGATTTAAGAACATCGAACAGCTCTCCGACCACAGCGTGTCGGAGAACATGGAGATTTTCCGCCGGTTGAAAAAGAACTATCCGTCGAAGTTCATCCTGGCCTCCATCATGGGAAAGAATGACATGGAGTGGGAGGAACTTGCCAGAGCCTGCGAGGAAAACGGCGCAGATGCCATTGAATTGAACTTTTCCTGCCCCAATATGGCGGACGGAGGCCTGGGTTCGGACATCGGGCAGGTGCCTGAATTGGTGGAGCGCTTTACCGCCGCGGCAAGACGCGGCACAAAGCTCCCCATCCTCGCTAAGCTCACGCCCAATGTGGCGGCCATGAGCCCGGCCGCTGAAGCCGCAAGGCGCGGCGGCGCGGATGGGATCGCCGCAATCAACACGATCAAGAGCATCATCGGAGTCAGTCCCCATACCTATGTATCCGCGCCGGCGGTACACGGCAGATCCGCCGTGGGCGGTTACAGCGGCAACGCGGTAAAGCCCATCGCGCTGCGTTTTATCGCGGAGCTTGCGCAGAATCCCGCCCTGACAGGCATGCACTTGAGCGCCATGGGGGGCGTGGAAAACTGGTCGGACGCACTGGAGTTTATCCTTCTCGGCGCGGGCAGCATCCAGGTCACCACGGCCGTGATGCAGTACGGCTACCGCATCATTGACGATTTGAAGGCGGGACTGAATCTCTACCTGGCGGAAAAAGGGTATGAGAGCGTCAGAGAGGCACAGGGCCTTGCGCTGGATTCCATCAGCGAGACGACAGACGTGCTGGAGCGGGACACGGTACTCTTTCCGAAATTTTATCGGGAGAAATGCATCGGCTGCGGCAGGTGCGTCATCTCCTGCGCTGACGGCGGTCATCAGGCCATCCGCCTGAACGCGGAACGCCTGCCGATCCTAAACGGTGCAAAATGTGTGGGCTGCCATTTGTGCGTCCTCGTTTGCCCGCAGAAGGCCATCGGTTCCAGCAGAAAGCGTATCTTCAGACCTGCGAATCACAAAGGAGAATGAGGATGGAACAGAGACACTTTCAGAGGAATGAGGTAATTTTCCGTCAGGGAGAGGCAAGCCGCTGCATGTTTCAGATCGAAAGCGGCAAGGTTGGAATCTTCCTCAATTACGGGGAAAATGATCAGAGACAGCTGACGGAACTCAGCGCCGGCCAGTTTCTGGGCGAGATGGGCATGCTGGATGCGGCACCGCGCTCCGCGACGGCTGTTTCTCTGGATGGAGAGACCACGCTACTTGTGATCGATGAGGAGAGCTTCAGCCAGTATCTTGCCAAGGAACCGGACAAAATGCGCGTTCTGCTCCAGCAGATGAGTACGCGTCTGCGCCGCATCTCGCGCGACTGCGCGGAAGCCTGCCGTACGGTCAGCGACGTAGTGGAGGCGGAGAAAGCCGGGAGAGAGAAGGACCCTGCGCTGAAAAACCGCATTGCCAAGACCCTGGCCGGTTTTGAGGCGTCCCGTCTGGAGGTCCAGGAAGAGGGGAGCGAGGAAGCATGAGAAGCATCTGTTATTCATCCGGCGATGTGATCTTCCGCGAGGGTGAGTTCCAGCCGACCATGTACGATATCGAAAAGGGCAGCGTCGGCGTCTATCTGGATTATGATTCCGGACAGAAAAAACAGCTCACCGTACTCAAGGAACACCAGTTCCTCGGGGAAATGGGCCTGATTGAATCCAGTCCGCGGTCCGCCACGGCGGTGGCGCTTGAGGACGGGACGGTCCTGCGGGAGATCCGGGAAGAAGAGTTTTACGATTGCCTGCAGCAGGAGCCGGAACGGCTTCTGCTGATCATGAAGCAGCTGAGCAGGCGCATCCGGGAGAACACACAGGAGTATCAGGAGGCCTGCCGCGCCCTCTCCGAGCAGCAGGAGGCAGAAAACGCCGGAAAGGAAACAAGCGCGGAGCTGGATCAGAAGCTCGAGACCATCCGGCAGAAAGCGAAGACGAGAAACAGAGGCTACAGCGGATTGCACTCCGCCTTTTTTGAGTATGTGCAGGATGACTTGGACGAATATGAAGGAAAGCGCGAGGTCGTCCCGGTCAATCTTGTGGAGAGACTTGTCGTGCGAAAGCTCGCCCCGAAAGACATGCACGTCAACCCCGAGGATGAGTTTGCCGATCCTGAGATCGGGCCGAGTGACCGGATCATCAACGAATATGTTCAGGAGGTCAAGCGGCTATATATAGAGCGTGGAGCCCTATTCCCGAGCCCGATTGTGGTCTACAAGATGGCGCTGGGCGGCTATCTGATCCTGAACGGCCACCACCGCTGGGCAGCCGCAATCAAATGCGGGTTGAAAAAGGTACGCGCGACCATTATGAATCCGCCGAAATAATCCGAAGAGAGGAAGCAAAAGAGAGTCATGCGAGTGTCCTTTGATCTGGACGATGTACTTTTCGTAGCACCAGGGAAATATGCGACAGAACCGGCGCCAAGTTTTCCGTTTAAACGTCTGTTCTCCGAGCGACTGCGGAAGGGGACGCCGAAGCTCATTCACGCGCTGCAGGAACGGGGTTTTGAGGTATGGATCTATACCTCCTCTTACCGGACGGAGGCCTATCTGCGGGCTCTTTTCCGCGCCTACGGCGTTCGCTTTGACGGGATCATCAACGCCCAGCGTCACCTGAAGGAGGTGCAGCGCGACCGGAAGGAGCGGCTGCCGCAGAAGCTGCCGAACTTCTACCACATCTCCCTGCACATCGACGATGAGAGTGTGGTGCGGGAAAACGCGATCCGATATGGATACAGAGTTTTTCGCGTCTATGAGCCGGACGAGCAATGGGTGGAAAAGGTCCTGAACGAAGCCGAACGTGTCAGAAAGCTGGAAGAGGCGGAGCACGTATAAAGGGATACCGGAAAAGGAAGTGTACGCATGAACAAGCTGGCTCTGTATTTCAAGAGCGTCGGGCGCAGAAGAATCATTGCAAGCCTTCTGGGTAATATCCTTGTAGGTCTCGGAATTGCCATTTTCAAGTTTGCCGCGCTTGGCAATGACCCTTACACGGGGATGAACATGGCACTTGCGGAGCTGTTTGACATTCCGTTTCCAACGCTTCAGCTCGGGGTCAATCTGCTTTTCTTTCTGCTGCAGTTTGCGCTTGCCAGGGAACTGATCGGATTTGGAACACTGTTCAACGCACTTTTCATAGGCTCTCTGGTGGATTGCTTTTACCGCTTTATGGCCGGCACTCTGGGTCATCCCGGCACATTCCCGATACAGCTGCTGGTGATGCTGGTCGGAATGCTGATCTGCAGCTTTGGCCTGTCGCTGTATCAGTGCTCGGATCTCGGCGTATCGCCCTATGACGCCGCTTCGCTGATTCTGGACAGAAAGCTTACACGCATCCCATACTTCTGGTGCCGTATCTTTACGGACGGTGTATGTGCCCTGATCTGCTTCCTTGCCGGCGGCATTGTCGGCGTTGGAACCCTGGTTACCGCCTTCGGCTTCGGTCCGTTCATCGCGGCGTTCAACCGTGTCGTCTCTCCGATGATCCAAAGAGAACCGACGGAAGCATCCTGATCCGGGATAAAAGAGAAGAAAGCGGCGCCTTTATAAGCGAGGAAGAGATAAGGTGCATTGTTTTACGACTTTTTAAATCGCGATTTGCATTGTTTGGTGACATATAAGCGGGAGAAACGTCTTGCGGTTTGCAGAAGGCTATGGTAAGCTAACAGCTACGGGCCTTCTGAAAACAGAAGCCTATTGAAGCAACTGCTTTTTCAATCTTCAAACAGGGGAGGATTC
>JAEEGL010612732.1_pt1 | contig 12179 bp, 6 predicted proteins | sample 9134231 | NCBI WGS metagenome assembly JAEEGL01 (sample SAMN16246548, study PRJNA631951) | gut metagenome | biome: gut microbiome; feature: rumen; material: fiber-attached | host: Bos | place: Iran: Karaj | collected 2018-10
CATCAGACTCTTTCTATCAGCAAAACTTGGGATTATAAGCATGGTACGGGATTTTTGCCTACCAAGAATCGTTCCTCGGTGCGCAAAATTCAGATGGATTGGCAGACTGTTATTCAATTCTCTAGTTTGGTGAAGGGGCTTCCGGAGGATAAACCTATCTTTGTAAAGGACGGAGAAAAGGTGTATAATGCAACGGTCAATGATATCTTGGAGAGACATTGTAAAGGAGCAGGAGTGCCTGTAATCTCGATTCATGGCTTGCGGCATACACACGCTTCGCTTTTACTGTTTGCAGGCGTATCCATTGCCAGCGTTGCTCGGCGGCTTGGTCACGCAAGCATGACTACTACGCAAAAGACATATCTACATATTATTCAAGAGCTTGAAAACAAGGATATCGACATTGTTATGCGCTCTCTGTCTGAACTTAGCTGATTGAATACTGCAAAAATAATTTGCTTTTTCTCGTAATCTATGGTATAATGAGATAAACACACGATTAAGACAACACCGCACAACGTCTCTCTGACGGTTTGGTGATGCATCTGCATGCCTAGCTTTGTGCGGTGTTACCATTATACTTGCTCAAAGAATTAGAGCCGGCTCAGTATTGCAAGGCTCGAACTAAGGAGTAGCATATGAACACACAGCGAGATATAAACCTGACATTCATCTCTTCCAAGGGATTTGATGTATACACAGCAGATGGTCTGAACAAAGCACTCCACTGGCTTCAAACCGCCGATGCTGATAACCTCATGTACGGCGAGCCGTCCGGAGATGAATTTGACATCATGGTCGGCGAGATGCGCAGACCGATGCTCATAAACAGCGTAGAGGCTGCGATAGCAGAACTTAGCCTGTCATAAGGTGAATTATGCACCTACTATTTGTATGTAGCCAGAACAAAAGACGTTCTCTAACCGCAGAGAAGCTGTTTGATGGACAAAACGGGCGTTATGCTCGTTCTGCCGGCACAGAGAACAATGCTCGTATCAAGCTGACTCCCGGACTGGTCGGCTGGGCAGACATCATCTTTTGTATGGAGAAAAAACACGTCCGGAGGTTGAAAGAGAAATATTCAGATATCATAACCGATAAAACCGTCATCTGTCTGAATATTCCAGATGATTATTCTTACATGGACGATGACCTGTGTGAGCTGTTGGAGAGTGTTGTTCCGGAGTATCTTTGAGTTTTCAACATTCGCCAACAGCTTTTCCACAAAGTTTTGCACAAGGCGAATTATCCAAGGCATAGAAAGGAAGTATAAATGGCCACAGAAAATAATGAAGTTGAGCAGTTAGAGCCAACCGAGCCACTCCTCGATCGAGATACATACAGACGCATTAAGAAAATGGACAGAGCCACACTTGAAGGGCTTATACAGGACATTTTCGAGCGTGGACGTAAGAAGGGACTTGCTGAGGCAGGTGTGATAGTTGATGAGAGTGCATCTGATGACGGAGAGAAAACTTTAGATTTACGTGCTGTTGAGACGGAGATTAGAGGGATTAAGGGTATCGGTGAAAAGAGAGCCGAGGAGATTATGCTGATCTTTGAGAAGCATCTTGGTTTTCTGGACGAGGAAGGACAGTGATTAGAATAATACTTGTAAAGAATTTGTCATGATTTGAGCGTATGGGGACTGTGTGGTGTGAGCACAGTCCCTTTTAACAATTATGTTTACATCTTGTATTAGTTAAGTACGCTCGTCCTTATGGTATTTGATTTATGTTCGTTTTCACGAATTCTCGGGTTATTCAGAGACAATATTGTACGCAAAATAGTATGTTTTTCCTTATCAAGCTCTTGACATTCTATACAAATTGTGATATAATTGTGTATAGGGCATTGTGAATGATGCTTACTGCTCATTCTGCACTTCATACCAATTTGATCCATTCAAATTTCTATTCTATTTGAAGTTATTGCAATTTAACAGGAGGGGGATTATGGATTTAAAACTAATAATTGGAGCAGGTGTAGCTGCAGCTGGTGTTGTCGGAGCCGCAATTGCAGCCGCTGTGTCTGGAAATAAAAAAGAAGATGAGTCATCTAATACTCCAGAACAAACTGGAGTTGGAACGGCTGGTACAGATGAAACTACTCAAACAACGCAAGCTTCTGATGCATCCACCACTTCTCAAATAGATGAAGAAATAGAAGCGGCATGGAGAGAAAAAGAACTTTTGGATGCGGAGAACTCATATTATCGTGAACAACAAATTGCTGACGAAATACAGCAAGCATGGATCGAAAGAGATATGCTAGAAGCTGGATATTCTACAGAAGAGGTGGAAACAATGAGAGAAGAATATTGGGATCCACAAGAAGACTTGTATAACAACGATGGCGGTTTTGCTGCTGATGGAGATATAATGGATGAGGCATTATACGATGATATTGCTGATTCCGATAATGATAGTGACGAAACAGATGTTGACGATTTAATTGATGAAAATATAGTTGATGACATCGTAGATGATGAAACGGAAATCGACAATACAGATTTATCTTATTCAAATCGCTTTGTTTTCATTCGACTTAACAACAATGAAAACGAAAGAAGGAATCACCTCAAGGCTAGCATTTCGAAGCTTTGTTTAAAATACCCAAGAATTCGAGAGTTGCAGTCTGATGACAAATTGCAAACCATTTTGGATAATGAGTTCCGAGATGGTTTTCCAAAGAATGTATTTATACGGAATCTCACTTTTCAAATGGGTGAAAGAACTATTCCAGTAATTGCAATTCGCCCTGTAATTGCTCCGGGTGATTTCTTGCTTGAACTGCTTCCAGAAGGCGTTACCCTCATGTTTCGGGGACATATACTCAGGCAAGAATTTGTGGTTGATGATATTTACGATGCAGTTGACACATCTCAATTACCATTTGAAGCATTTGCATCAATTATTCCGCGAAGTAATCCAAATGAAATAGGACGTAATTTGTTTAAAGACATATTAGAGGATGCTGAATCACTCGCAAAATATACTGCAGAAAGGCTCAATGAGTGGAAAGAGTATCTGCGTTGGTACAAACAAATCTGTATCCGCCAAGTATATGGAATCAAATATTATCGTTTTCAGTATGATATTGAAAAAAAGCAAGTCATCTTTTGGCTTGTGTGCAAAGACGAAGCATATTTTAAGTCTAATAGGCGGTATTTAAGCAGAGATATTCAGATATTCGACAATGACTATTCTACAAACGAATGGGTATTTGAATTCGCTGCTGCTGATGATGGGAAACGAAGATACGCACGTAGTATTGAATTAGGACGATTTAGAGGTGTTAAAGAAAGCTATTATTTGGTATCTGATGATGATAGTACTACTCATAATCCAGAATCTCACCAGATTTCCTATGTTGATGATGAAGACGAAGATGTTTCAGAGCCTACAAGACAGAGTTCTAACACAATTCTGTCAGATGAAGATGTTGTTGAAGCATTCGATAATCCTTACATTGTTAAAGTGGCTTATGATCTTCCGCGAGACATTAAAGATAGACTACAGGATCAAGAATTCTTGAGTGAAGATGAGGAACGATACTTCATTCATGAAAACTACCTTGCTGATATAAGTCCTAATGGCTTTCTTGCACTTTCGGCAGTTGGTGACTTGGCTCTTATTAAGCGCTTTGAAAGGGCTATTTTTAGCTTGGAAAGAGACGAATGCTATTCTCCAAATTTGGCCGCATGGTTGTTTAATATCGATCAGGCTCGACTTCCATTTGAAAACGAATCCGTTGAGATAGAACATTGGCTTAATCCTAATATTGCAGAAAATGAAAATCAAAAAGAAGCTGTCAGAAAAATGATTGCCGCCCCAGACATTTGTTTGATACAAGGTCCTCCTGGCACAGGAAAAACAACTGTAATTGCAGAGGCAATCTTTCAGCTTGTGATACAAGGTAACCGTGTTCTCATTGCTTCACAATCTAACGATGCAGTAGATAATGCGCTGGAGCGACTTGCAGATAGACCTGAAATCAGAGCGATACGACTGGGACAAAGAAGCAGAAGAAAACGTAATGTCGATTTGAATAAGCGTAAATTCTCGGAAGACGAAGCGTTGAAGTACTACTATCAGGCGCTTTCTCTTTCAATTAGAGAAAAGTGGCTTGATCAGTGGGATCTGCTTGAGAGACAACGCATAGAATGTCATAGAGACATAAAAGATCTACAAAACTACCAGCAGGATATTGCTGAATATCAAACTATTCTTAATGTATTGATTCAGAAACATCAGGAGCTACAGCGAACTATTTCAGCTAAGCGGGAACATCTTACTCAATTGAATCACCAGAACGCAGCAGTGTTGGATGCTAAACAGAAAGCGCAATCATTTGAGAATATCCTTAGTGGTGTATCTGAATCAAAACTGTTCCTTTCTGATGAGCAACTTGATATCGTAAGTAAGACTCTTAATCCAATCATCAGAAGTGCTTTGAATGTAGAAATTCAGTTAACACTACGCGAATTGAATGTTGAAACACAGGGAACAGAAAACAGCTGTGAGCTGTTGCGCATATTACTATCAAGACTTCACATCCTCGATGGAATATGTACTAAAATTCGAAAATGCGGACATCAATCAGTTCAAAATGTTAGCGGACTTGAGATACTTGAAAACCGACGAAATGAAATCAAGAGCCAAATGGCGGATGCCGCAGAGGCAGACGATGATGAATTACTAGCTAAGCTTAGAAAAGAATTAAATAGGGTTAAAGATCAAATTGAGGCGGCAAGAGGAAACAGTACTATTATTACTCTCGATTCTACGGAGAAGCAAGTGCTTTCTGCCTCTTTAGTTGCACAAATAAATACCGGTGATGTAACCGCAATTTTAGAGAAAGTTGAAAGCATTGTTTTACAGGCAAAGACTGCTTTGAATTTAGCACTCTCACAGGTTATCGAATACACAGATAAACTATCTTCTGCTGATACATCTAGTGTCGAAGAACAAATCAAAACTATTGATAGCCAACTGAAAGCAAATAATGACAAAATACAAGAGGCAAAATCGGTATTAGGGCAGAAGCAATCATTATTGCAAACGCTTTCTGTAAAATATAATACTACCGCTAACGATTTCACGGCTATCATGTCGGCTATTTCTCAAACTCTTCAGAGTGTTGAAAAAAAGCTTTCTGATTCTGAAATGATTCGTAGGCAGTGGGAAGATGTTATGACACATTTTAATAATCGTTTAACTGACAATGCGATGTTTAGTTATGATCAGAAGTATTATCAGCCAATTTATGTTAATTCCTGTAATGTGGTCGGTATTTCTTGCACTGATAATATGCGATCTTTAACTGATAATGGTTACGAGGATTTTGATGTGGTTATAATAGATGAGGTTAGCAAGGCAACTCCACCTGAATTGCTGATTCCATTAATGAAAGCAAGAAGAGCAATACTAGTAGGTGATCATAGGCAGTTACCTCCGATGTTTAAGGAACATGAGCGTTCATACAACGATCTTGTCGCTGACCGTGATTCTATTCCAGAAGAATTACGTGATTTAATGACAACTGCTAATTTCCGTAGATTTAGAGATATGGTTACCTCCTCGTTATTCAGAGAGTATTTTGAACGAGCCGATGACAGAATTCGCCACCCGCTTTTAATACAGTATAGAATGCATTCAGATATTATGGCTGTTATTAATCGCTTCTATGAAAATCGACTTGAAAATGGGTGGTCGGCAGATCAGGAAGCTGAAAGAAAAGCGCATGGATTGACGATAAGAGGTGTCGATGGCAGCGAGTTTATTGTCCCAACAAAGCATGCTTATTGGCTAGATTCCTCACATTTGCCTAACGGAACCCCTATCTATGATTCTAAATCGAACCCCAAAACTAAAGAAGATGGCGGGACTTCTGTTTATAATACATTAGAGCAGTACATTATTATTGAACTCATTAAGAAAATGGCAGATAGTTGGCGTGAGACATTTAAAAATACCGGGAAGAAAAAAGAAGTCGGTATAATAAGCTTCTATCAAGCACAGGTTAATAGGATACGTGAACTCTTTAGGGACGCAAAAAGAAGTGGATTTGATTTTTCGCCACTCGATGTTGATATTAATACTGTAGATCGTTTCCAAGGCAAGGAGAAGCACGTCATTATTACCAGTCTTGTAACCAATTCACCGAAGGGACGCGCAAGCAAACATGTTATAACATTTGAGCGAATTAATGTTGCTTTTTCTCGAGCACAACAATTGTTAGTTATCGTGGGAGCTCAACATACCTATGAGAAACTCAAAATTGAACTTCCTAATATGGACAATGCTGGAACAAGTACTGTTTCCGTGTATCAAAATATCATGGAAGAGATGCATCGAAAGGGTTGCTTTAAAGGCAGTGAAAAACTAATAACTCCGGATATAGAAGAAAGAATTATGAAGGAGTATAAAGGTGGTGAAGACGAATGAAGCTAACTGATGTAACTTTGTCATATCCGTTTATTCAATATAGAATTGATGTCACGCATTTTACGGCAAGACGTTCTACTGCCATAGAATGGTTGATTTTAGAGGCTGTCCAACGTGTACAGCAAATACCTGAGTATTCAGGAATGTCAATCGAGAATTTTTTCTCTCTGCTGTTTGGTATAACTGACACCAATAAAATGATTAGGCCTTGCTTACTGAATCTTAGAGATATCGGTGCATTAAGATTGGACTCGGTTTATGATCAGACAGACATGAGTGAAACAACAATGGGACAGCTACATCTGACAGATGTTGGTGCTTCTATGCAAAAAGACGGAAAATTACCAGGGGCGGACTCTACTGATAGGATCAGGTTTTTCTATCATGTTTTAGCAAATCAGCTTAGCAGAGATTCTAAAACAGCAACCTATCAGGATAAACCTAATGGGATAATGGTTCGTGAGCTTGAATCGGTAGATGAAGTGGCTTTTCCGGAGCCATTAGCCAGACAGACATTAGAAGCCCTTAAACAGCAGAAAGAGCGCCCTTCTTGGCTAGAAAACGAAACTAGTGTCCAACAAATAACACCAGTGGAATCAGAATTGATCTGGAAAAATGTTCCCAAATCGCTTGTTATTGGAAGCGGGCTTATTTGCAGCGTTGAAGGAAATGATAATCCTGCTATTGATTCAGCTGCTTTATCAGGAATAGATTTCGGTATAACTTCTAGCTCTCTTCCATATATACAGGTAAGTGATCCAGATAATGAACTGAAAGCAATAACCCCATCCAATCAACTTCAATCATTGATTGATAGAATTGATATAGATGGAAGTATGCTTATTGTAGATTCAAATTATCGCCTTGATGGAATTCGTTCTTTTACGAGTGGAAAAGGCAATGTTAGTATTCGTTTCTTTTGCAATGCTGAGGATACAAAACTAAAAATAGAGCGAAGTTTGATTACCGTTTATCTGCCAGAAAACCTTTTGCCGAACGGTCTAGTTTATTTGGATAAAAATCAGGCTGTAGGACACGGATTGTTCTCTTTAACCGCTGGTTCAGTAACAAAAATAGTAGAACTCGCCTATATCCCGAAAGAATCAGGTGTTGACGTTAAGGCAACAATAATTTCCTATATTGAAAATAATTATGTGGCTAATCCGAGCTTGCTACATATTTATCGGGCATTAGGGATGCAAAATGTCGAAATGCAGATAATTGAGAGTTATTGTCATAATTTGAAGTCGATTGAAGATAAAATACGTTTCCTAACGCAATTGAATGATGAGTCACTAACTTTGTTTAAGAGCAAATCTATAGGCGATGAAGTGATTAACGATTTGATACTGGATAAAGATGGTATTCAATTACAGATAACAGATGCTTCTAGTGCTTTACAGATTTTGAGAAACTATACTTCAGTTGATGTTGTCAAAAAACGTCCCAGTACAATGGAGGCACTATTGCGTATTGTTTTGAATGGCATTAAGCATTCTGAGAGCCTATCTGATGTTATTGAGATATTATCATATATTCAAAGTGTCGGTAAACAATACATAAAGTTTATTAAACAAGAGAACCTGTGGCAAACCTTGTATAGCGATAATGTGCTTAGAGAAATGATATCTATGTTTGCAAATGAAGACTTTTATTCCCTTGAAGAGTTTACTCAGTATGAATCTGTTTTACGAGATATGAGAAATGTTGTTGATCGCACACAAGAATTGTTTGAAATTTCACTTATGGAGGAAACAAGTGAAAATCACTTAATTGAGGCTGTTTTACTTCATAGATCAGAACTTGAAACAATTGTAGGTTTTTTAGAACTGTGGAGAAGCGGTTTAGAAGTGTTCAATTCAAGATTTGGAGATTTCTCAGAGATGTCAACTGCAAGTCAAGCATTGACCTCAGTTGATAAAAATTATCAAAAGCTTTCATCCGTGCTAAGTATGTTTTGCTGTGATAAATCATTGCGTTATAGCAGAATATGTATTCTGGATACCAATTCATTGATGCATATGCCGGAGTTGTTTGAATTGCTTGATGGGAAAGACACTATGGTAATTGTGCCTCAAATGATGCTATCCGAGTTAGACGGATTAAAAAAGGACGAAGACGAGGAAGTTGCATATCAAGCTCGTGAAGCAATTCGAGTAATTGATAATTATAGTGCTTTTGACTGGATTAATCTTAAGGAGGAAAGCAATATTGATTTGCTTTCAAATGATTTGGATCCAGACAATCCAGATTGTCGCATTATATCTGTAGCATTGAAATATATTATACATAAACCCATTTTAATTACAGATGACACAAATATGAGAAATCTTGCAAAATCACAGGGAATCACTACTATGACAACGGAGGGATTTTCTGCAAACATTCAGCAAGCAGAACGAGAGCACAAGCAAGAGAAGAATACTGGTAAAAAGAACAAGAAGAAAAAGAAACGTTAAGAACAGGAGGTTAGAATGAGTAGATCTGCAGAATATGACTATTATCTTGCACAGAAACGTGCGCGAGAAATAGAAAGACAAATTCGACAAGCAAGACAGCAGGCTGAATATGAAGCTCGCAGGCGGGCTAACGAGACTAGAATTCGCAATAATACAGAGCAGTTTTATCAGCGCTATCTTCAGCAATATGAAGATATGCGTTCACAGGGGTTTGAAACCTATATGCCAAATGAGATGGAACGACTTCGTTCTGATTTAAGTCAAATTCGTTCCCTGCTCTATTCTAACCCTGGTGCTGCTAGAGATGTAAGTTTTCGTATCAGTGAATATATCCATTCTATGTATAGAGATGGACATGCTGCTGAAAGGGAGTATCGAAGAAGAGAAATAGAAGCAGAGCGGCAACGGCAAGAAGCAGAACGAGCGGAACGCCTTCGCAAACAGGGAGAAATTAATGATGCTTACTATGATTTGGTTTCTGGTATTCAAGACCAGGCGGTTATAAATTTTGCTGCGAAGGAATTATCAGAACTGCGTCAAAAAGCATTGGACAGCGTGACTTCAATGAGTGTGTCCGATTTACGTCAACATGCCGAACGGATTATTGCCCAAGCGCGAGCTAAAGCTTCTGAATGGGAGGATCAATCCAAGAAAAAGGAAGAACAGCAAGTCGTTACTGAACGTCTTCAAATGATGCAAGAACAGCTGACACAGAAAAAAGTGGAAGATCAGGAAAAGGCTCAGGTGCTGATGAAACAAATTGTCGCTCTTCAAGAACAAATCTCATCGGATAGTAAGCCACAGCCAGAAATAGAACAAGAACTTGCAAAAATAGAATCAGATATGGATGATACACTAATTAGTGAAGATGTTCGCCGTGAAGCAGTAAAGTCAGTATTCCTTTCACTTAAAAAACAAGGATTTCAAGTTAAGCCTCCCCAATTAGTACAAGATCAGAATCATAATTATGTCAGAATTGTTGCTCAGAAGCCCTCTGGAAAACGAGTTCAGTGTAGATTGGATTTACACGGGAAACTGCTTTATAAATTTGATGAATATGAAGCTATGACATGTCTCAAAGATATTGAACAGTTCAATGTTGAACTTGAACAGGTTTACTCAATCAGCCTTTCCGATGAACGCATAATCTGGGAGAATCCAGATCGCTTGTCAAAAGATTCTCATTCAACAACTGATCCGAAAAGGAGAAATCAATAATGGCAAAAAAAGAGTACGATTTATGGATTGAAAGATTCAAGCGAGAATGTGGCATAAAGTCTGCCATAATCCTATTTGGAAATACAAGCGACATTATGATGAACACCTTTAACAACGGCTTGTATATGCCCGTAATTAATACTGTCATTGATTGCTTGCACAGTCAGAAATATAAAGTCACTAAATGGGATCGTGTTGATGGTATAGATAATGACCTTTCTGATCCAATTGCAGATATTGGCAATTATGATTCGCAAAGCGACAACACCTACGATATGGGAATGAACGCAGATGACTTTGCAAACGATCAACCTACAAATTACAAAGCACCTGAAGAATTCTTTCCTTATATGCTTCAACAGATTAGAGGCGGGGGAGAAGGTCGAGCCTATATACTTGACTATTCAGACTATCTTTTTGGCAGTGCTAACTCATTAAGTGAAAAAGAACGCGAGTATTTGGCAACACTTGGAAAAGCATTAGAAAAAAGTCGCCCATATGACTTTTTGGATACTTCAAATAAGGCGAATATAGTAATCCTTATTACGCAGAACAATGCCACTATTCCGCCTGCTTTTTATCTTAATAACCCAATGGTAAGTTTGATTAATGTTCCACTGCCAGGTCGCAATGAACGAGAACAATATGTAACTACAAATCTTTCATCATTGCGCGTGAATCCTGATATCAGCAATGATAAAGCACGCACTGATGATTTCATCGATGCTCTTGATGGTTTTACTTTGCGTGAAATCACTCAGCTGATGATTTTATCACGCCAAGATGAGGGGGAAAGAATGTCATGTGAAAAATTAATCAATCTGTATAAATACGGGGAAAAAGTTAGCCCTTGGGAAGAACTCTCAAAAGACAAACTTGAACATGTTGAGGAGAGACTGCAAGAGCGCGTAAAAGGACAAGATGCAGCAATATCAAAGGTTAAAGATGTGCTTATTCGTGCGTATACAGGCTTTTCTGGTCTACAGCATTCTGCTAAACAAAAAAAGCCCAAGGGAACATTGTTCTTTGTTGGCCCAACCGGTGTTGGCAAAACTGAGTTGGCAAAATCGCTAGCTGAATACGTATTTGGTGACGAAAATGCATGTATAAGGTTTGATATGTCTGAATACAATCATGAGCATAGCGATCAAAGACTTGTAGGTGCGCCTCCTGGTTATGTTGGTTATGAAGCTGGTGGTCAGCTTACAAATGCTGTGAAAGAGAAACCTTTCTGTGTTTTACTTTTCGATGAAATAGAGAAGGCTCATGGAAAGATTCTGGATAAGTTTCTTCAGATTTTGGAAGATGGACGTTTGACTGACGGAAAAGGGGAAACTGTTTATTTTTCCGAAACTATAATCATTTTCACATCTAATATAGGTGCATCTTCAGTTCAGCCAGATCAGTCCCCTAAAGATATTTCAAAACAGTTTATTTCTAAAGTTAAGGAACATTTTATTGACACGCTTGGAAGACCAGAATTATTGAATCGTATAGGCGATAACATTGTTGCTTTTAATTTTATCAGTGATTCTACTGTATTCACTCAGATCGCTCGACTCAAATTCAAGGCAATCAGTGACTTTGTTAAAGAGCGTTATCATGCTGATCTCGCGTTTGATAATGAGGAACACGCTTTTCTAGCCATAGCGGGAAAAGCAGGCATAGCAAATGGTGGACGTGGTTTGCTGAACGTGATGGAAAGTGTTATAATCAATCCCCTTTCTGAGTTCATATTTCAGAAATCTGAAGCTCTATATAATCGCCGCATTCTGATATCTCAGATAGAAGGTAAAGCCCTATTCGAGTTCGATTTGGAGTAGTTTGATATGCCGTTTTTAAATCTTGCTGCTATAAGACTATGCACAGAATCAGAAGGCCCCGGCAAAAGAATCGCTATCTGGGTTCAGGGCTGCAAACGAAAATGTCCAGGATGTTGCAATTATGATATGCAGGAATTCCGTAGGAATAGAATTGTTGATGCTGCGGATTTTATATCGGTTATTTCAAACGCAGTAGATACATACCAAATTGAAGGAATTACCATGTTAGG
>JAEEGL012655769.1_pt1 | contig 12179 bp, 12 predicted proteins | sample 9134231 | NCBI WGS metagenome assembly JAEEGL01 (sample SAMN16246548, study PRJNA631951) | gut metagenome | biome: gut microbiome; feature: rumen; material: fiber-attached | host: Bos | place: Iran: Karaj | collected 2018-10
AAAGAATATAGAATATATTTATCTTAACGGACCAACAGAAAACAGATTGCCGACAAATGTGAACTTCTCAATAGAGTTTGTTGAGGGAGAATCTCTTTTCCTTTTGCTTGATGCCAAAGGAATAATGGCATCCAGCGGTTCTGCATGTGCAAATAAATCTCTAAAAATTTCACATGTATTAACTGCTCTTAATGTGGATGTTGCCGTAGGGCAAGGCTCAATTGTATTTACGCTTTCAAAATATAATACAGAAGAAGATATTGACTATGTTATAAAAGAATTTCCGACAATAGTAGAAAGGTTACGTTCCATGTCGCCGTTGTATGACCATTTTAAAACGACAGGAGAAAGGATGAAAGCCGGTCCCGGCACTAATTATGAACATAGCTCATAATCGGAAGAATAGATGATTAGAAGATTAGAAGATTAGAAGATAAGAAAATTAGAAGATTAGAGGTGAATAGGAGTTTTTAATAATAACAAAATTTGCGAAGCAAATTTTACAATTGAACTTCCAATCAGCCAATCTTCAAATCTTCCAATCTTCAGTTTAATAAAAAAACAAACAAAATTCTAACTAAAATAATAAGATGGAGGTTTATTTTTATGCCGTTCTATAGCGATAAAGTAATGGATCATTTTGCAAATCCCAGAAATGTGGGAGAAATAAAAGATGCTTCAGGAGTAGGAGAAGTAGGTAATCCCGTATGCGGAGATATGATGAAGTTTTATATAAAAGTTGAAAACAATATTATAAAAGATGTTAAGTTTAAAACTTTCGGATGCGGTGCGGCAATTGCCGTATCGTCAATGGTATCTGAAATGGCAATAGGGAAAACTATTGAGGAAGCTCTTGCACTTACAAATGAAGCCGTAGCAAAAGAACTTGGCGGTCTTCCGCCAAACAAAATGCACTGTTCCAACCTCGGTGCCGATGCATTGCATAAAGCAATAGAAGACTATAAAAATAAAAATTCTTAGAATTTATATTTTATAATTAACGGCAAACTATAAAAGCAAAATTTTTTTGTTGACAAAGAAAAATTTTTTTGATAATATATCAACCTACCTAATAAGTAGGTTGATATATTTTATAACAGGAGAAGGGATTATGATTCCACAGAAAGAGAAAAAATTTTTTAAACGAAATATTTTATTTTGTTGTTGTATGCGAATGTGGTGTTAAAACAATTAGTAATTAGTAATTAGTAATTAGTAATTAGAAATGAGAAATTATCAATTAAAAAACAAAATAGAAAAAGAGGGAATAAAAATGTCAAACAAATATAAATTTGAAACATTACAGTTACATGTAGGGCAGGAAACGGCAGATCCTGCAACAGATGCAAGAGCAGTACCGATTTATGCAACAACATCTTATGTATTTAAAGATTCCGCAACAGCAGCAGGAAGATTCGGACTTACGGTTGGCGGAAACATTTATACAAGGTTAATGAACCCAACTTCAGATGTTTTAGAAAAAAGAATTGCGGCACTTGAAGGAGGAGCAGCTGCACTTGCCACAGCATCCGGAGCAGCAGCAATAACTTATGCTGTTCAAAATATCGCAACTGCAGGAGATAACATTGTATCTTCTACAAATGTTTACGGCGGGACATATAATTTGTTCGCTCACACATTAAAGGAACAGGGAATATCTACAACATTTGTTGATCCATCGAACCCCGAAAACTTTGAAAAAGCAATAAAGGAAAACACTAAACTGCTTTACGCAGAAACTTTAGGAAATCCTAATTCCGACGTTATAGATATAGAAGCTATTTCTGCAATAGCACATAAACACGGAATACCTTTAATAGTTGACAGCACATTTGCAACACCATATTTGATAAGACCGATAGAACATGGTGCAGATATTGTGGTACATTCTGCAACTAAATTTATAGGCGGACATGGTACGGTAATGGGCGGACTTATTATTGACGGAGGGAAGTTTGACTGGGCACAAAATGATAAGTTCCCGGGACTTTCAAAACCTAATCCGTCTTACCATGGTGTAGTATTTACACAAGCTGTAGGTAATTTAGCTTATATAATAAAAATAAGAACTACATTGTTAAGAGATCAGGGAGCAGCAATTTCACCGTTTAACTCTTTCTTACTTTTACAGGGCTTGGAAACACTTTCTTTAAGAGTGGAAAGACATGTTGAAAATGCATTGAAAGTTGTAGATTTCTTAAAAAATCACCCTAAAGTAGCAAAAGTAAATCATCCGTCTTTAGAAACCGGAAAACAAAAAGAATTGTATAATAAATATTTCCCGAAAGGAGCAGCATCAATATTTACTTTTGAAATTAGAGGGACTGCAGAAACCGCAAAAAAATTTACGGAAAGCTTAAAACTTTTTTCTCTTCTTGCAAATGTTGCAGATGTTAAGAGCCTTGTAATTCATCCGGCATCAACAACACATTCGCAGCTTTCAGAAGAGGAATTATTAAAAAGCGGTATTAAGCCTACAACTGTTCGTCTTTCTATAGGGACAGAGCATATTGACGATATTATAGAAGATTTAAAACAAGGTTTTGATAAAATTGACAATTTATAATTTAAAATTTAAAATTTATAATTAAGGAGATATTAAAAATGAAAATATATAGTTCAGCAGATCAATTAATAGGGAAAACGCCTTTATTGGAGTTCACACACATAGAAAAAGCAGAAAATTTACAAGCAAAAATAATTGCAAAGTTGGAATATTTTAATCCAGCAGGTTCAGTTAAAGATAGAATTGCAAAAGCAATGATAGAAGATGCAGAACAAAAAGGTTTGTTAAAACCGGGTTCTATAATTATTGAACCTACAAGCGGAAATACCGGTATAGGTCTTTCGGCAGTAGCGGCAGCAAAAGGATACAAAATTATTATCGTAATGCCTGAAACCATGTCTGTAGAAAGAAGACAATTGATGAAAGCTTACGGTGCGGAACTTGTTTTAACCGAAGGTTCAAAAGGTATGAAAGGTGCTATTGCAAAAGCAACGGAACTTGCACAACAAACACCTAACAGCTTTATTCCGGGACAGTTTGTTAACCCTGCAAACCCGAAAGCACATAAAGAAACAACCGGCCCTGAAATATGGGAAGATACTGATGGTAAAGTTGATATTTTTGTTGCAGGCGTAGGTACGGGCGGAACCATTACGGGAGTAGGAGAATACTTAAAATCTAAAAATCCAAATGTAAAAGTTGTAGCGGTTGAACCGGCAACATCGGCTGTTTTATCTACAGGAGTTGCAGGCCCGCACAAAATTCAAGGTATCGGTGCAGGTTTTGTTCCCGATGTTTTGAATACAAAAGTTTATGATGAAATTATACCTGTTCAAAACGAAGATGCTTTTGCAACAGGCAAACTTATCGGCAAAAAAGAAGGTGTTTTGGTAGGAATTTCTTCGGGAGCTGCACTTTGGGCAGGAATAGAACTCGCCAAAAGACCGGAAAACAAAGGTAAAAATATTGTAGTTCTTCTGCCTGATACAGGTGACAGGTATTTATCTACAGCACTCTTTCAAGAAGATTAGAAGATTGGAAGATTAGCAACGACAAAGAATATATTTATAAACAAAAAATCGTCAAAGAAATTTGGCGATTTTTTGCAATATGATATAAAAAAATCTTCTATTTTTTATAAGAAAATGATAGAATACAAGAAAATGATAAATAAATTAAAAGAATCTCATAACTTATTAGACAAGGAATTAAAAACTCTTCTTACTGACAATTCTTTCAACGAAGAGCTTTTTAAACAGGCAGATTTGGTACGTAGAGAAATTTACGGTGATGTCGTATATTTACGCGGTTTGATAGAAATAACAAACTATTGTAAAAACGGTTGCTTTTATTGCGGTATAAATTGTCAAAACAAAAATATTCAAAGGTATCGTTTAACAAAAGAAGAAATTTTACAATGTTGTAAAGACGGATATGCTTTAGGATACAGAACATTTGTTTTACAGGGTGGGGAAGATCCTTTTTTTTCCGACGATTTAATTTGTGATATTGTATCTGCAATAAGACAAAATTATAAAGATTGTGCAATTACATTATCTATAGGGGAAAAAAGTAAAGAAAGTTATATTGCTTACTTTAAAGCAGGTGCCAACAGGTTCCTTTTAAGGCACGAAACAGCAACTGAAGCTCATTATAAAAAACTTCATCCAGATAATTTATCATTAGAAAACAGAAAACAATGTTTGTTTGATTTAAAAGAAATCGGTTATCAAGTAGGTAGCGGTTTTATGGTAGGTTCACCTTATCAAACAATAGAAAACATCATTGAAGATTTTAGGTTCTTACAAGACCTTAAACCCGACATGATAGGTATAGGACCATTTATTCCGGCACAAAATACAAAGTTTGAAAATTTTGAACATGGTAAACTGAATTTAACATTAAAAATAATTTCAATATTAAGGTTGTTGTTTCCGTATGCATTAATACCATCAACAACGGCACTGGGAACAATAGATCCGAACGGTAGAGAACTTGGACTTAAAGCCGGGGCAAATGTTGTTATGCCAAACCTCACTCCGACAAAGTACAGAAGCTTGTATGCTTTGTATGATAATAAAATTTGTACAGGGGAAGAAGCTTCCCAATCTAAAAACTGCCTGGAACAAAGAATACTACAAGCCGGATACAAAGTTGTTACCGATCGTGGTGATGTAAAAAGTGCTAAAAATTCTAAAATATAGTATAATAAACAAAATGAACAAATTGAAACTTTTATTATCGGTGCTAATAATTTCGCTCTGTGTTTGCTTAGGAAAAAGTTTTGCGGATAGCCAAAAGACAGCCTTACCGGAGCAGGTAACTATTACTGTGTTGAGCGGTGATATTCTATGCAATTTTAAGCATGAGATATCTCAAGCAATAAAAGAAAAACTGCACATAAAAACCATAATTAAAGAATTAGATTATGATTCTTTCATAATAGACATGTCACGCGGGAACAGCGATTTCTATAAAGGCTCTCCTCTTACTTATGTCCTTTCTATGTCGGATACGGTTATATTAAAATCCACTTATAAAATTAACAACGAATGGCAATTGGATTATATACCGGTAATAATTGCAAGAAAAGATAAAAATATAAATTCGCCTAAAGATTTAGAAAACAAGAAATTTTATTTTACAAACCCGGGATCTGCATCCGGATATTTGTACCCAAAATTATTTTTAATTGAAAACACAGTTATTATAGAAAAAGAATTTGCCGACGACAAATCCCCAACGGCAAAAGATGTATACAACTATGTTTTAAGCGGGAAATGGGATGCTTGCTGTTCGTTCTATGGTATGCTTAACGACGACCCGTTATTCAAGAAAAATGATAAAATAAAAATTTTTGAAATAAATTCAAAAATACCCAATGATCCTTTATGGTACAACCCGGAATTTAATGTAAAGTATCCAAAGTTGGTAAATGAAGTAGAAAATATATTTTTGGAATTATTTAAAAATAATGAAAACATTTCTTTTGTAAAGGCACAAGATAAAGACTATGCTTCCATAAGAAGAAAAATAAGAATTTTAAGCATTATAGAAAACAGGGATTTTATTTCTGTAGATAGAGTACTTGGATTTTTTACCAAAAATCCAAAAATATTGAACTTCGTTTTAGAGTATAAATTGCATTTTGTACTTTCTTATATTATTTTTATATTTATAATAGCTGTTGCAGTTTATATTTTCTTCAAAAAAACTGTAGTAAAAAAATATTATCAGGAACATAAATTATTAAATGACAAGTATAATGATTTATTAAAACACTTGGAAGAAGAAAACGATTTTAATGCTAAAATAACAAAACTTGAAGAAGAAATAAAAACTACATTTAAGGATTTTGTGAAATTTACAGCTGATTCCATTATAATAAAATATATTGCAACCGGAGAATTTTTATATAATAAATATAAAGATATTCATGCGATGGAACCATCGGCAATAGCAAACTGTTATGTAAAAGCATTTGAAAGAATTGTGATGATAAGCGCATTCGGCATGGAAGAATTTGAAAAACAAGACGATATAAAAGTTCCTGACGAAGAACAGAACATTAAAAACAGATTAGACCCCAAAAAAATATTGGATAATGGTATAAGAGAAATTAGAGAAAAAGCCGGCCTAAGTAACAAAGAATATAAAAGCTTACAGAAATGCAAAAGTATCAGAAACAAAGTTGCACATTTGAAACCTGTCTCAATAGACGATGTTGTATCTATCAGAAAAACTCTTTTCGGTGAAAATTCTTATACTAACGGAATTTTGGCTAAACTGGCACCCTATCTTTAAAGGGTGAATGGGTGAAGAACTAAACTTCAAAATTTATTTTGTAATTTTTTCAGCCAATCAAGAATTGATGAAACATTTAATTCTTTAAAATATAAATCATGATGATTTATGCCATCCACAAATACAAGGTTTTTATCTTTAACAGGAGCTAAGTTAAACAATTCCATTGAGTGAGAACAATCAATTAACTTATCTGCCGTTCCATGTATTAACAAAATGGGGCATTTTATATTTTTTATATATTCTGAAGAAGGATATTTATCTTTTAAGACTAAAAATGCCAAAGGAACAGGATATTCCTTTACCTCTTGATATAAAGAAGAAAATGGGGCAGTTAAAATAATTCCATCAGGGTTTCTGTATTGTGTAAGGCCCATAACAAAAGCACATCCGAAAGAATATCCGTAAAGAATAATTTTTTTATTTGTTTTATTTTTATAATAATCATAAAAATAAGCTGCGTCTAAAAATTCATTTTCTTGTGTTATTTTACCTTTCGTATTTCCAAAACCTCTGTATTCAATCATTGCAACTGAATAACCTTCCTTAATTATTTTCTTCATTGCCGGTGCAAACCTTGCTATTTGCCCGGTATTACCATGAAAAAAAAGTATCAAAGGTTTATCTTTGTCACCTTCAAAATACCAAGTCATTATTTGTGTATTATCAGCAGCTGTTACAATATGTTCTTTAAATATTTCGTTACCTGATTCTTTAGGATTTTTATATTCACCTCCGGGGGAAAACAAAAAATAATTTTGGAAACAGTAAAGTATTCCAAAATACAAAGCAAAAACAATTGCTACAGCGGAAATAATTTTAAAAATTCTCTTTTTCACAACTTGGTATTATAGCAAATCAAAAATAACAAAGCAATTTTTTACTTTATATTTTTTTTTATTTTTTATAGAATATTGCATTATATTGAAATCGGTAAATTTTTATTTTATAAGGAGACAAAAGTAAAAATGGAAAGAGTTTACAACTTTTCTGCAGGTCCTGCGGTGTTACCTGTAGAAGTATTGCAGCAAGCAGCAGATGAAATGTTGAATTACAAAGGTTCGGGAATGTCTGTTATGGAAATGAGCCATCGTTCAAAAACATATCAGGCCATTATAGACGAGGCAGAAGCAGATTTAAGAGATTTATTAAATATTCCTGCAAGCTATAAAGTTCTATTTGCACAGGGCGGTTGCTCATTGCAATTTGCATCGGTTCCTATGAACTTGATGAGAAACGGCGTTGCAGATTACATTGTTACAGGTCAGTGGGCAAAAAAAGCTTTTCAAGAAGCTCAAAAATATGGAAAAGCAAACAAAATTGCATCTTCCGAGGATAAAACATTCTCATATATTCCGGATTGTTCCGACTTGCCTATAAGTGAAAATGCAGACTATGTCTACATTTGTGAAAACAACACTATTTACGGAACAAAATATAAAAAACTTCCTAACACCAAAGGTAAACCGTTAGTATCAGATGTTTCTTCTTGTTTCTTATCGGAACCTGTAGATATTACAAAATACGGAGTAATGTACGGCGGAGTTCAGAAAAATGTAGGCCCTTCCGGAGTACAAATATTGATTATCAGAGAAGATTTAATCGGCGAAGGTCCTGCTTTGGCATGTACACCGACAATGATGAACTGGAAAATTCAAACAGATAACGGATCTTTGTATAATACACCTCCGACATATGGTATTTACATTTGCGGATTAGTTTTCAAATGGATTAAAAAATTGGGCGGTCTTGCAAAGATGAAAGAGATGAATGAGGCAAAAGCAAAAGTCCTTTATGATTTCTTGGATTCCAGTAAGTTGTTTAAAGGAACCGTGGTAAAAGAAGACAGATCTTTAATGAATGTTCCGTTTGTAATCGGTAACGAAGAGATGGAAGCTAAATTTATAAAAGAAGCTACAGCAGAAGGTTTGACCAGCCTTAAAGGGCACAGAACCGTAGGCGGAATGAGAGCTTCTATTTATAATGCAATGCCTATCGAAGGGGTACAAAAATTAGTAGCTTTCATGAAAGAGTTTGAATCTAAAAATTCATTATAATTGATATTTTTAAATAGCGAGTCTTTTTTACTTTTCAATGTAAATTCGGGCTCGCTATTACTTTGCCCAAATACAAAATAAATATTTTTTTGTATAATTTTTCCCGTTGAAGCATAAACTAAAATATGTTATACTTTCAGTATGGTAACAAATGAACAGAAAATATCAATTCTTAAAACTATTCCGTTAAGTTTGCAACATTTGTTTGCAATGTTTTCAGCGACGGTAGTAATTCCTGTTTTATTCAAAATAAACCCTGCAACCGTTTTGTTATTTAACGGTATAGGTACACTACTGTATATTTTTATATGTCGCGGCAAAATTCCCGCATTTTTAGGCTCAAGCGTGGCTTTTATTTCACCTGTATTTCTTGTAATGAGCATGTACAATTACGAAGCTGCACTATTTGGTTTTATTGCCGTGGGAATACTTTTCTGTTTAACTGCATTTTTAATAAAACTGGTCGGAACAAAATGGATAGATATTATTTTTCCGCCGGCAGCAATGGGTGCAATAGTTACGGTTATCGGGCTTGAGCTTATGCCAATTGCCGCAAATATGGCAGGACTGACTGCAAAAAATCCGGATAGTAAAGTTATCTTTGTGGCCCTTGCCACACTTACAGTAACAATTATTTCGACCATAGCATTTAGAAATTTCTTATCCGTATTATCAATTCTTTTATCAATAATATTCGGTTATATTCTTTCTTTCTTTTTTGGGTTAGTGGATTTTTCTCCGGTAAAGGATGCAGCTTGGTTCGCATTACCTACTCTGTACAAACCTGAAATCAATATAGATGCGGTTTTTATAATGTTGCCCGTAGCATTGGTGCTTATTGCAGAACATGTAGGACATTTTATTGTTATAGGGAATATTATGAACAAAGATCTTTTCAAAGATCCGGGGCTTGCGCGTTCAATTTTCGGTAATGGAATTTCTACTCTTATATCGGGATTTTTCGGTTCAACACCAAATACAACCTATGGAGAAAATATCGGAGTTATTGCAATAACAAAAGTGTTTAGCCCTTATGTTCTAGCCGGAGCAGCAATTTTTTCGGTAATACTTTCTTTTTCAGGTAAACTTGCCGCTATGATACAGAGTATTCCTCATGCTGTTATAGGGGGAATATCTCTTCTTCTTTTCGGCGTGATAGCAGCATCCGGGATAAGAATACTTGTCGAAAAAAAAGTAGATTATAACGAACCGAAAAATCTCTTGCTTACTGCGGTTGTATTGGGGTTAGGTTTGAGCGGTGCAAAATTTACAATTGGAACTATTACAATAAAAGGAATGATTTTATCAACTTTTGCTGCAATTGTGGTTAGCCTTGTTTTTAATATCTTTAAGAAAAAAGATTATTAATATCTTAATTCAAAAAATCCTCATAACAAACAATTCCAAGCTTTCATAAAATCAACTAAAGTGTTGCTTTATAATCCGGCAAAATGGTATAATACGCGAGTAGCCAGAAAAAGGGGAAGCAAAAAATGAAAAAAATCAGTTTAATTTTAGTTTTATTTTTTTCTTTAGTATCTGTAAGTTTTGCCGATAAGATATCGACAAATAAAAAAGGATTTGAAAAAATTTCGGACAGAATTTACGACGCTGCCTTCGATATCCGTTATTATTCCGATAATAATTTTACGGGGCATAGAATAAATGGATACCAAGCTCCTGTTGCCTATATGACAAAAGAAGCTCTTGATGCCTTAGTTGTTGCAGCTGCAGATTTAAGGCAACAAGGATATAGGCTTTTTATTTGGGATTCCTACAGACCTCAAAAAGCTGTAGATGATTTTGTTGCATGGTTAAACAATCCTAACGATCCGGGAGATAAATCCTTTTATCCGGATATAACAAAACAACAAATTATTGACGGTGTTTATGTTGCATTAAAATCCGGACATTCTCGCGGAAGCACAATTGATTTAACCATAATAACAAAGGATGGGGAGTTTGTCGATATGGGAGGAACTTTTGATTTCTTTGGAGAAAGATCTCATCCCGATTATAAAAATATCACAAAGAAACAAAAGAAAAACAGAAAAATTTTGAGAGATGCTATGGTAAAGGCAGGCTTTAATCCACTTGATTCCGAATGGTGGCATTTTACCTTAAAAGATGAACCATATAAAGACACTTATTTCAATTTTGATATTAAATATTAAATACAAATGAAAAAGATTTTAAAAAACATCTCAATAATCTTAGGTACAATTGTTGTTATTTATGGATTGTTTTTTGCAGATTCATGGATAAAAGGCAATTTCCATGTAGTTACAGAAAACCAGGCATACCGTTCCCGTCAATTGGATAAACAATTATTAAAATATTACATTACAAAATATAATATTAAAAGTATAATCAATTTACGCGGTGAAGAAAAAGGAGCCGGTTGGTATGACGATGAAATGGCTGTAAGTTCTGCTTATGGCATTACTCATTATGATTTAGATTTGCCAATGGATAAAATGCCTAAAGATAAAGATATGCAGACATTACTTGATATTTTTAAAACAGCTCCAAGGCCGGTATTAATTCATTGTTTAGGCGGTTCCGACAGAACGGGACTTGCATCAACATTATGGAAAATGGTAATTAATAAAGAAGATAAAAAGAAATCGTCAAAACATATGTTGTTTTTTTACGGTCATATGCCTTTCGGCAAGGCAAGAGTTTTGGACAAATGGCTGTGGTCTAGAGAAATTACTCCCGACGGGAAATTAATTTCACAATCTATATAAAACATATCCAAAATAAGCAGCTAATAACCCTAAAAAACAACTTCCTGCCATATATGAGATGCCGAGAAAAAATTTTCCTGTTTTAATAAGTTCAAAAGCTTCAAGATTAAATGTACTGAATGTGGTCAGCCCACCTAAAATGCCAACCGTTATAAAAGTTTTCATCACATCAGAAAGTAATGTAGGCTTGGCAGAAGTAATAGCGAATATATACCCGATAAAAAAACAGCCTGCGATATTTATAAATAAAGTTCCGAAAATTGATGTTGTAAAAAATTTATTTGATAATATTGTAGCCAAATATCTTAAACTTGCACCTATACCACCACCGACGAATACTGATAACAATTTGAATAACATATATCCTCTTTTTAACTAAAAAATTTGTCCGGGGAGTTTTAATTTTTCTTTTGGCAAAAATTGTTTATCAAATTCTTCTGCTTCTTTTTCGTCAACAAAGTATCCTTTTGGTGTAGCATATTCGCCGGTAATACCATTAAGATAACCTGGAATTAATTCTTTACATAAAAAGAAAGAAGAATCGGCCTCTTCCGGTAAACCGTGATATCTTATTCCGAATTTGCTCGCAAAAGTAAAACCGCTTTTACCGTAAAAATCTATGTTACCTTCAAAACAAAGTGCACCGCAACCGAGCTCTTTTGCTTTCTCGATAGAATAATCAAGCAAAATTTTTCCATAACCTTTTCTTTTTAATTTGTTAATAATACAAATAGGTCCCATTGTCATAATAGGAACATCTTTTCCGTTATCTGCTTTAATAACTGCTCTCATAAACATATTTTGCCCTATTAATTCACCATCTTTTTCCATAACAAAATCAAGTTCTTTAACAAAATCTTTATCGTTTCTTAATTGATTAAGAACAAAATGTTCTAAACAGCCCGGACGATATACATTCCAAAAACTTTCTCTAACGAGATTTTCCACTTCTCTATATTCTTCTTTTTTTTCTAAACGAATTATTATGTTGTTAGTCATTATTTTCCTTTAATTACCTTCCTAAATTTTTAAGTGCATCTTTATTATTGCCGATAACCATTG
>JAEEGL014260767.1_pt1 | contig 12179 bp, 9 predicted proteins | sample 9134231 | NCBI WGS metagenome assembly JAEEGL01 (sample SAMN16246548, study PRJNA631951) | gut metagenome | biome: gut microbiome; feature: rumen; material: fiber-attached | host: Bos | place: Iran: Karaj | collected 2018-10
CCCATGAACCAGGACCCTCTTTAGTCCAACCAGAAGGCAGAGAACCCTCCTCGAACCCAAAGGATAATGTGGTTTGGGTTTGAGCTTGTAACATGCCCATAAAAGCAAGCACAAGCGTCATCATCAAAGAAAATACTTTCTTTTTCATAATGAATAAATTAAGTTAATAATAAAGTGAATTGATTGATTTCTATTCGTATAAATAGGAAACGCACCAGTACACAATGGCATGGTGACGGCTATTTTGCTAAGCATCGTACCAAAAAAAGAATGCATAGTAAAAGCGCTTTTATACTTTGTCGACATTTGTATGACTCACAACTTCTGTTTTACCCTTAGTCTTTAGACTAAGAAGTGTAAAAAAAAATTGTTGTTATTTGCATTTCAGACATGAGGTGTGTTCAGGCGCACTTCACAATCGAGGAGAAGTTGGTAATGGTATTTGTTGAAAAGGTTCTTCTCACACAAGTCGGCAATCTCTTCCCTACTCATCCATGACACCGACTCAACTTCCTCTTTCTGCAGATGCAACATCGATGTCGGGACATTGCTTTTTAACATATACAACAAAGTGAACTTGTAGCGAAAACGCCTGATTCCCACCAGTTTCAACTCGCTTTTCGTCACCGAGAGGCCTATCTCCTCCTTCAGCTCACGCAACATCGACAAGGCGAAGTCGCGTTCGCCACTTTTCACATGTCCAGCCGTAGTGGCATAATAATTGCCCTTCGATGGAGCTACTTTTTGGATCAGGTATTGCTTTTGGTTGTTATAGACGAAAACAGCCACAATGGGAATCATGGTCCCCTCAGGTATAGGCTGTCCCCTTTCGACAGTTCCCCCAGTGGGTTTCAAATGTTGGTCGTATAAATCCAAGATTTCCATGTTCGCCATTAGCCTTCAAAAGAGCAAAGTACATAACGTTTTTTACAGTTTGCAAAGATAGTAAAAAAACAAAAACATCTCCCAAATTGAGGCGAAAACCGGAATAAAAAAAGGCCACGTCCAACAGGACGCAGCCGATATAGATTCCTTGCTAAAACTGGTGTTATTCAAATTCCTCGAAGCAATCGCGCAGGAAATTATGCCCAAGCACTTCCGATATTTTCATCAGCTGGGCCAAATCGATGCTTTGTCGCTTAAACATCTTGTATACATTCGACTTCTCGCAATAAATCTCTCTGGCAAACCAAACCACGGTCCTGCCTTGACGCCATAATTCATCTTGAATCATGTTTCCAATGTGAACATCTTTCATCTTGAATCTCATAACTGATGCTTTTGATTTTGTCGCAAAAGTAGGATGAGGCCCAAAAAAACAGCCCAAAAGCGTTCACTAAAACGAATCAAATATAATAAAAAAAGATCCTTGCTTTTGACTAGGAATCAATTAGTTATTATAATGATAAAAGAAAATCAAACAATTGGACAAATGCTTGATTGGAATCTTTGTCAAATAAACCCATAAGGTCTAACTATTTATTCCCCAATTGTTTAAAAAACCATGCAAGGCAAACTGAAGGTCTGATTTGTCGCCAAACACCTCATGCAGTTTCAATGAGCGAGCCCATACGGCTTGGTAGGTCTTCCCCATCAATGCAGCGGCCTGCACCTCGGACAGCCCAAGTATATACATGCAACAATATACAATGTCGGAACGCTTCAACCGAGGATAGCGTTCCATGATCTTGGCAGAAAACTTGGGGAACACGGCATCAACAGCATTGACCAACATGGTGGTCTGGGCATCCGACAATACCCATTCCGGATAAGCATAGCCTGCTTTCACATTGGCCGACTTCACCTTAACAACTCTCTTACTGATCGGCATTTCACGAAGAGCTTCCAACTTTTTATCCAATGAGAGGCTCTGGAAATCGGGCGCGGTAATCACCTTGTCCAATTTGTCTTCCAACGACCTGATCTCCTCTTCTTTCTGGCGCGTTGTCCTTTTGGTGGTCTCAATCTCATCTTGAAGCAACGCCTTAATTTTTTCGTTGGCCTCTCGTTCCATCTTTTGAATCCGCTTATTTCTTCTAACGAGATAACTGTCGACAACCAAAATCAGTAATAAAACAACGATAATAAACAGTCCGAAGAAAAAGAGTTCTTTTTGTCTGGCATTTTGACTATCAGCTTTATGAGTCTCATAACCCATAATCATTCGAACTCTGTCGCCACTCTTCGACAATTGATCGAGATACAGGTCCGACAGCAACTCGCCATAATGCGCAGCCTTATCATGCATACCAAGTGTATTGGCAGCCTTAATGATACCACGATATGCCTTAATATTTTGACGCGGCAATAAGGGGAATCCGCGTTCGTAGTTGTACAAAGCCGAATCGTATTGTTGGTCTTCAAAAAACAAATAGCCAAGAGAAAAACGAATCTGCCGTTCCAGCCAACTATTGTCCGCCTCCTCCAAGGCATGACTCAGCAAATCATAGGCAGCATGTTTCTCCTCTACGTTATACATGTCGAGAGCCTTATGATACAAACTGCTGAAATGCTGGCTGCCATGATCCTTTAGAGTCTTTTCATGAATACTATCCGACTTCCTATAATAGTATAATGAGGTAATCTTGTCACCTTGCGCCAGAAACACATCACCCATCAATTCATAGTTGTTGGCCACCCCTAAAAGGTTGTTTTCCATCAGAAAACTACCATTGGATTTCTCCAGGCACTCCAACGAAGTGCCATAAGCATCGTACATATAAAAAAGCCATGCCAAACGATCGTAAATAAGACCCGTATAATGCTCATAATTAGGGTCATGGTTTGAAGAAGAAAAGAAATGGCGCTTTTTTGTCAAACCATCCATAATCCATAGTGCATCCAAATAACCAGAGAATGCTTCCACTATTTCCTTCTTCTTAAATTCTTCGACAACAGCCTTGGCATAGCAGGCCCGTGCTTTTTGAAAGCCAATTTCCTCATCTCCCCATCTGACATTACGTCCGGGCATAAGCGAATCAAAATGGGCATAGGCAACCGACAAAGCACTGTCATTCTTAATACGGAGAAAATTCATATAGTACAACTCCACTTCAAGAATCTGGAATTCAGCATAATGATCTTTTGAAGAAGCATATAGTTTCTCCATATCAAGGGAATCGGCCACAGCTTGAAACAATTTCAATGCGCTGTCTGGACGGGTATTCTTTATCGAATAGATATCTTTGAAAACAGGGATATCCCGTGACAAAGGGGAAAAACTGGTGGTTCTCTTACACGAGATAAACACTAGCAGTAGAGCCACTGCCATTAAACAGAACTTTTTAATCATCGGATGCTATCTTCCGCGCAAAAGTAGAAAATAGGACAAAAAAGAGCCTAATTTTGGAATAAAAATCCAAAATTAGGCTGTTTTCATTGATAGCAATCTTTCAAAAAATCATGATCCAAGATGCGGGATATTTGCATCAATTGCTCCAAGTCGAGGCTCTTGCGTTTGAAAAGCTTGTATACATTTGTTCGCTCGCAATAGATTCTCTTGGCAAGCCATGAAGCGCTCCTTCCCTGCTTCTTCAGCTCGTCCTTGATCATCTGGCCAATGAAAATATCCTCTTTATATGCGATCATGTGATTGGTTTTTATTTTCCGAACATATCCTTAATGCCTCCCAAAGAGCCTAGTAAGTTGGTGGCTTCATAAGGCAAATAGACCGTCTTGTTATCCTGACCGCCAGCCACTTCCTTCAGTGTCTCGATATACTTGACAGCCAGCAGATAATTGACCGGGTCGGCGCCACGATCAGAGACTGCGTCGGCAATATTGCGAATGGCAGCAGCCTCGGCCTCAGCTTGCAACACTTTGGCGCGAGCTTCACCTTCAGCCTTCAATATATTGGCCTGCTTGTCGGCTTCAGCAGCATTAATCTCAGCCTGCTTCTCACCTTCCGAATTCAAGATCTGGGCCTGCTTCTCACCTTCTGCCTTCAAAATTTCGGCACGACGGTTACGCTCGGCCTGCATCTGGAGTTCCATGGTGCGGCGGATGCTTTCAGGCGGCGTGATATCCTGCAACTCAACACGGTTTACCTTCACGCCCCATTTGTTGGTGGCATCATCAAGCACATTGCGCAATTTCGAGTTAATGGTGTCACGCGAAGTCAAGGTTTCGTCAAGTTCCATCTCGCCCACCACATTACGTAGCGTCGTTTGGGTCAGCTTCTCAATAGCTACAGGGAGATTTTGGATTTCATAGACCGCCTTCATTGGGTCTACAATCTGGAAATAAAGCAAGGCGTTAATCTCCGTCATCACGTTATCCTTGGTGATCACACTTTGCTTGTCGAAGTCATACACCTGCTCACGCATGTCGATGCGCGAAGTACGCGCCAAAGCACCATTCTGGCGACGAACGATGGTTTCCTTGGCTTGTTCGATGATAGGCAGGATGACATTGATGCCCGCATTCAGGGTGCGGTTGTACTTACCGAGACGTTCCACGATCATGGTTTCCGACTGCGAAACGATTTTGATGCCTCGAAGAATGTAGATCACAACGAGTGCAACCAAGACATAGAGAATAATCATTCCAAAATTCATAGTGTTATTTTTTAACGGTTACTATAATACTGTCTAATTTCACGATTTCCACGGTAGCGCCCTTCTCGATGACCGAACCGTCTTCTGACACAGCCTTCCAATCATCGCCGTCGATGGCGACACGACCAGTATGTTGTTCGGCATCGATGCGTTCCGAGACCACTCCTTTTCGCCCGATGATGGCATCGGCATTGGTCTTCACATCTTTCGATTTCCTTTCCAAGAAACGCATTACGACAGGCCTTAGGAAGATAAAGGTCAACAGGGAAACCACCACAAAAATGATGATTTGCCAAGTGATGTTGGCACCCAAGCCCGCAGCAAGGGCTGAGAAGCCCGCTCCTATGGCGAAACAGATGGCACCAAAGGTCGCCGAACAGATTTCGAAGATGAGGAGCAAAATGGTGACAATGAGCCAAATTTGATATGCTTGCATAATATTACGTTTTTAACGATGCAAATATAATCAATTTCCACTTACAAAAAAAGGTTGCAAGATTGCAACCTTTCATTTTGGTATCAGATCCACTTCACCAGCGGGAAGTCCTGACGATGCGGCAGCATCTTATTGGTAGGATAGACACGGAAAGTGAAATCATACACACCGGCGCGCCTGATTGGCACCTTAATATAATACTTCACCCAGCCGTCGCCCGAATCAACGAGTTTCATCTTCTCCACGGCAGTGATTTCATCCACCACATCGTTATTCTTCTTTCCGAACAACAACTCAATGGCAAGGTCGCCAGGCTCCAAGTCAGGTGTAAGCAACGTGATCTCGGCAATAAACTGCTCGCCGAAGGTCAAGGGACGCACATTGGTATCGGGCAAAATCAACGACTTCACTTCCACCTTGTCCCAGTTGTTGCGCACACGCGTCTTCCACGCATTGATCTCGAATGCCTTCTGGTAACGGTTGGCACGCATCCAGTGGGTGCGATCGATCAACTTGTTGTAATACCTCTCGAAGTAGTCATCCATCATGCGTTTCATGGTGAAGCAAGGCGAAATTTCGTTGAGGCACTTCTTCATGGCAGCCACCCATCCCGTAGGCACCTCATGCACATTGCGGGCATAGTAGAGCGGGACGATCTCGTTTTCCAGCGTGTTGTAAATTGTCTCGGCATCCATCTCGTCCTGATAGCGCTGGTCTTGATAGGTGCGTTTCTCTTGGATGGCCCAGCCGGCATCGGGGCGATAGCCCTCGGCCCACCAGCCGTCCAAGACGGAAAAGTTGAGTACACCATTCATCACAGCCTTCTCACCACTGGTACCTGAAGCTTCGAGCGGGCGTGTCGGCGTATTGAGCCACACGTCCACGCCACTGGTCAGGCGACCTCCCAATTCCATATCGTAATTGCTGATAAACAAAATCTTGCCAATAAACTCGGGACGACGCGAGATGTCGATGATCATCTTGATAAGGTCTTGTCCTGCCTTATCGTTGGGGTGCGCCTTACCAGCAAAGAGGAAGATGACGGGGCGCTTCGGGTCGTTGACAAGCTGCGACAGGCGTTCCAAATTGCCAAACAACAGATGGGCACGCTTGTAAGTTGCGAAACGTCGGGCGAAGCCGACAATCAACGCATTCTCATTCAGGCTGTTGACCGTCTGCATGATGAGTTTCGGGCTCTCCTGACGCTGACGCATGTCTTCTTTGATCTTATCACCCAGATAGGCAATCAGTTCGTGCTTCAGCTGCTTGCGGATATCCCAAATCTTCTCATCTGGCACCTCGTTAATCTGCTCCCACATCTTCACATCCGACTGAGTGTCGATGTAATCGGGACCAAAAGTATCTTTATAGAGGCGCTGCCACAGGCGGTTGCTCCAAGTGGGCAAGTGAACACCGTTGGTGACATAACCAATGTGGTTCTCCTCTGCGAAATAGCCTGGCCACAACGACTGGAACATCTCTCTCGACACGCGGCCGTGGATCTTGCTCACACCATTCACCTCCTGACTCAGGTTGGTGGCCAGCACACTCATCGAGAACTTTTCGTTCGGGTTGTTGGGGTTGAAACGGCCCAAGCCCATGAAGCGTTCCCAGCTGATGTTCATGCGGTTGGCATAGTGCGGCATATAAGTACGGATAAGATGCTCCTCAAAGGCATCGTGACCAGCGGGCACGGGTGTGTGGGTCGTGAACAAGGTGGAAGCTCTGACCAACTCAAGCGCGACATCGAAATCGAGGTTGTGCTTGTTGATATAGACACGTAGGCGCTCCAGTCCGCTGAAAGCTGCATGGCCTTCGTTGCAGTGATAGATGGTAGGCTTCACACCCAAGGCTTCGAGCAGACGTATGCCGCCCACACCGAGGAACATCTCTTGCTTGATACGCATCTCGCTGTCGCCGCCGTAGAGTCGACTTGTGATGCCACGGTCTTCGGCCGAGTTCTCCTCAATATCGGTATCCAAGAGATACAATCCTATCCTACCCACGTTAACACGCCATGCCTTGGCATAGACCGAGCGACCCGGGAAAGCGATGCTCACCTTGATCCATTCACCCTTATCGTTGAACACGGGCTGCAAAGGCAGCTGTGAGAACTTCTGCGGGATGTACTCGGCACGTTGCTCGCCAGAAACAGAAATCTCTTGAGCGAAATAACCGTATCGGTACAACAAGCCTATACCCACCATATTGGCATTGGAATCTGAGGCCTGTTTCATGTAGTCGCCAGCAAGGATACCGAGGCCACCAGAATAGATCTTAAGGCTCTTCATCAGGCCGTATTCCATACTGAAATAGGCGATGAGATCTTTCTGTTGTGTAGGCTGTGCCATGTAGTTCTTGAACTGGTCGTAGACTTTGTTGAGACGTTCCACGAAGTCCTCATTGTTTTCCAAGTCCTTTATTTGTTCCACAGAGAGGCTTTCCATCAGGGCAACAGGATTCTGTTCCGTGGCTTTCCAAGCTTCCGGGTCGATGCTCTCAAACAACTCGATGGCATCCACATTCCCGCACCACCAGATGTTACGCGACAGCTCTTCAAGTTTCTTCATCTCAGGGGAGTAGATCGGCTTCACCAAAACCTTCTTCCAACTGGGAGAGTCGTTTTTCTGATAAACCACCTCATGTAGCATATCAGCATAAGGAACTGGTTCCATCATATAATGACGGCCACCTGACTTCTCCAAGGCCACATCCCATGCTTTCTGATAGCTAACAATCAAGTCTTTCCACAGCAACTTGTTAGCCACCTGCAATGCAGCTTCCGAAGTCTCGGCCACACCTTTATCGGTCAAAGCCAAGAAACTGCGTAATGCCGATACGATCTCGTCAATCACCTTATTCGAATCACCCTGTTTACGTGGCACCACCGTCACAGCTCCATTGCCCTTGCACTCCTGTTGCACGAACTTTCCGAACCCTGACACATCGGATGTCAAAGTTGGAATGCCCATAGAGACACTCTCAAGCGGCGTGTAGCCCCAAGGCTCATAATATGACGGGAACACCGAGAAATCGAAGGCAGAAAGGAACTCGGAATAGGTCAAGTTGAAAATGCCGTCGCTACCGTTTAGGTAAGCTGGCACAAACATCACCTTCACTTTGTCGTTGGCATCGTTCTGCAAACCCGAGTTACGCAATGTATTCAGAATTGCATCGTTCTCATATTCAAAGATATGGTGAGTGGCAGGGAAGTCCGTGTGTCCCATGATGGCATTGGTGCCGTCGAGGCGATGTTGCAAGTCTTTTGAAGGACCAGCAATATTACTCGGAACAGCAATTACGCCCAACACGGTACGAGGCAAGTTCTTGTCTTCATTCAAGCGGCGTAAAGCCTCAATAAAAAGATCAATACCTTTGTTCTTGAATTCATAACGGCCGCTGTTGAGCACCATCAAGCAATTGGGGTCGAGGGTCTCGCCGCACAAGGTTCCAGCAATTTTCAAGATCTGCTCACGCGTTGCCTTGCGTTTCTCGGCAAACTCAGCATTGTCTTTCCTAAAGGTATGGTCGATGCCGTTTTTGGTCACCACATCGGGTTTGCGGTAGAGGAACTGCTCGCACTCTTGCGCTGTGATGTCACTCACCGTCGTGAAAGCATCGGCATTCTTGGCCGCCTTCTGCTCCATCGACTGCTGCGAGACCACGTTGAACTGCATAGCCATCACCGAAGGCAGGTAGGTCTTCAGGTTGTCATACAGTGGCAATCCATTGCCCGAAATGGCACGGCCAAGATAAGTGGCATGAGTTGTAAAGACGGTGGCAATCTGAGGACAATGCTCCTTTATATACAACACGCCGGAGCCCGTCATCCACTCGTGGAATTGAGCCACAATATGGCTGGTCTGCTGTAAGTAGAAATTACAGAAGCTCTCAATCACCTGACCGGCGGCATAACCAAACAAAACGGGTTCGATATAATCCCATTGGCCGCGGATGCTGTCCAGCTCATACTGTTCCCAAAGGTGTCCAAGTATCTCGTTCTTCGACTGATAAAGCGGTGTATAGTCCACCAAAATGGCGATGGGGCTGCTTTCGATTTTCCAATGACCGATACGGAATTTCAGGCCTTGGGCTAATGCCCTTTCACGCCACTCGGGAAAGAGTTCGTTGTCTTCCACAAAATACAGCGTCTCATGTGCTTCCTTGACTACATCCGGACCGACCGTGATATAATGGTCGCCAAGCAGCTGACGCATGACATTCGACTTCGTGGACAGCACCGTATAGATACCGCCCACCATGTTACACACTTCCCAAGAGGTTTCAAAAAGGTATTCGGGGTTTTTCATTGTTGATTTATATATAAAGATTATAATTCACTGTTGAGATTCCCTTCGGGAATGGCGTTATTGTTTTGTTGTCCAGCGGCGGCAAAACCAGTTTCTGACTTGTAGCGGTTGCTACCGCCGCAGGATAACCTTTTTTTTCTCCATTCCCGCAGGGAATCCGTTTTTATGATTCTGCTTTCACTTTCCGTTTCGCCAGCTTCGTCACCCTATCTGCGAAGTCGGTGAGGACATTCATGTAGTTAACGTAGGCATCGTAAGGCGAGGCATAGTGGTTGAAGTACTTGTGTACTATGCCGTCCGACAGCCACTTCGTGCACATGTAATAGAAGTGATCGGAGGTTTGGAGCATGGTCCAGTCTTGCTGTAGTTCCTCGTCCTTGATGCGATGCATCTTGGCCGTGAGGTCGTAAAGGGCACGGTAGGCGTCGTCCTGCAGGGGGTTGCCGAGCCAAGCCGTGAGGTCGCGCTCCTCGTCGCTCCACGAAAGCACGTTGGGCACGTTGACTGCGCTTACCGGCTGCAAGGTTTTGGCCAACTCTTGCGGCGTGGCGAACTTGAACTTGCTGCCTTCCAGAACCGCCTTGGGCAGACGTTCCATGAAGTCGAAGATGCCCGTCTCGGCCTGCTGGTGCTCGCCAAAGGTCTCATAGTCCATGAAGATGTTGACCACCTCTTCCTCTTCCGGCAAAGCGTTGAGCCAGCTGACGAAGTCCTCGGTGCGGAAGCCGTCCTGCACGAAGCGGAAGGCAATCTCGTCGCTGAACTTGAAGTTGCGCAACAGCACCTTCAGCTTCGGGTTGATGGCGTTGGCGTACATGTAGTTGGGACTCTTCCAGCCCAAGATGTGCTTCGCACCTTCGGTGAGCATGAGGTTGTAGCCCATGTCGGCCACCGTCGCCCCGATTTCGTCGCTGTAGATCAGCTCAGTGTTGCGGAAGGTCTTCGGCGTGACGCCAAACACCTCCTTCATCTTGCGCTTGTGGGCCAGCACCTGACGCTTGAACTCGTCGGGGTTGTTGAGCGAGGCGAGGCTGTGGGCGTAGGTCTCCGAAAGCACCTCCACCCTACCCGTAGCCACCAATTTCTGGAAGCTCTCAAGCACCTCGGGGGCGTATTGCTCCATCTGCTCGATGACGACGCCCGAAAACGAGAACGCCACCTTGAATTGGTCGCCCAGTTGTTCGATTTGCCGCATCAGCAGCTCATTCATGGGCAGGTAGCATTTCTCCGCCACACGCCGCATGATCATGCGGTTGCTGTAGTCGTCGTAGTAATAGTGTTTCTTCCCGATCTCGAAGAAACGATACGTGCGCAGCCTGTATGGCTGATGCACTTGGAAATAGAAACAGATTGACTTGCTCATATTATGTTGATTTATATTTACCTTTTATCAATGTCTACCATAAAAAAGCGCCTCCATAGAATAACCTACCGAAATCATGTGCATAGTTCCGATCCCTTTAGCGCCATTATAAGGCGAAATGCCAAACATATAGTTGATACTTAGCAGTTCGTACCCATTAAGGCCTGTCCTAAACTTAAAATCAAAGTTGCATCCGCCGCAATAAGTCAACAAGTTGAAATTCAAGTCCGAATAATCAGGCTTGTTAGCCACAGACGGATACCTAAAAAGTAAGCCAGCCACACCAAGATACGGTTTCATCCTAAATTTGTCTTTTTGAATCAAATAATACCCAAATGAACCTTTGGGCATAAAAACAGTCACTCCACTACCTTTCTCAAGAACACCGTTATCACCTGTTATGTCACATTTTGTCCAAGTTGGCATAAAATTAATCCCAGCAGTCAAAGCGACCCTATTGAACGCCCCTGTAAGTTCAAAGCCACACGAACCGAAACCTTTATACGAATCAGCCAAATCACTGGCGAACCAACCTCCACCTAAAGAAGCCACATAACCAATTGACCAGACATTTCTATGACGGAAACTTGGAGCATCCGTAGACCTGTTTGGTAGCGATTCCACCATAAGCTTTTGTTCGATAAACCATTTATATTTTGAATCTGGATTCACCGCCAAGTGAACAACGGCACGGTCATGCATCTCGGAAGTCATCAATCTTCCTGCTCCCTTTTCAAGCCAATCAAGAGTCAAAAGCAAAACGTTTTTCGTCTCTGCATCAACCGCAGAACGTTTCACTTGATTCTTCAATTCAGCCCCCCTTTCTTTCAACACGCTATTCAACAAAGCACCCAAATCATCTTGCCGCCAAACACTTCGCATAAAAAAGTTGTCGTTATTGACTGCAGCGATGTCGTTACCCAAAGCCTCAAATTCATTGGTCAAAAACATAATTGACCACAACTCTGAACGCGAAAAAGGATTGGCACTCCCGTCTTTCAATGTCAGCGCATAATCCTTGGCCTCCTTGACTTTGGCGAAGTCACCAACCATAACCTTATCCTTAATGTAATCGCGCGCTTTCACCATCAACTCCCTATTCGACTGATAATTGGCTATTTCCTCCTCAACCTGCGCGAAGGCGGGGAAGACGGTCGCGAAGAGGAAAACCAATGTAAAGATGCTTCGTTTCATATAGGTATTCTTTTGATTACATTAGACTGGGCAACACTAACCTAACGCTACTTCCGTCATGGCGGAGCAGCATCCGCCATCTCCTGCGCAGGAGAGAGTCCCTTTCGCGCAGGAGATTGCGGGGCAAGCCCGCAATGACAGTTAAAGACTCAGTCTTGTGTTTCATAGCACTGATATTATACCACCGACTCATAAATTGCTTTGATCTTCTTAGCGGCGGCTTCCCACTTGAGGCTGTCCACCTCTTCCTTTCCTTCGTCCTTGAAGCAGTCGGCCAAAGGTTTGTAGTGGCAGAGGCCATATATGGCGTCGGCCAGGCC
>JAEEGL015323722.1_pt1 | contig 12179 bp, 11 predicted proteins | sample 9134231 | NCBI WGS metagenome assembly JAEEGL01 (sample SAMN16246548, study PRJNA631951) | gut metagenome | biome: gut microbiome; feature: rumen; material: fiber-attached | host: Bos | place: Iran: Karaj | collected 2018-10
ACGGTCCCAAAAGTATCCAACCAAAGCGGAATACTTACTGCCGATGCCAGCGCCTTACCAATAAGGTTAATAGCTATGGAACCTATAGTTATGAGTACTATATGAAGGTCTTTTTTATTCATGCCGCGCTATCCTCTTTTTGTAGTCAACCTGCTCCGAAAGATCTCCGGGGTAAAACGTCTTTTTCCCCAAATAATAATCCTAACATACTACGCCGCTTTTGTCATGGAAAATAACACAAAAGGAGACTATGGTTTTTCATTCCATAGCCCCCCTTTTGGTTTTTAATTATATCACAGATGTAAAACCCTGTCTTTGATCTCCTGAGTGCGGCCCTGATTCCAGAACTGGGTCCCGATATAACCGCAGGTACGACGAGCAACACTCATCTTAGCCTGATCACGATTGCCACAGTTAGGGCACTCCCAAATAAGCTTACCTGAGTGGTCCTCAACAATCTTGATCTCTCCGTCAAATCCACAGTTCTCACAGTAGTCCGATTTCGTATTAAGCTCAGCGTACATGATATTGTCATATATAAATCTCATGACTGAGATAACTGCAGGGATATTGGTCTGCATGTTGGGCACCTCAACATATGAGATGGCACCACCGGGAGAAAGCTTCTGGAACTCTGACTCGAACTTCAACTTCTCAAATGCATCGATCTCCTCGGTAACATGAACGTGATAACTATTGGTGATGTAGTTTTTGTCGGTAACATGAGGTATGATACCAAAACGCTTTTGAAGCGCCTTGGCAAACTTGTAGGTGGTAGACTCAAGAGGTGTACCGTAAACAGAATAATCGATATTCTCTGCTGCCTTCCACTCCTGGCACTTGTCATTGAGTCTCTGCATTACCTTGAAAGCAAATTCCTTACCCATGGGATCGGTATGAGAAACACCGAGCATGCGGTAGCACATCTCATAAAGGCCCGCATATCCCAGAGAAATGGTTGAATAACCATTGTAAAGCAAGGGATCGATCTTCTCGCCCTTAGCAAGACGAGCAAGTGCACCATGCTGCCAAAGGATAGGAGCAACGTCTGAAATCGTACCAAGAAGTCTCTCGTGACGGCAACGCAGTGCCCTGTGACAAAGCTCAAGCCTGTCATCGAGGATATCCCAGAACCTGTCCATATCACCATCCGAAGAGCAGGCAACATCAACAAGGTTGAGGGTAACAACTCCCTGATTGAAACGGCCGTAATACTTATGCTTGCCCTTTTGATAATTAAGAGCATTGGCAATATTTCCAACTCCCTTGTCGGTAAAACGGTCGGGAGTGAGGAAACTCCTGCAACCCATGCAGGTATAAAGATCTCCTCCCTTGAGTTCCTTCATGACCTTGGCCGAAATATAATCCGGTACCATACGCTTGGCAGTACACTTAGCCGCCAACTCGGTAAGGAAATAGTACTTGGAATTATCATGGATGTTGTCCTCATCCAAAACATAGATGAGCTTAGGGAAGGCAGGAGTAACCCACACTCCCTTTTCATTTTTAACCCCCTCTATCCTCTGGAGCATTACCTCCTGAATGATCATAGCAAGGTCATCCCTTGTTTGTCCCTCCGGTACCTCGTCAAGATACATGAACATGGTAACAAAGGGAGCCTGACCATTACAAGTCATAAGGGTTATAAGCTGATACTGGATTGTCTGGATACCGCTCTTAACCTCGGAACGGAGGCGCTTTTCGGTGATCTTGTCGATAATGGCATCATCCATGGACTCACCACACTCCTGGCGCTCCTCGATAACTGCCTTGCGGATCTTCTGACGACTGATATCTACAAAAGGCGCAAGATGTGCCAGTGAGAATGACTGACCGCCGTACTGATTGGACGCAACCTGAGCAACGATCTGTGTGGTAACGTTGCAGGCCGTGAAAAAGCTGTGGGGTTTTTCGATCATGGTCTCGGAAATAACAGTACCGTTCTGAAGCATATCCTCCAGATTGATCAGATCGCAGTTATGCTCTCTCTGAGCGTAGTAATCCGAATCATGGAAATGGATGATACCCTCCTCATGAGCCTTAACAACTTCCTCGGGAAGGAGAACTCGCTTGGTCAGATCCTTGGAAACCTCGCCGGCCATATAGTCTCTCTGAGTGGAGTTGATAACAGGATTCTTGTTGGAGTTTTCCTGCTTGACCTCCTCATTGAGCTGGTCAATAAGAGCCAGGATACCGTTGTCTGTGGTATTGGTCTTACGTGAAAGCTCACGCTTATATCTGTAGCGGACATACTTCTGGGCAACCTCATAGCAGCGCATCTCCATGATGCCGGTCTCCACCATATCCTGAATGTCCTCAACGTTAACCGCATGGGAAGACTCAGCAACCTGCTTTGCGATCTTGTCTGCTACCGCCTGGATCTGAGCCTCGTTGAGCTGATACATCTTATCAACCTCATGATTGGCCTTTTCAATAGCATTCTTGATCTTGTCCTCGTGAAAATCTACCTCGCGTCCATTACGCTTAATGACATTAGTTCTAACTTCTATGGTATCCAATTTACTACCTCTCCCTAATAATATAAGTCCGAAACGATACTTAGTGGTTACATCTATTCAAAAACACAATATCTTGTGTGCAAGGACTATGATATAACAATTCATGGCAAAAAAAAAGGGGGAAAAAACAATTTGTTAATTTCCCCCAAAATGTATTAAACATGCTCTTGCAGTTTTTACAAAACTATATCAAATACTATGGAATGTCCGTCCGGACTGGATGCGTGGATCCGCCCCTTATGGGAGCGAACAATGGCAGATACCACCGAAAGCCCAATACCATGGCCGCCTGTCTTGGAACTTCTGGAGCCATCGCTTCTGTAGAACCTTTCAAAAAGCACATCCAGATTTCCCTGTGCTATCTCATCCACCGGATTCGAAAGCACCAGATGGCACTTGCCCCTGTGGCCCTGGGACTGCTTTCCCGTCAGGCGGATACTGATATGTGCTCCTTCAGAAGAATACTTGATGGCGTTATCGATCATAAGGGATAACATACGGCCGATATTTTCACTGTTACCACGGATCTTAACGCCTTCTGCCAGATCAAGGTCTATGACCTTCCCACAGGATTCGCAAACCGCATCATAGGTTCCCGCCACTTCTCTGATAAGAGAATCCAGTTCAAGATCGGACTGTTCCGGACTATAACCCTCCTCATCCATTCTGGAAAGCAGGACCAGCTTTTCCGTAAGCGAGGACAGCCTGCGAGTCTGATTCCGAATACTACCGGTCCATTCGCTTTCGCCGTTTTCCATCTCAATGACTTCATTGTTGGCATCAATAATGGCAATGGGTGTCTTGATCTCATGGCTGGCATCCGTGATAAACCGCTTCTGTTTCTCATAACTTTCGGCAACCGGTCGGGTAACGATCTTTGAAAAGATGATCACCAGTATCAGAACTGCAACCATAGCCAGAGCCGCGATCACCAGAGATGTATATAAAAAGGTCCTGGCAGTTCCACGCTCTCTGGAACCATCCAAAAAGATGACCTTTACACCGTCATCAGTAGTTGTGAGCCTGTACTTAAGGTCTCCCTCATATCCTCTGGTGTTTCCCTTTTCATAAGCCTCGGTCGCCATCTCCAGCGCTTCGTCTTCTGAAACGGAAGAGATCCTGTCAAGTTCCTTGTCCGAAACCGTACCAGACTCGTCAAATGTCACTGTAAAGTATCTGGTATCAAAGGGTGCCTCTTCAAGGTTTCCGCGTTTTCCGCGAGGCCCCTTATCCTTGAAAGCTCCGTTTTCCTCTTTTTTTGCCGAGCCGGACTGATCCTTGTCATCTTTATCCGGCTTTTCAGAGGGAGCCTCTACACCCTCATAGGCATCAGGCTTTTCTCCGGGAGGTTCCTGAAAATCCAGAAAACTACCACCAAAATTCACAAGAAGATCCATCCTTTCCTCAAGGTTGGAATCAACCGTCATGAAGTTACTGATATTGATGCCGCCAAGGATCACTCCCAAAACCAATAACACAGATAACGTAGTAACAAGTATAAATCTTCGTCTTAAATCATTGATCATCTTTTATCACACTATATCCTAATCCACGGGTTGCCTTGATAGAAATATTGGAACCGATCTGTCCCAGTTTTTTTCTGATATAGGACAAATATACCCAAACCACATTGGCCTCCGTCTCCGAGTCGTATCCCCAGATCTTGTCCATAAACTGATCCTGGGATATGATCTGTCCCGGGGAGGTCATAAGCATCTCCAACATCTGGAATTCCTTGCTGGAAAGTTTAACCTCTCCCGAGTCCGCTTTCAGACTGAAGGTACTGCGATCCAAAGATGTGTTGCCAAAAGAAAGTACGGCTCCTGACACCTCACCCTGACGACGAGTTATGGATCTGACCCTGGCCAGAAGCTCCTTGATAGCAAAAGGCTTTGTCAGGTAATCGTCCGCTCCTGCATCCAATCCCTCTACTCTGTCATCTATCTCGGACTTAGCCGTAAGAAGGAGCACCGGAACATCAATGCCCTTGGCCCTGATCTTTTTCAAAACCGTAATGCCGTCAAGCTTTGGCATCATGATATCCAGGACTGCCGCGTCATAAAGCTCTGTCTCCAGATAGTCTAGGGCATCCTGACCATCATATACCGCATCAACCGAATAATTGTTGTGTTTGAGGACCGCCACGAGAGCATTGGACATCTCCCGCTCATCTTCAGCCAGTAGAAGGCGCATATCAGGCTCCTTTCGAAAAAACTTGATATATCTTTCGTCAAGAGGTAAACTCACCTTGTTCGTTACATACATAATAAAGCATACAAACTTTAAAAGGAACTTAAAAATGAATTATTCAGCTATCAAATATAATGATATTGCCAACGGCACCGGGGTCCGCACCGTGCTTTTCGTTTCCGGATGCACCCACCACTGCCGGGGATGCTTCCAGCCTGAGACCTGGGATTTCAAGGCCGGTTCACCCTTTACCGAACGGACTATCCGGGATATCCTTGCTTCCCTGGACCACGACTATGTAGAGGGGCTCACACTGCTGGGCGGCGAACCCATGGAGCCTGATAATCAGCGTGCTCTTTTGGTACTTTTACGTAAGGTAAAGGAAAAATACCCGAAAAAAAACATCTGGTGCTATACGGGATACACCTACGAGAGGGACCTTCTCGATCCCAAAAGTCCGGTGCATACCGAAGCAACAGATGAGTTTTTGTCATATATTGATATCCTGGTTGACGGTGAATTTGTCGAAGAAGAAAAGGATCTGATGCTGGAATTCCGCGGAAGCCGCAACCAGCGCATCCTCCATCTTTCCCGCCAACGAGCAGGTGGATCCATCCACCACACTAAAGGAGACTTTTCGTAAATCAGCCCAGAGGGCGGCAGAAAAAGCTGGCTCTTCCGTATCCGGTGGCCCTGTTGGCCCAGGTTATGATCACTTTAACGTTGCCCTCTGAATCCATGGAGAAAATATCATATCCCGTAACAGTCTCGACGTGGTCGATACCGCGGTAGCGTCCGTTATTTGCTCCGGTACCGAAAAAGAGATCTCCGGGCTGCATCTTCATCTTCTGAACACACTTCGCATCTACGCTTCCGTCCCATTCACAGATCTTTTTCCCTTTGTTAACAAGATACTGGCCCTCATAGGCTGCAACAGGCGCCCAGCCGCTCTTTATTCCGAAGTTGCATCCGTTATCCTTGAATGCCCTCCACACCAGGGAACTGCAATCGTAGTATCCCTGAGTCATACGCTTGGGCTGAGAATATGTGCTGACTTTGAGGATGTCCTGGATCTTGTTTAAAGCTTTGAGTTTTTTCGTCTTAGCAACATTGACTGCAGCCGCAAAAGTATATCCTCCAACCTGACATCTGATAATTGTCGTTCCGGCTTTTGACTTTGCGGTTACAAGTCCGGTTTCGGACACCTCTGCAACGGAAGGCTTTGAACTGGTCCATACGGGAGTATCTGTATATGTCAGATTTTTGACTTTCAGCTGTACGCTCTTTTTTACTCCGATCAGCGCCGTGGTCTTATTAAGTTGTGCACCGTGAAGCTGATATGTAAGAACAAATTCCTTGCCATTAACAGTCGCGGTTATGGTCTTAGTGCCATTGCCGTTGCCGTAAACATAGATACAGTTACCGCTTACGCTTGCACTTGTAATGTTGACCTTTTTGCTCCCGGAAACTGTATATGAGAAAAAAGTATTATTGGCATCCAAAGTCAGACCGCCGGGAACTCCGCCGATACGGTAAACCGCCATGGGATTTTCATACCTGTAAGGACTTCCGTCATATGTAGTCTCATAAGTACTCTGCTCCAGATATGTAGATGACATATCCGGTGTAACATAAATCGTAAAACTCTTGGTCAAGAAAGTAGGATCATACTCCAACTGATAAGTTACAGTGATGTTGATATATCCCGAATGAGTTGCGACGTAATTATATCCGCCTGTGGCATTGGGTGAAATAGACATGGAGTCGGAAGTAATGGTACGACTGGCCAGTTTTTTGATCAGGCCCTTCCACTCTCCCTTTTTTGCTGTACTGATATCAATGGTACCGCTGCTTCCGTAAAGGACTTTGGTAAGATTCGTGCTTCCGCTTCCCAGCTTGATGTCAGCCTTTTTATTGATCTTAACCGGTGACACAAATGCCGGCGTCTCATCTACCGGCTGGGTAGTCTCGGGTGTTTCTGTCTCTGTCGTTCCTGTTGAACCGTCACCGATCTCTCCATCAGCCTTCTGCTCGTTAGCCGGGATCTCGGTCTCCTCGACAACTGCCTGAACCTCTTCACTCTGTATTTCTCCCGCCTGTACGATGGAACCGGAATTAAGTGTTCCGGTGATCAACATGGCAGCTGCTAATACGATCGCGATCTTTTTTCTGTTATGCATTGTGATTGATTCCTTTATATATTATTAGTTTTCGTACTTCATAATATCCCAACATCCATCATACCATGCCTGTCAAGTAAAAAGAGGAACGCCGATCCATCGACGCTCCTCATTTTGATCACTTTATGACAGTTCATCCAGTGTCCGTCCGTAGGGCGGAAGGAATTCCTCCACAAAATCCTTTACCTCCGGCATCTGTGCCGCCATAGCCGCCACAGCTATCTCCGAAGAAGACTTCGCACTTTTGAACTCTGTATTACCTGACTTTTCCTCTTCTATACACTTGATCAGAGCAGAAAGCTTATCCGCCGCCTTAACAAGGCGTCTCATGTACCGCTCATCTTCGTCATCTCCAGGTACGAAAATGGACATAAACTCGTCCCGGAGATCCTCCGGCAACTTGTCCATAAGCCTTTGTTCCGCAACAGCCTCCACCTGCTTATATGCGCTCCGGATATCCTCGTTATAGTACTTGACCGGAGTCGGCATATCTCCCGTAATGATCTCGGATGCATCATGATAAAGACCGATAAGTGCAGCCTTTTTTGAATCAAGATGCTTGCCATAGCGGACATTGCCAATGGTGCAAAGACCGTGGGCGATCATAGCAACCTCAAGAGAATGCTCTGAAAGAGTCTCTGCTCTCGAAGATCTCATAAGCGCCCAACGCTCGATATATTTCATGCGCGATATTGCCGCAAAAAAAGTATTACCCATGGATCTTATGCATTACCGTGAAGAGCGTCAAGGAACTTGCCCATAAGTCTGTTGAGTTCTTCCTGCTCATTCTTGGAAAGTTTAGCGTATGCACGATCCTCTGCTGCACTTACGAGAGCGATCTTCTCGTCCATAACCTTGCGGCCCTTGTTGGTAAGATAGATCTCAAGAAGGCGGCCCTTGCCTGCCTTAAGAGTTACATAACCCTTTTCCTCCATGCTGTCGATACCGGAAGAAACTGTCTGCTTGGAAAGCATGCAAAGTTCGCAAACATCGCGCTGAGCGCATCCCTCTCCGTAAGCATTGATGGTATAGAATATTGCAAACTCACTTCCGGAAAGCTCAAGCATATTGGCAAGTGCTCCATAAAAAGCAGTAAATCCCTTATTCTTCTGATAAAACTCCTCAAATCTTTCTCTGTTTGTAGCCATATTAATCTCCTTTCTTTTACATGTCACCGGACAGCTTACCTGCCAGGTCATCTATAAACTGGCGGGCACTCCTACCCGACAGCCCTCCGTGGGACATATCCCAAATATTAGCCAGTTTAAGGATCTCCTCCTCGGGAAGCTCAACCCCCGGCATACGGTGGGCAAGTTCCAAAACGATCTCCTTATACTCCTGAGGACTCGGTCTGAAATAACCTATGCTGACGCCAAATCTGGCAGCCAGTGAAAGTTTTTCCTGAACCGTATCGTTGTGATGTATATCATCCTTATCCGCATCTGCCTTATCCGACCATTTTTCGCGGATCAGATGCCTACGATTACTGGTGGCATAGATAAGAACATTTTCCGGGCGAACCTCAAGTCCTCCCTCGATCACCGCCTTGAGATACTTGTAATCCGTCTCAAACTCCTCAAATGAGAGATCATCCATATAAATGATGAACCTGTAATTGCGGTTTTTGATCTGGGCGATAACCTCTGAAAGCCTGCGAAACTGATGCTTGTATATCTCGATCATCCGAAGGCCCCTGTCATAATACTGATTAAGAATGGCCTTGATGCTCGTGGACTTGCCTGTACCTGCATCTCCGTACAAAAGAACGTTGTTGGCTGTACCTCCCCGGATAAATGCCTCGGTATTTGCAATGAGGCGTTCCTTTTGAGACTCATACCCCACCAGATCATCCAGGGAAATGTCCAGAGTGTTGGTAATGGGAACCAGAAGCTCATCCTCCGGATCATCGCTGACGCGAAAGGCCTTATTAAGCCCTAGCTTTCCTACACCCCTGGTACGATAAAAGTCCGTTATCAGACTATATGCCTCATCATTATCCCTAGTCTCTGCAAATGCATCCGACAGATACCTGACAGATGAGCTTACCTGGCGGTTATAAATACGTTCTTCCTTAACAACGGCGTGATAGTCCGTGATGACAGAAAAACAATCTATCTCAAGGTCCTTTTCTATGGGCGCAAAATCATAAAAGAAAAGCTTCCGAAAAACCTCAAGATCATTTTTCGCAAAACGGGTAACCGTTCCGTCGCAGGATCCCTCTTTTTCGCAAACAAGCGTAAAAGGCGTCTCAGTCATTGCCAAAAGATACGCAAGATAATCCTGCCAGAGGTTGCGGTCAAAACCGTATCTGGTCGACAGATCCAAAAGACTGTGGATGACGTCATGTATGTCCGAAATCAGACCGCCCTTATCAAAATCGGCATTGTACTCGTTTTGACGGTACAGATCCAAGATATCGGAAAGTCTGTACAATATATCGCCATCCGCCAGATCCCTGTATATTATAAGTTTTGAAAGAAGGTCTTTCATCAAAGTTTGATCCCCTTAAGCAGGTCACCGAGTGATGTGGAAGCCTCTCCCTTGTCAGAGTACTGCTCGATCTCTTTGGAGACTTTTTCCTCCTCTGCAGCCTCTCTTGCGGGAGCCTCCTCTTCCTCAAGTGCCCTGATAGAAAGTGAAACTCTGCCCTCGTCCGTCTTGGTGATCTTGGCGCGGACACGCTGTCCCTCTTTAAGGACCTCATTGACCGACCCCACCTTACGGGATGATAACTGGGAAATATGTATGAGACCGGACACGCCGTCACCGATGTCAACAAAGGCACCGTAAGGCTGAATGCTCTCTACTATTCCCTCAACAACCTCACCGGGTGTCAGCATAGCGATGCGATGGTCTCGCTCCTGCCTCTCCCTCTCTATGGCAACCTCTCTGGCGGAGAGGATCACCTGCTTTTTCTCCGGCTTAACATCGCGCACGATTACCGGAAGCGATGCACCGGCATAAGATGAAAGATCCTCCACATATGATGTGGAAACCTGAGATGCGGGAATAAATCCGCGAAGCCCCTCTGCATACGCAACCAGGCCTCCCTTAACAACTTCCCGAACCTTGACATTGATGATCTCCTTGTCATCTCTGAGCTTTGCCAGGCGCTCCCACGCCAGATCATCATCAGCCTCTCTGATGGAAAGTTCAAGATTACCTCTGCCGTCGTCAAGCCTGATAACTTTTGCGGTAAGAGTCTGTCCGTAGCGCAACTGCTCAGTCGCACGGAAACCGGGATCATTGGAAAGGTTGCCGGATCTGATGATACCCTGCGCATAATAGTTCAGGTCCAGAGTAACCTCGTCATCGCTGATACCGATAACGGTTCCCTGCATGATGTCACCCTCGTAAACCTTACGAACGGATGCCTCGATCTCGCGCTCGAAATCTTTCATGGATTCTTCTGCCATAATATGTATACTCCTTAGTTAGATATACCCCGGAACGGTTCCGGGGTTGTCCTTTCAGACAACTCATATTTTAATACAGTGATTATCATCGAGTCAAGAAGTTTGTCTAATATCGTACTTGGTCTGCGGCCCATATAAAAGTATGTTTTCGTACATGAATCATGCCGTTTTATGCGGTTTTCATGTCATCTAAACTTGCTTCCTGTCTTTTTATGAGATATACTATCCCCTATCACTCAAAAGCAAAAAAAGAGGTATATATGTCCGAAACCGTAGTAGTCGGCATGTCCGGAGGCGTAGACTCCTCCGTCACTGCCTTATTGTTAAAAGAACAAGGATATAATGTGATAGGCATCACCGGCAATTACTGGTGGGACGGTGCCGATTCCGATATCGGAGATGCACGCAGGGTTTGTCAGATTCTGGACATACCCTTTCATGTTTATGACCATGTAAGCGAATTCCGTAATCAGGTGATAGATCCCTTTATAGACGAGTATCTTCACGGCCGAACACCCAATCCATGCGCACTTTGCAACCGGGTTTCCAAGTGGCCCTCACTGCTCAAGGCCGCTGACTTTTACGGTGCAAAGTATGTGGCAACCGGCCACTATGCTCACATACTAAAGCTGGAAAACGGCCGCTACACCGTAAAGTGCGGCGCCGACGTTTCCAAGGATCAGACCTATGTACTCTACAATCTGACTCAGGAACAGCTTTCACGTACTCTTCTTCCTTTGGGAGATTACAATAAGTCCGAGATCAGAGCTATTGCCGAAAAAGCCGGACTCCCTGTGGCTTCCAAGCACGACAGTCAGGACATCTGCTTTTTCTATGGTAATGATTATGCTTCATTTATCCGTGAAGAGGCTCCTGACCGGATCCCTCCCGAGGGTAACTTTGTGTCCGAATCCGGAGAAGTACTGGGTAGGCACAAAGGCATTCTTCACTACACCATTGGGCAGCGCAAAGGTCTGGGGATCGCTTTAGGACATCGGACTTTTGTAAAAGAGATACGACCCGAGACCAACGAGGTCGTTCTTGCTGATGACGGAGATGTTTTTTCAGATGAGCTTAGGGCAACCGCCATCAATTACATGGGTGCACCTCATTTCGATGAGAACGAGACTTACATCGGAAGGATCCGCTACTCTCACCGTGGCGAACCCTGCCATGTTACTACGATTTCCAACGACGAGATCCTTGTAAAATTTCAAAAGCCCGTCCGGGCAGTTACGCCGGGACAGGCTCTTGTGTTGTATAAAGAGGAGTATATAATTGGAGGGGGATTAATAGGTACCATGAAATAAGCAGGAGGGGTATTAGGCTACAAAAAGGACTGCATTAGCCACATCACGGGTTATGGTGTGGTCCTTTACCAGTTCCGCAAGCCAGATATTAAGATCTCCCATCCTGTGGTCGGTACTGATAGAGAATACGCTCTTACCATTGACGTCCTGAGTGAGATATAATTCATAATTGTACATAACGTCCTCCGTGATCAAGTGACATACGAGTTACCATATGTTGTAGTCTTCCGTGCTTACAACTACTATATCGGTCATGTTATCGAAAAATTAACCCCTTTTTATATAAAAATCCTGCTTTTTTTATCACATATCTGAAAAAAGCCGCAAAAAGACTAATCTTTTTGCGGCTTTATAATGTCATTTCGAGCTGAAGTATTATATCTGAGTGTAGTATGTTCTCGTGGTAAAGATGTTTGTCAGCGCATCAGCCACAAGGACGATCCCAATAACACGAAGAGTAAGGGTCAAAGTTCCAAAGGGATTCGTAAAGATCAGGATCCCCAAGGCTGCCGTCGCGATACCAATGATCAGATGTATCACATGATCTCCGCCTGCCCTGCCGAT
>JAEEGL015727343.1_pt1 | contig 12179 bp, 4 predicted proteins | sample 9134231 | NCBI WGS metagenome assembly JAEEGL01 (sample SAMN16246548, study PRJNA631951) | gut metagenome | biome: gut microbiome; feature: rumen; material: fiber-attached | host: Bos | place: Iran: Karaj | collected 2018-10
TTCTCGTCAGAGCAGAAGTCGCTGTTCGACCAGATTGACGCTGCCCTGAAGGTGTATAACGCCAACTATTCGTTGCAGAGCATTGGCCTGGGTAAGTCGAGTGGCGGTAACTCCATTACGGGTCTGATCTTCACGTTCTACGCCAATAAGGCACAGACAAAGACCAACACGATGGGTCTGGCACTGAACTACAGCAAACCCGGCTTCGGACAGATACAGATTGTCAGCAAGGCTGATGACAGCTTGGACAAGAATATGGAGACCATCAAAGGCCGTTCAGCTGACATGGAGCGTCTGGTGCGTGCCTTCGCAGCTACTATGGCAGGTGTCTACGACATCACCCCCGACAACTACTTCCTGCCAACAGGTGGTACGTTCACGGCCTCAGGCAGCGGCACCACGTTTAAGTTGAATTAATGAGAACAAATAACATATTATTAACTAACACTAAGTAATTATGAAGAAACTATTACTTTTTGCTGTAGCAGCGTTCTTCGCTGGTTCAGTAAGTGCCCAGACAACCTTTACGAAGGTTGGCACTGTCAAGAAGAGTGCTCCTCAGGCTGCTATGAAAATCAAGAATATGCAGCAGGAGAAGGTGTCAAGCGTCATTCCTCAGATGGCTCAGTCCCATGCCAAGGGACAAATGAAGGGTATTGATGCGAACGAGTTTAAGGGACTTGTCGCTCGTCCTGTGGAACATAACGGTTTGGATAAGAAGAGTCTGCACCGTGCTACAGCCAATAACTTCGCTCGGGCCTATCTGGCTTCAGCTGAAGATTATTTTGACGGGTCTATCGCTAAGTGGACTATGACTCCTGATGCTGATGAAGAAGGTAACGCTTGCCTCAAAAATCTGCTTCCTTCTCCTTGGGGTGAGTTAAATTTCTACTATACCATAGAGGGAGGTGTCATCACAGTTCCTGTACAGAAAGTCTGTCAGATAGGTACTTATGACGATGCAGGTAATTTTACTCCGACACGCGATATTTATTTCTATCAGCCTTGGAGCGCCGATGGTAGTATGACAATGAGCTTGGCTGAGGATGGTACTATCACAATGGATTCTCGCTATTGGTATGCTGGAGCAGGTCTGCGTGTTTTGAACCTCTCTACAAACAGTTGGGGCGGCTATTGGGATATTTACTGGCGCACCAGCTTCTGGGACATTGACAAACCTCTTCCCCCTGTAGTATACTATGAGCCCGAAGGAACTGCTCTCTACGCAAATTCATCACCTACTGGCTATCACTACACTCAGGCATCGTTAGGAATGTACCCCACTTTTGCACCTGCAACATTCAGAAATACCACTCTCGACATTGCTGATGCATGGACGTGGACAATCTCAGATGGCGAACAGGTCGTTGCCACTATCGAGACTGAGGACTTGTCGTTCTCACCTGAGGCAGGACAAGTCTATGAGGCTCCCTATCTGTCAGGTAACAATCAGGGAACTGAATCTGAGGCTCCTTTCCAGTATGGCTCTGGTAATAATATGATTTACTCAAATATGTACGTGGGCGCTTCGCAGAAAGCATACTTCAGATTCTCAGATGGCTCGTACGCTTCAATGAGCAGAGCTTGTCCTGACTTCAACACTTACTATTTCAGTGACATTGCTACTCCTGATGTCTATGCTGAAAATGAAATTGCCAACATGATAGTTTACATGGGTAAGCCCGAGGCTCCCTTGTATTTTGAGGGAATTTCTTGGATGCTCTATAATTTCGTCGACAAGGGCATTAACCTGAAGTGTAAGATTGTCAAGGTGGCACGTTCGTCTAATACGCTTGAATTGGGTGACGTTGTTGCTGAGGCTGACGTTGATTTGGAGAGCAGCGTGATTAATGACACAGGTCGCTCTACTCTGTTCTGGACCGATTTCTATACGGTCGATGAATTAGGAATGAGCCAGAGTGTAGACCATATCTTCATTGATGAGGAGTTTGCCGTCATATTCGAAGGTTGGGATAATGGAACCTTCTCTGCTTATGCAATGGGTGATTATCCTTCAGAAGTGTTGGCTAGTCCTTCTTACTCACTTTACTATCAGGGCTATGACGATGAAGGCGCATTTAGCGAGCGTGTGTATCGTATGTCTTCAAGCCATCTGCTGGTAGGTCTTGAGGGTGCTGCTTATGGTTTCCTCACTACCGCTGACAATACGAACATTGAACTTCCTGCTGAGGGTGGTACGGCTAAGATTAACATTGGCCCGATGGTATATTACAACAGCGACGAGGGCGAAGCTGTTACAGGTATCTGGCTCGATGAGGACGCAGGTTCTGACGAGATTCCTGAGTGGCTGGATGTTACCTACACCAACCCCGTTCAGACTGGTGTTGACGAAAATGGCGACCCCATCTATGATACTTCGTTCGACTTGATCTTTACTGCTGAGGCTCTGCCCGCAGGTGTCAGCGAGCGTTCTTGCCACCTCATTTTCTACCAGCCGGGTGCTCAGCTGGAGGTGAACGTCAAGCAGGCTGGCGATCCTACGGGTATCACCACTACTGTGAAGAAGACCATCACCAACGCTGCTGCCTACAACCTGAACGGTCAGCGTGTGAATGCTAACTACAAGGGTATCGTAGTGAAGGATGGCGTGAAGCGGATTAACAAGTAATCGCCAGCCAGATTACCCTAAGAATATCAGTCGGGAGGGCCGCAGGTTCCTCCCGACTGTTTTTTGCTCATGGCCGTTGTGCCAAATAGTTAAATCAGTGACGTGGATTTAATGTCCATTGACGTGGATTTAGCAATCATTGGCTTGGATTTAACGTTCTTCGACTTGGATTTAACGTCAGGTACGGGCAAAGCCGAGGTCTGCACGGCACAAAGCTGGAGTCAGGTACGAGTAAAGCCGAGGTCTGCACGGCATCAAGCAGGAGTAGGTTGCTGGCGACTATGTTTTTTTGCTGGAATTGTTTGGTAGTCTCAGAAAGAGTTCGTATCTTTGCAGGCAGTAAACTATTGCAATAGAATCGTATGAAAAGACTAACCTTATTTGTTTTGGCCATGCTGTTTGTTGTATGCAACATGATGGCTGTTCCTGCCCACCCGAAAGCTGTAACCGTACAGCAGCCCGATGGCAGCACATTAACTATTCGTCTTCATGGCGATGAGTGGCGTAACTTCCTGGCAACAAGCGACGGCTATACCGTGGTTAAGAACCAGCAAGGCAGCTATGTCTATGCCACTCTTGAGGACGGCCAGCTGCAGCCCACGTCGTTGACGGCCCATGACGCTGCCGAGCGTACGTCAGAGGAGCAGGCCTTCCTGTCGGGCATCAGCAAATACCAGGCTCCTGAGATGTCGGCCGACGTTGCAGCCCTCAGGCATCATGTCCATCAGCTTCAGGCACAGACGCTGGCCAAGCGCCGTGCTGCCCGTTATGACTATAATAAGTTCAAGGGCCTAATCATCCTTGTGGAGTTTAATGACAAGACGTTCTCAAGGACTGACTACAAGGACCTGCTCGCTGATATGGTGAACAAGGAGAACTACGACGGCTATGTCGACGCAGAAGGTAAGAAACAGAAGTATACAGGCAGTGTGCGCGACTATTTCTACGATAACTCCGGCGGTAAGTTCAAGCCCCAGTTCGATATTGTAGGTCCTGTGACCATCGACTACAGCCAGTACGACGCTAAGGGAACCTCGAATGCTGCCAAACTGGTTTATGCTGCAATCAATGCTGCCGATGATTACGTGGACTTCAGCAAATATGACGGCGATGACGACGGCTACGTAGACCTGGTATTCTTTATGTTTGCCGGCAATGGTTCCGAATATACAGGCAACGACGAGCGCCTGTTCTGGCCCCACCGCTCCGTCGTCTATAATCCCACAAACTACCAGTGGCTCACGAAGGACGGCATTCTGCTGCGCGACTATGCCAGCTCGGTAGAACTGTATGGATGGACCTCAACCCCCTCCTCGGTTATCATCGACGGTATTGGCACCGTCTGCCATGAGTTCAGCCATGTGCTGGGCTTGCCCGACTTCTACGATACCGACGGTGACGGCTCTGGCGGCACGAGTAATCACCCTGCCATCTGGTCATTGATGGCATCCGGAAGCTATGAGAATATCAGCCGTACACCTGTGGGCTACTCGCTCTATGAGCGCTATTCCGTAGGCTTTACAGACGAGCCTCAGAAGATAACGAAGGCCGGATCATACACCATTGAGCCGTTGCCTACCAGCATGACGGGCTGGCGTATCGACACGCCTCAGGAGAACGAGTTCTTCCTGCTCGAAAACCGTCAGAAAGCCACCAAGTGGGATGCCTACCTGCCTGGAAGCGGTATGCTGGTTCACCGTGTCGACTTCACCAACAGCACTGTGTGGTCCTTGACTACTGCGAATGGAAACAAGGTCAATGCCGATCCTAAGCACAACTACTATGAGGTGGTTCGTGCCGGCGGTGCAGGAAAAAGCGGTACTGCCTCCGACCTGTTCCCTGGAAGTGCCAAGGTGACGACGCTGAACAACTCAACCAAGCCTGCCAACCTGCTCTCGTGGGCTGGCAAGGAGACACAGTGGGGACTGAAGAACATCAAGATGACAGATGGTGTTATCACCTTCGACATCGAGGATACCTACGTGCTGGTCGGACTGACGCTGCCCACAACGCTGAAGGTTCCGGTGGGCGTTACCCGCAGCATTGATTTCGAGGCGACGCCCAGCTATGCCCACTATACGCTGACGTGGAAGTCAGACAATGAAGGTGTGGCAACAGTAGACCAGAAAGGCCAGGTAACGGGTGTCTCTGCAGGCACCTGCAAGATTACGGTGACCAGCGACAATGGCCTGGAGGCTTCCTGTGACGTGACGGTAGAGGCTCCGGACAACGTTGCTGTTGACGAATTCAAGAAGAAGGACGTCAACACCGAGGCCATGCTTCAGCTCACTAATGCCGAGGTGCTCTATGTCTATGATAAGACCATCTATCTGCGTGATCCCAAGGGCTGCATCATGCTCAGCAAAACAAGCCTGAACGTAAAGGCCAACGACGTTGTCAACGGCGCCATCTATGTCAAGGTAAGCACGAGCAACGACATGATTCTGGCCGAAGGTATCGAAGGTGTCACTTCTACTGACGGCCTGACCGTGACGGCAGGAACCGAGGTGAAGCCCCATGAGGTGAAGCTCGAGGAGCTGACCAGCGCATCATACGGCGACTATGTGGTTCTGAAGGATGTGACGCTGAAGCGTGACAATGGTGTCTGGGCCGTCAGCGGCGACACGAAGGTGCGTCTGTACAACCTGTTCCAGATTTCCGACATCTCCGTTCCCAAGTCTACCGATGGCAAGACCTATAACGTCACTGGCATCTTCCAGACGAATGTCGTCGAAAGCTCTGTCATCCAGGAGATTGAAATGCTGAAAAGCCCTGAGGAGGTGACCGTTGAACCCAAGCCCGAGTTGCTGGCCATCACCATGTCCGAGACAACGTTACAGTTGGAGAAAGGCAATACCCAGAAGTTGACAGTTACTCCTGACCCCGTAGACTTTACAGACTATACGCTGACATGGACATCAAGCGATGCAACCATAGCAACGGTTGACCAGGAAGGTCTTGTGACAGCAATAGGGGAGGGTACCAGTACCATTAAGGCAACAGCCAATAACGGACTTGAAGCCACCTGCGAGGTAACGGTGACTGACAGCAGCAGCGGTATCAGCACCGTCAGCAGGTCAGACGCTGAGACTGATGCCCCGCTGTACAATCTGCAGGGTCAGCGCGTCAACGGCACAGTCAAGGGCCTGCTCATTCGTAATGGCCGCAAGTTTCTTAACAAATAAGGACTGGGAATAGGACATTAGCAGCTTTCCTTAATATAATAAGGTATAAGGCAGGGATTCCGAAAGGTCGGTTTTCCTGCCTTTTTCCTGGTCATTATGTTAACAAACGAGAGACTTTTTAAAAAAAATTAATGAAAATGTTGGTAGTTTCATAAAAATGTGGTATTTTTGCAGCCGGGTTTTTTGCGAAACATCCAGTGAGCAGAAACGCCATAGGTTCAGTAAGGAAAAGAAACTGACAAATAAAATGTAGTATTAATAAACAAAAAACGAGAGAGATTTATGAAAGAAAGATTAACAATGCTTCTGGCATGTCTTTTCCTCATGGTAGGAGGAGTCATCGCCCAGACCAAGGTTAATGGTACCGTCACTTCTCAGGAAGACGGACTGCCCGTCATCGGTGCTTCCGTTCTCGTCGTGGGAACACAGACAGGTACTGTTACAGATGCCGATGGTAAGTTCTCGCTGACAGTTCCTGCCGGTAAGAACACCCTTCGTATCACGTACGTTGGTATGGAACCCCTCGAGGTGAGTGCCCGTCCCAACATGCGTATCGTGCTGACCAGCGACCAGACAGCCCTTGACGAGGTGCTCGTCGTGGCTTATGGTACGGCTAAGAAGTCTGCCTTCACCGGTGCTGCCACACAGGTGAAGTCGGAAGTCATCAGCCGCCGTCAGGTGTCGTCAGCTCTGGATGCCCTGGCAGGTGCTGCCTCAGGTGTTCAGGTGACACAGTACACCGGTCAGCCTGGTAGCGACCCCACGATTCGTGTGCGTGGTATCGGTTCTCTGTCAGCCAGCAGCAACCCGCTGTATGTCGTTGACGGTGTGCCCTACGATGGTAAGATTACCTCTATCAACCCTGCCGACATCGAGTCGATGAGCGTGCTGAAGGACGCTTCTGCATCGGCCATCTACGGTGCCCGTGGTGCAAACGGTGTCGTCATCATCACCACCAAGACCGCTAAGCGCGGCGAGGATGCCAAGGTGACGTTCAATGCCCGCTGGGGTGTCAACAAGCGTGGTGTACCCAACTACGACGTGCTTGAGAACGCCGGTGACTACTATGAGAAGTACTACCGTGCTCTCTACAACGAGAAGTTCTACTCTGCCAGCGGTGGCGATGCTGCTTCAGCTCACGCCTATGCCAACAGCAACCTCTATTCGAACCTGGGTGCCAAGGTCTATACCGTTCCTGCTGGCGAGACGCTCATTGGTACCAACTTCAAGCTGAACCCCAATGCTACGCTCGGCTATGTCGAGGGCGACTACTACTACAGGCCCGACAACTGGTACGACGAGATGTACAACACCAACAACCTGCGTCAGGAGTACAATGCCACCGTTTCTGGTGCCACCGACCGTCTGACCTACTACATGTCGTTGGGTATGCTCGACGAGAAGGGTATCATCAACAGCTCTAAGTATCGTCGTTACACTGGTCGTCTGAGTGCTGACTATCAGGCCAAGGAATGGCTGAAGGTCGGTGCCAACTTCGGCTACTCCTACGAGAAGCAGGGTGCCCCTGGTGCACAGAACAACTGGGGTTCGTCTGGTAACTCCTTCTATATTGCCGATAACATTGCCCCCATCTATCCTCTGTATGTCCGCAATGCCGACGGCACCAACAAGATTGACGACATGGGTATCACCGTGATGGATACCGGTACGAACACCCCGTGGAAGCGTAAGTTCTCGGCTGGTAACCCCCTGATTGACCTGACGCTGAACAGCTACAACAACGAGCGCAGCTCTATCAACGTCAAGGGTTACGCCCTGATTGACCTGCCTCTGGACGGTCTGCGCTTCAACGCCAACGTCAATGCCAACGTCTACGACACCCGTGAGAACAACCTCTACAACCCCTACTATGGAGCTTCTTCTTCGTCAGGCGGTTCTGTCAACGTGAACCACTATCGCCGCATTGGTGTCAACCACCAGTTCCTGCTGACCTACCAGCATGGCTTTGGCGACCACAATGTTGACCTGCTGGCCGGTTACGAGAACTACCACATGAAGTTCCAGCAGCTGGAGACCGCTATGCAGAACCTCTACCTCGGCAATGTCGCAGAGTTGGACAATGCCATTTCCTATCCCTCTGCTCCCCGGTCGAACACGGTCAACTACACCACAATGGGTTGGCTGTTCCGTGCCCAGTACAACTATCAGGAGAAGTACTTCGCTTCGGCTTCTTACCGTCGTGATGCCTCTTCACGCTTTGCCTCCGGTCACAAGTGGGGTAACTTCGGCAGCTTCGGTGTAGCCTGGCTCATCTCGAAGGAGAACTTCATGGAGGGCACCAAGTCTTGGCTGAACGAACTGAAGTTCAAGGCCAGTATCGGTCAGCAGGGTAACGACGCCCTGATGTACGACGGCGAGCTGAACTACTATCCCGCAGAGGACCGCTACAAGGTCAGCGACGTCAACGGTATCCCCGTTCCCGTGTTCGATGCCTATAAGGGTAACAGCAACATCTCTTGGGAGACTTCTACCTCTACCAATATCGGTATTGAGTTCTCGCTGTTCAAGAACCGCCTGAGCGGTAGCATCGAGTACTACAACCGCAGCACCAAGGACATGCTTTACTATCGTCCCGTGGCTGTTTCGCTCGGTTACGACTCTTATCCTGTCAACGAGGGTAGCATGTACAACCGCGGTATTGAGCTGCAGCTCTCTGGTACTGTCTACAAGTCTAAGGACATCAATGTTGAGCTCAACGCCAACCTGACCACTCTGAAGAACAAGATTACCGAATATCCTGAAGTGATGAAGGGCTCTATGCTCATCCGCGAAGAGGGTGGTAGCATCTACGAGTCTTACATCCGCTCCTATGCCGGTGTATGGCACGGCGACGAGAGCGAGTACTCTTTCGCTGACGACTTCGACAAGTCGACGCTCGTACTGGGTGACGGCCTCTACTTCGTCGATCCCGACAATGGCGACTACACCGTTACCAACGTCTTCAACGATGCCAAGCAGGCCCACCAGGGCTCTACGGCTCCCAAGGCATACGGTGGCTTCGGTCTGACGGCTACGGCTTACGGCTTCGACCTCAGCCTGCAGTTCTCTTATCAGCTGGGTGGTAAGCTCTACGACCACAAGTACCAGGGCTTGATGTCAAGTGCCGGTGGTACTGGTCACAACTGGAGCACCGACATTGCCCAGGCTTGGAGTCCTGAGAACCCCACCAGCAACGTGCCCCGTCTGGATACCGGTGTTGACGATGACCAGCGCACCTCTAACCGCTTCCTCATCAGCAGCAACTACCTCTGCATGAACAACCTCACCATCGGCTATACCCTTCCCACCAAGTGGGTCAAGAAGATTGGCCTGAGCAATGTTCGTGTATACTTCGCAGGCGATAACCTCGCCCTCTGGACTAAGCGTAAGGGTCTTGACCCGCGTCGTTCGCTCACCATGGGTGTCAGCACGCTCAGTGGTGGCTATTCCGATACCTACGCCGGTCTGAAGACTATCTCTGGCGGTCTCTCCGTCACATTCTAACCCATCGGTATCATTCATTATATAAATAGAAAAAGCAATTATGAAATACAATAAGTATTATATCTTAGGTTTCCTTGCTGCTGGCATGATGGTGACATCGTGTGCCGACCTCGATACCAAGCCTGAGGGACAGATGACCGGTGAGCAGTATGCTGAGTCACTGGCCGACGACCCCAGCAAGCTGGCATCATCAGTAAGTGCCATCAACTATGCTATTGCCAAGGAGTACTGCGTGTTCGGCGCCTCTCAGGGCCGTGGCGACGACTTCGGCTGGCCCGCACAGTGCCTGTCAGAGGGCTGTAACTCTGCCGACATCACCAGTGTCGTCTCAGGTTACAACTGGTTCTCGACACCTTCCACCTATTCTGACCGTACTGCCAACTACGCTAACCCCTATGAGCGTTGGGCCATGTTCTTCAACCAGATCAAGTCGTGTAACGACCTGCTCGACCAGATTCCTGCCGAGACTGAGGTGGTTTCACTCAAGCAGTACAAGGGTATTGCCAAGGCCGTGCGTGCCTGGGACTACCTGAATCTGGTGCAGGCTTACGCCAAGACTTACGTCGGTCACCAGAAAGATGCTGCCGTGCCCCTCTACATCTCTAAGAACGAGGAAGGCTACGACACGCTGTCAAGCCGTCGTCAGACCGTAGAGACCATCTATGCCAAGATCGACAAGGACCTTGCCGAGGCTGCTGAAGTACTTGGTGACTTCAAGCGTAGCGACAAGACCTTCGTCAACCAGGCCGTCGTCTTTGGTCTGCAGGCTCGCGTAGCCCTTATCAAGAACAACTGGAGCGAGGCCGAGGCCCTGGCCCAGAAGGCCATCAGCGCTGCCGCTGCCGAGGGTATCTACCCCGCCAGCATCGGTGCTGTCAGCCAGGTGGGTAGCATGTTCTCCAGCATCAGCGAAAGCAACTGGATGTGGGGTATGTCGTTCTCCATCACAAACATTCCCTCTGACGGTGAGTACGAGACATGGGTGTCTCAGTTCGCTTCGCTGTCTTCTTACAGCTACACAACCGAGACGGGCTGCTATCGCGCCATCAACTCTCACCTGTGGAACTCTATTCCTGAGACCGATGTCCGCAAGGGCTGGTGGGTCGATGCCGAGCTGAACTCTCCGCTCATCGCTGGTCTCCAGTGGAGCAACAGCGGCGAGAGCGCACCTCTTGGTCGTGCCTGCGGCAACCTGCTCGACTTTATTCCTTACACCAACGTCAAGTTCGGCTGCTACAACGGTGAGCTGGGAACTACCCACACCTGTGCCGACTTCCCCATCATGCGTGTTGAGGAGATGTACCTGATTCTCGCTGAGGCTCAGGCTCAGCAGGGTAACGACGGCGCTGCCATCGCTACGCTCAACTCGTTCGTTACTGCTTATCGCGACCCTGCCTACAATGCAGCCAACGCACCTGTCAAGAACCTCGTCGACGAGATTTGGCGTCAGCGTCGTATTGAGCTCTGGGGCGAGGGCTTCGCTATGGGCGACATCATGCGTCTGAAGAAGCCCGTGGTACGCTACCTGGGTCTTGATGACGCAGTCACTAACTTCCCCGCAGCCTGGTGTTTCAACATCCCTGCTGAGGATGATATCCTGCTGAACGTCATCCCCATGGATGAGATTAATGGTAATGAGGCCATCTCCGACGGCGATCAGAACCCCACTCGTGCCACTCCTAAGATGGGCGAGTATCCTGACCTGCGTGACGGTGTGACGGACAATTTCTAATCATAACCAATAGAATATACAACGATGAAAAAGATTCAAAGCATATTATTGGCAGCCATAGCTGCTACCATGGTGCTCACTGCATGTAGCAGCGACGACTACTCCTACTCTCCTGGTGAGAAGTCGGCCGGAGCCTTCCTGACCGCTGCAAAGAGCTCGTTTGTGTATACCCCGGGCCAGAAGCAGGTGCTTACCCTCGGACTGGGCCGTACGGAGTTTGCCGGGGCTGAGACTGTCACCCTGTCGGGCAACCATCCTGCCTTCAAGGTTCCTGCCTCTGTCAGCTTTGCCGCTGGCGAGAAGGCCAAGGACGTGGAAATCCCCTTTGCTCTGGAGACTGGCGAGAGTGCCAAGCTGACCGTGAAGGTTACCAGTGCCACCTCAGCCTACGGTGCCGACTCTGTTGTCGTCAACGTTACTTGTGACTATGAGTGGGTAAGCCTTGGCGTAGGTACGTATCAGGACGCTTTCCTCTTTGAAAACGGACCTTACGAGGTTGAGATTCTCCAGTGTACAGGTGTGCCCAACATGTACCGCATAGTAGACCCCTATGTTACTGCTATCGAGGCAGGAGAGTACGATTATGAACCCTCTTGTCCTCCGACAGAGAACGTCGACATTACCATTATCAATGCTGGTGAGACATACGCCGGACAGGTTGTAGACTTCGACGGACTTGTAGGCTACGACGTTATCCACACGGGATACTATAACACCTCTAACGATTATAATACCGAGATATACGTCTATCACCCCTCTTCTGGCTTCAGGGATCACGATACCCCCGACACTTGGGCCTACAACAAGGTGCTGGCTTGGCAGGATATCGAGTCGAATGGTGTACTGGTTCCGGGTCAGGTTCAACTGGCTCCCTACTACTACATGGACGGACTTGGTGGCTGGAACTATGCTGACCAGGACGGAAGCATCATCATCACCTTCCCCGGCTATAATCCTAAGGACTATAGCATTGAACTGGACTATGCAGGTATCTTTACCAGCGTGGCCAATGAGGTCTTCGCCTTCGCATATGTCACAGCAGGTGCAGATGCCGAGAATATCGTAGGCACTGTTGTTGACGCCAGCTTCGACGAGGCTGAGGTTGCCCAGGCTCTTGCCACAGGCGAAA
>JAEEGL010113073.1_pt1 | contig 12178 bp, 10 predicted proteins | sample 9134231 | NCBI WGS metagenome assembly JAEEGL01 (sample SAMN16246548, study PRJNA631951) | gut metagenome | biome: gut microbiome; feature: rumen; material: fiber-attached | host: Bos | place: Iran: Karaj | collected 2018-10
GACGGTATCCTGGGCGTTGAAAACTTCGATACTTCCCTGGCGGAAGGCCTGATGCTGCTGACCCCGTTCGCGGCGGATGCGGAAGACGAACTGACCCAGAATTTCGTTAAGAAATATCAGGAAATCCACGGCGAAATCCCGAACCAGTTTGCAGCGGATTCCTACGATGCGGTTTATTCAATCAAGGCGGCAGCCGAAAAGGCCGGCATCAAGGCTGATATGAGCATCTCCGATATCTGCGAAGCCATGAAGGGCGCCATGACCGAAGTTACGGTCAGCGGACTGACTTCCTCCAGCATGAGCTGGGAGGCCAGCGGCGAACCGAACAAAGAGCCCAAGGCAGTTGTGATCCAGGACGGCGCATACGCATCTGTCCAGTAATATTCATCGGATTTAACATCACTGCAGTTTTCAGGGAGGAAGCCGTACCGGCTTCCTCCCTGTTATATTCAAGACAGACTGTCCGTGCGGAACTGCCGAAAAATATGATATAATATATCATTACGTTTGCACGGAACGCGCAGACATTATAAAACAGACAGGAGAGCAGGGAATATGCAGAGTTTTCTGACGTCACTGGTCAACGGGGTCAGTCTCGGAAGCATTTACGCTATGATTGCCCTCGGATACACGATGGTTTACGGCATCGCGAAGATGCTGAATTTCGCGCACGGCGATTTTATCATGGTCGGGGCGTTTATCGTCTATACCCTTTCGACTTCAGTCGGGATTCCCCCGATTCCGGCGATTATTATCGCCATGGCGCTGTGTACATGCATCGGCGTAACGACGGAGAGGATCGCCTACAGGCCGCTGCGCGGCGGAACGTCCCCGCTTGCCGTCCTGATTACGGCCATCGGCGTAAGCTACCTTCTCCAGAATATCGCGCTGCTGATTTTCGGTGCGGATACCAAGTCTTTCACGCCGGTTATCAAGTGGAAAGGAATGGATGCCGGCGGCGTAAAGATCCAGGGGATAACGATTGTTACGATCAGCGCGAGCATCCTGATCCTGTGCATTCTCCAGTGGTTTGTCCATCATACCAGACAGGGCCAGGCCATGCTGGCCGTGGCGCAGGATAAGGAAGCGGCGACACTGATGGGTATTTCCGTCAACCGGACGATCTCCCTGACGTTCGCGATCGGTTCGTCGCTTGCGGCGATCGCGGGCGCCCTGCTTTGCAGCGCTTATCCTTCCCTGACTCCGTATACCGGGGCCATGCCCGGCATCAAGGCTTTTGTCGCGGCGGTTTTCGGCGGGATCGGCTCGATTCCGGGCGCGATGATCGGCGGGATCCTCCTGGGAATTATCGAGATCCTGAGCAGGACGTACATTTCATCCCAGCTTTCCGACGCCATTGTGTTCGGCATTCTGATTATTGTGCTTCTTGTACGGCCGGCCGGTATTCTCGGTAAGAATATTCAGGAAAAAGTATAGGAGGCGGAAGATGACTAAATTAAAAAGAACACATTTACTGAATTATCTTCTGGTCATCCTGGCATGGATTGTTTTCGAAGCCCTGATGCGGACCGGCATGCTTTCCAGCCATCTGAAAGGCCTCCTCGTCCCGATGATCTATTATGCGGTGGCAGCGGTCGGCCTTAATCTGTGTGTCGGCATCCTGGGCGAGCTGAGTCTGGGCCACGCCGGATTTATGTGTGTGGGCGCCTTTTCCAGCGCACTGTTTTCCAAACTGACGGCGGACAGCCTTCCGACGGCGGTCCGGATGATCCTTGCTTTCCTGATCGGTATCGCGGTGGCCGCACTGTTCGGATTCCTGATCGGCATCCCGGTGCTGCGGTTAAAGGGCGATTACCTGGCGATCGTCACGCTGGCTTTCGGAGAGATTATCAAGAATATCGTCAATGCGATCTATCTCGGGATGGACAGCCACGGGTTCCACATTTCGCTCAAAAACCAGATGGATCTCCACCTTGGTGCCGACGGGAAAATGCTGATCAACGGCCCGATGGGCATTACCGGGACTCCGCGGAACGCGACGTTTACAGTGGCAGTGGTCATCCTGCTCATCTCTCTTTTCGTGGTGCAGAACCTGGTCGATTCCAGGGACGGACGCTCCATTATGGCGATCAGGGATAACGTGATTGCTGCGGAATCCATCGGCGTCCCGGTCGTCCGGTACAAGATGCTTGCCTTTACAATTTCAGCGGCGGTCGCCGGCGCAGCGGGCGTCCTGTTCGGGCACAGCATTTCCACGCTGCAGGCAACCAGCCAGTATTTCGGATACAACGTTTCAATCATGATTCTTGTTTACGTCGTCCTGGGCGGTATCGGCAATATCCGCGGAAGCGTCATTGCGGCCTGCATTCTGTATGTCCTGCCGGAAATGCTGCGCGGATTGAATAAATACAGGATGCTGATCTATTCGATCGTCCTGATCGTCATGATGATCGTCAACTGGTCTCCTGCCGTGCGCTCATGGCGGGAAAAGACGTTCAAATCGTTAAGGAAAGGGGCACAGACACATGGATCAGAATCATGAGATACTGCTTGACGTTGCCCATCTGAGCATACAGTTCGGCGGCCTGAGGGCTGTGGACGACCTGAGCATGCAGATCCGGAAGGGAGAACTTTACGGACTGATCGGCCCCAACGGAGCCGGAAAAACGACGGTATTCAACATCCTCACGGGTGTTTATAAACCGACCGAAGGCATTGTCCGGCTGGACGGGGCGGATATCACCGGGAAAAAGACGGCGCAGATCAATTTGGCCGGAATTGCGAGGACTTTCCAGAATATCCGGCTTTTCAAGCAGATGTCGGTTATCGACAACGTCAAATGCGCCCTGCAGCACCAGTATGTGTACGGGACAGCCGAAGCCATCCTCCATCTTGGCAGCTACCGGCAAAAAGAAAGGGAGATGGACGAGCGGGCGATGTCGATCCTGTCGGTTTTCGGGCTGGAAAAGGAGCGGGATACCCTTTCGGCGAACCTGCCGTACGGGAGACAGCGGAAACTGGAAATTGCCAGAGCCATGGCAACCGGGCCGAAACTTCTTTTGCTGGACGAGCCGGCAGCGGGCATGAACCCGAACGAGACCGCGGAACTGATGAAAACGATCGAACTGATCAGGGACCAGTTCCACATGACGATCCTTCTGATCGAGCACGACATGAAACTGGTCAGCGGCATATGCGAACGGCTGACGGTCCTGAATTTCGGACGTGTGCTCGTGCAGGGAGAAACCCGCGACGTATTAAATAATCCGGAAGTAATCAAAGCATATTTGGGAGAAGACTGATGGCATTACTCGAAGTGAAGGATCTGGAAGTCCATTACGGGATGATCCAGGCGCTTAAGGGCATATCTTTTTCGGTGGAACAGGGGGAAGTCGTTGCCCTGATCGGCGCCAACGGCGCCGGAAAAACGACGACTCTCCATACGCTTTCAGGGCTTATTTCCCCGACGGCCGGAAATATCATCCTTAAAGACAGGGATATCACGAAAGTGCCGGGATGCAATATCGTTGCGATGGGGATGGCCCAGGTGCCGGAAGGCCGGCGGGTGTTCCAGGATATGACGGTAGCCCAGAACCTGAAGATGGGCGCTTTTGCGAGAAAGGACAAAGACGCTGTCGGCAAAAGCCTGGACGACGTATACAGACGGTTCCCCCGTCTGCGCGAACGCCAGAACCAGCGCGCCGGCACACTTTCCGGAGGAGAGCAGCAGATGCTTGCAATGGGGCGGGCGCTGATGTCGCATCCGGATATTCTCCTCATGGACGAACCTTCCATGGGGCTGTCGCCGATCCTCGTGAACGAGATATTTTCTATCATTGAAGAAGTCCACCGCGACGGTGTAACGGTGCTCCTGGTTGAACAGAACGCCAAAAAAGCGCTGACGATTGCCGACCGCGCCTATGTGCTGGAGACCGGCAGAATCGTATTGGAAGGAAAAGCGCAGGAACTTCTGAACAACGACCAGATCAAAAAGGCCTATCTGGGAGAGTAAAGACTGTTTGGATAACCGAAGACAGGACAGGGCATTTCCGGGAGATAAAACCATGAAGAGAAATATTGTAATCACAGTTGCGAGACAGTACGGGAGCGGAGGAAGGACGGTCGGGAAGATGATTTCCGAACAGCTCGGCATTCATTACTATGACCGGGAACTGATTACCATGGCTGCCGACGAAAGCGGGATCAGTGAAGATCTTTTTTATAAGGCAGATGAAAGAATCAGCGCCTCCGATTCGCTTTTCCGGAAATGGTCCAACAATATTTACCACGGAGAACTGATTGCGCCGGACAAGAGCGACTTCGTATCAGACCGGAATCTGTTCAATTATCAGGCGGCGGTTATCAAAAAACTGGCTGAAACGGAGAGTTGTGTGATTGTCGGACGCGCCGCGGACTATGTGCTCAAGGATTATGAAAACGCGGTGCGTGTATTCGTGCACGCCCCGAAATGGTTCCTTCTGCAGGAGGCGGGAAAAGTTCAGCCGTTAACCGGTGCGGAACTGGAAAAATACTGTGAAAAGCAGGATAAATTCCGGGCTGCCTATTATGAATATTACACAGGCCAGAACTGGAACGATGCCAGAAATTACGATCTCTGCCTGGACTGTTCGAAACTGGGTTTTGACAAATGTGCTGAAGAGATCAAAGCTTATATTAAGGTCCGTTTCGGGGAAGATATTTTCGACTGACCGGTATACGGAACAATAATTCATTATTGCAGGACAGACAAAAAGGGCCTGTACGCAGCGGGAAACCGCAGCCGTACAGGCCCCTTTTATTTATCTGATTATTTCAGTGTTTTGGTAAAGGCTTCAATCCTGCGGACAGCTTCCTGCAGGTTCTCGAGCGAATTTGCAAAAGAGAGCCGGAAATGGCCTTCTCCGAAACTGCCGAACGACGTGCCCCACGCTGCCGCCACGCCGCCTTCCTGCAGCAGCCGGTCGCAGAATTCATGGCTGTTTAATCCGAAGGAAGAAATGTTGGGGAACGCATAGAAGGCGCCGCCCGGGAGATGGCAGGTGATGCCGGGAATTTTATTCAGCGCATCGACAACCCAGTCGCGGCGTTCCCTGAAAGCATTGCGCATGATGTCGACACTGTCCTGGGGACCGGTCAGGGCGGTAATGGCCGCTTTCTGAGTGAACGAAGCGGTGCAGGAATTGGAGTTGACCATTAACAGCGCGACTTTTGCGGCAAGCTCCGGATGCATGATGCCGTAGCCCAGGCGCCAGCCGGTCATGGAATATGTTTTGGAAAAACCGTCCAGAATAATGGTGCGGTCCTTGAAGCCGGGGAAGGTAGCGATGGAAGTTACTTTTCCGTCAAAGACCAGCCTGTCATAGATTTCGTCGGAAAGGATAAAGATATCAGGCCTGTCCTTCAGGATATCCGCAATATCGCTGATGTCCTGGTGCGTAAGGATTCCGCCGGTAGGATTGCCGGGATTGTTCAGGATTATCAGTTTGGTTTTCGGCGTGATGTCGGCTTTCAGCCGTTCCAGGTCTATCCGGAAATCATTCTCGTCCAGCAGCGGGATCGGAACAGGTTTGGCGCCGGCAAAGCGGATACAGGATTCGTAGATCGGGAATCCCGGGTTCGGATACAGCACTTCGTCACCTTCCGAAACCAGCATCAGCATGGTGTAGAACATGATCGGTTTTCCGCCCGGAACGACTACGATCTGGTCCGCCGTAATATCCAGGTTTTTACGGGCAGAGGCCTCCGCCGCGATCGCTGCCCTGACGTCCGGGTAGCCGGGTGTGGGCGCGTAGCCGGTATAACCGTCTTTCATGGCCTGGTAGGCGGCTTCGATAATATGGGCAGGCGTTTTGAAATCCGGCTGTCCGATTTCACAGTGAATGATGCTTCTTCCCTGAGCTTCCAGTCTGTTGGCCTCCGCCATGATCGCGAAAGCGGATTCTGTTCCGAGCCGTCCCATCCGGGGGGCCAGTGAATTTTCAAACATAGTCTCACCCTGCCTTTCTATGGATAGTGTCTGTAAGGATTGATCCTATTTTTATTGTATCGGAAATTGTACAAAAGATACAGAGATAATCTTTTTCATATAACTAGTAATTTTCTAAAAGATATTTCAATATTTATTTCTAAAAATCTATATTTGGAATTTTTAATAGAAATATTCCAATATATCGGAAGATATGATACACTGGAACGGAATATTGAAAATGATGGGGAATTCTGCGCACGGAAAGGCGGGGAATTCCGGCTGATAGACCGTTAACGGGAAAAGTGCGGAGGAAGAATATGTCAGGGCACAGATGGATGGTGAAAGGTTTGAAAATTGCCGCGGCGGCTGCCGCAGCGGTGCTGATCATGTCCGGAATGGGGAAACTGTTTCCGGGAACATTCGGCCCGATTGAAGCCCATGCGGAAACATATGATTTCAGCGGAACCGTGGAAGAGGGAAGTACGGACACCCTGCTTCTGCTGAAAACAAGCGGCGGGACCATGAAGATAAAGCTTGATTCCGATACGGATTATTCAACCGGGAAGCTTCTTCTGGATAAGCTGATTATCGTAAGGTGCGTATACGGCAGCGATGCTTATTACCATGCGGCCCAGCTGTTCGCTTCCACTTCGATACCTGCGCCGAATACGACGGTAGACGGAGACAGGACGGCAGTATCCGGTACGATCGGAAAAGGCTCCAGCGACGCTGTGATGAACTTCGAGACTTCCGGCGGGACAATGAAAATCAAGATTGATACGACAACCAACCTGTCGGGCGTCAGCTGCCTCTACCCCGGAAAGCAGGTCACTATGATCATCGCGCGCGGGCAGGACGCTTACATGCATGCGGTAAGCATCAGCAACCCATATACACCGGCTCCGGCCTCATCTGCTGCGGCGCCGGCTTCTTCCGGCGGAATCACAACGGGGACTTTTGTTTCTTCCTCCGGCAGTTCGGCAGGAAAAGAAGTCTATACCATCAGCGGGAAAATCGACGATGAGACGACTGCATCCATTATCTGTCTCGATACCAGCGGCGGCATGATGAAGTTCAAACTGGACGGGGATACGGACCTTACGTACGGGCGCGCCCTGGTGACAGGCCGTACGATCGCCGTGAACTGGTACCGCGGCGACGATGCTTACAACCATATCAGCAAAGTGTATTCGCCGACGTCGGAAGACCGCGGCGGGGCTCCTTCGCTCGATTCTTCAACGCTCGTAAAAGTAACCGGAAACGTCGACAGCAGGACAAACGACGGCATGCTGTACCTGAATACCAGCGGCGGCGTTATGATGCTGAAGATTGATACATCGACAGTTTACGGTACCTGCCGGTACATGGTGGAGGGCATGGCGCTCGAAGTGACGATCGGCCGTACGCCCGGCGACGGCTACTGGCACGCAATCAATATCAACCTGAAATCATCGTCAGCGCCTGCGGCTCCGTCCCAGAGTTCGTCCGGAAACAACAGCGGATATATGGTGAACGGCCGGATTGACGATGAAACTACGGAAAGCATCATCTGCGTGGAAACCAGCGGCGGCCTGATGAAATTCAAAGTTGACAGCGATACCGACCTGACAAACTGCAGGGCCCTGGTAACGGGAAGGGCAGTCGCAATTAACTGGTACCGCGGAAATGACGCATACAACCATATTTCCAAGGCATTTGGCGCGACGAGTGAAGACAGGGGAAAAGAAGTAAGCATCGATTCCTCCACCCTGACGCGGGTGACCGGAAAGGTGGATAACAGGACTAATGACGCCATGCTTTATCTTTCTACAAGCGGCGGCGTAATGGTACTCAAGATCGATCAGTCCACGACGTACGGAAGCTGCCGGTATATGGTGGAAAATATGGAACTTGACGTAACCATAGGGCGTGTAGCGGGAGACGGGTACTGGCATGCCGTAACCATTAACCGCAAGGGCGCAGCCGCTTCCCAGACAGCGGCGCCGGCTTCTTCCTCCGGCGCAGCGACGACCAGCGCAATCGTAACGACTGCCGACGGCTCGCTCCTCGTCCAGGGAATTGTCGATTCCGGTACGACGGATAGCCTGCTTTATCTGAAAACAGGCAGCGGGACGATGCAGATTAAACTGGATGAAAATACGAACCTGACCATCTGCAAGGCGCTTCTTCCCGGATACGCGGTCGGAGTCGCGTGCAAGAGACAGGATGACGCATACTATCACGCGACGGCTGTAGTCGGTACCGTCCAGCCGGGCAGTGCAAAAGTGGGAAGCGAAGAGGTCACCGTAACGGGAACGGTCGACGCAAAGACGACAGGGAATCTCCTTTACCTGAATACGAGCGGCGGCCAGATGCAGATTAAACTGGACAACACGACGGCAATGGGCACCTGCCGTGTCCTTACACTGAACCGGACAGTTTCCGTGGCGATCGGCCGTGCGGAAGGCGACGGTTATTATCACGCGCTGCGGATCAATGCAGCACAGTAATCTGTGAGTATGAATAACGGAACAAGTATAAAGAAAACATACGCGGTTTTAATGCTGCGTATGTTTTCTGTCATTCTGGGAACGGCCGCTCTGCTGACGGTTCTGCTGACGCTGGTTTATCTGCTTCCGACGGACCGGATCGAAGAAAATGTCAGGATCTCCGCCAGGGTTTATGAAAAGGAAGGCTCGCATCCCGTACTTTCTGAATCGTATACCAGCTATCTTGATAATTATACGGATATTCTGCTGCTCCTCGAAGCTGCCGGCCCCCGTTCCGGAAATCCGCTGAGAGATGCGATGGAGATTCCCTCAGGTTCGTTTCCCTATGCGGCGCCACCTGCGGCCATGCAGCGGCATTTCATCGAGGGTATTCCTTATTCAACGATTTTTACATACGCGCGGTACTGGCAGGCGCATATGCTTGTTCTGAAACCGCTCCTGATGTTTATGACCATCAGGGAGATCCGCATCCTTAATCTTGTGATTCAGAGCCTGCTGGTCCTGCTGATTGTGTTTATGCTATATCGTTCCGGTATGAGCCTTTTTATCCTTCCGTGGCTGCTGACGGTCGGAATGCTTGTGCCGACGACATTATGGAGATGTATTCAGTATTCATTCTGCTATTATTCTGCGATGATCGGGACGCTGGGTGTCCTGTATCTGAAGGATAAAAAGTACAGATTCAGGTATGAGTATCTGTTCCTGGCGGTCGGGATTCTCACTGCAGTCACGGACCAGATGTCATATCCGGCGCTTGCCCTTGGAATTCCGGCAGTTGTCTGTCTTGGTGTGACGGACAGGCGGGACAGCCGGCTGGTCTGGGGGCGCCTTATCCGGATTTCCCTGTCCTGGGTGACCGGCTATGCAGGAATCTGGGCCTGCAAATGGATCCTGGGGTCACTGGTTCTGGAAGAGAGTATAGTCCGGGACGCGTATCAGGCAATTCTGCTGAGGACATCATCAGGCAGGGGCGGGTCGAACTCCGAAACCTTTACCGTATCCGCAGTATCCAGAAAGCTCTGGAGACTGTTCCTGACTAATCCCGTCAGGCATGCGGCAGACTTTTACCTGCGCGCGGCAATTATTGTGACCGTCTTTCTGCTTGCCCTGTTTTTCATCCGCTGCGGGAAAGCAAGGAATATGGCGGTGCAGATCTTCCGGACTGTCCTTCCTGCGCTTGCGGTCAGCATGCTGCCGTTTGCCTGGTGTGCATTTGCCCTTAATCATTCTGGGGTCCACTGGTTTTTTACCAATAAATTGATGGCGGTTTTCATTTTTGCCATTCTCTGTATTCCGTCCATGCTCCTGCAGGACCTGAAAACGATGTGCCGGGAATACCGGTAAAGCAGGATTGATAAACAACTGTTCTGATTCCTCCGGGCCGGGAACTGTATCAGGAACCCGGCCTCATGTTATACTAAAGCATAAATAATGATTCAGGCGCCTATTTACTAAAAAGGAGGATCTTATATGGCATCATTCAGAGAACTGATCAGATTCGGGTTCAGTAATACTATGCTTTATAACAAAGCTTTCGAAGATTCCGCCGAATTGTACGCTTCCTATAAAGCGTCCACAGCCTTTCCGGAATACGAGGCGCTGGAATCTTTCCTGCCGGAGGATAATGAACTCAGGAAAAGCTGTCTGTCCCTGCTCAGAAAGTCGGGGATGGTACTGAACTACAATTCACCCGGATATTTCCAGCTGGACGGGCCGAACAACATCTGCAGCGACGATCCGGAAACCCGGAAAGGTGCATTGGCGCATATGCTTCAGCACGTTGATTTTGCCGGAGAAGCGGAAAGCCCGCTGTTTGTCCTGACCGGCTGTACGGACCAGGGAGACGAAAAACGTCCCGAACTGATCCGCCGGTATGCCGAAGCATTCCTTGTGATCTGCGAACGTGCGGCTAAATATGATATGAAGGTCCTGATCGAGCCGATCGAACGGCACCGTTTCAAACGGCTGCTATGGGGACCGACGGCCGAGACGACGGATTTTGTCCGCCAGATGAGAAAACAGGGCGCGGCAAACGGAGGCCTGATGCTGGATATAGCGCATCTTCCGCTGATGGAGGAAACGCTGGACGAAGCAATCGATGCGTACGGCGAAATCGGGTTCGAACATCTGCATATGGGTGAGGCGGTTCTGGATCCGGAGAATATTTTTTACGGACACACCCATCCGCCGATCGGTGTGCACGGAGGCGAATTCCGGCAGCAGGACCTGGTCGACCAGTTCGTGAAATTTATCGAAATCGGATACATTCCCAAAAAAGCAGGCGGGAAGCGGGCCAGCATTTCACTGGAAGTCAATCCGTATCCGGGCGCGTCGGAAGCAACCAGTATCCGTCTTATGTATGAACGCTGCTACAGCGCCTTTATGGAAGCTGCTTTCCGGACCGGGATCTTATCCTGAGCGCTGCCGACTGTCAGAAGGGGAATCGATTTATGAAGGAAAACAGAATCCGCAGGCTTCTGAATGAGGGAAAGCCCATCCTGTCCACCAGGCAGGCATTAAACCAGCCGTATGTAACGGAAATAGCAGGATACAGCAGACTGTATGATTATATGGAATTCCTTGCGGAATACGGGATTTATTCGCAGGAACAGCTGGAGAACATCTGCCGGGCTGCTGAGATTTACGATATGGGAACCATGATCAAGGTTGATTTCCAGAACCGTTATTTTACAGCGCAGAAAGCCATCGCTTCCGGTTTCCAGGGGCTGATGTTCGCGGATCACAGAACGGCGGAAGAAGTTCGCGATACGGTTCTGGCGACGCTGGCTGACAGCGCGCAGGACGGTGGGAAGATCGGGTTTACCCTGCGCCGCTATATCAGTGAGCCGGCCTTTGTCCTGGAACAGGATCACGCGAAACGGGTACGGGACGTCGTACGGTGCTTCATGATTGAAAAAGAAGAGGCGGTCCGGAATCTGGAAGCGATCTGCAAAGTACCCGGTGTCGATATGATCCAGTTCGGCGGCTGTGACTACTGCATGGGAAAAGGCTGGAACCGGACGGACCACCAGGAGGACCTGAAAGCCATTCAGAAGCATGTGATAGAGACCGCGATCGGGTGCGGCGTCAGGCCACGCTGCGAGATCAACCGGCAGGAAGAAGCGGAATACTTCAAAGAACTGGGCGTAAAGGATTTCAGCATCGGGATCGATACGTTCATACTCCGTGAATTCTGGAATGAAGAAGGACGGAAAATGCGGAGTTTAATGAAAGAAATCTGATCAGGGGATTTAAGCCCGCACGATGAATTTGCACAATTTACAGTCGGAATTTTGTGAATTGTGTACATGTTCGCTGAGTGTCACAAAGCAATTGCTATGAAAATTGCCGCATGATAAAATAACAGTGTAATCCATTCCGGCAGAGGGGTACATTGCGAAGCCGGGAATAATAACACCAGGTTCATATTTACAAGGAGGAAAAGAACGAGATGAAAAAAGTTTTCAGTCTTGCCCTGGCGCTGATGATGGCAGCGACACTGGCAGCCTGCGGCGGCTCTGCCCCGGCAGCGGCTCCTGCTCCTGCCCCGGCAGCGGAAGCCCCGGCTCCTGCGGCGGAAGCCCCGGCCCCGGCGGCGGAAGCTCCTGCTCCGGCACCGGAAGCGGCAGCACCTGCTGAAGCACAGGTTGAAACACTTGTCGCAGCAGCAAACGAAATGCCGACCGACGACCTGACCCCGATCGACAACTATCCTGCGAAGTCCCTGCAGATTACGGTACCTCCGTCAGCAGGCGGCGGC
>JAEEGL010204667.1_pt1 | contig 12178 bp, 11 predicted proteins | sample 9134231 | NCBI WGS metagenome assembly JAEEGL01 (sample SAMN16246548, study PRJNA631951) | gut metagenome | biome: gut microbiome; feature: rumen; material: fiber-attached | host: Bos | place: Iran: Karaj | collected 2018-10
CTTGAAGTATACCTTGTAGGTATTTCGTCCGTTGTCAATGGACGAATTTTGATATGTCCTTTTTCGCCTACAGGAATGATGCTGTTTTGTAAATCGTCCGCTGACAATGGACGATTCTCGAACATGCTGCACCATGCCTCATAGAAGATACGCATACGTTTGATGCTGGTCTCAGAGAAACCTCTTAGCCCAGGCAGTTCCTGTTGCAGCAATTCTGAGATGGTACCAATAGCATTGCTACCCCATCTTGCTGCTCTGCTTTGGACGGAAATATACCCACCAATAGCATAGTAAAGAGCCAACACTTCTTTGTTTACTAACCGTGCTGCACGATAGCGACTTTCCAAAATCGCTTCCTTAATAGCCTTTACTGCTTCAGCATACGTCGCTGTTATTTGTTTCTGTTCCATATTCTTATAACGTTTTCTTTGTTGTCCATATTGTTAACATAAATTCTTACAACGAGCGGAGAACAAAATCTGTCTTTCTTCAATGGAAAAGGAATTCCAAATGGTAATGAGGTCAGAGTCCTTTATTTCGTCAAACGATGGATAGTCTGCGCATGGAACTCCGTTCTCCTCGTATCGTCGTTTGAGCGGTATGCCCGACATCAAGACTAACTCTACATTCTTGACATTCTGAAAATCTTCTGTATGCCCTATATGATGTATAGCCAGTACGATTAGCTTTCCTCTTTTGGATAGCAGTCGAAACCATTCGTCTATTGCGCTTATAGTAAGGTGTTCTTGTTTGTTCATTGTTTTACTATTTGCATATAATGTTCCATTACTTCTTCAGTTTTATTCATAGCTAAGACTTAATAACCGAGCCAATCGTAATCCCCATCAAATCCTTCAGGCATGTCTCCATACTGGCCGTCTGTCATTGCATCCCATGTGTCGCGAGCATAATCAGTATTGTCATAATATGTCTCTCGTGGATATTCCCAGTCTATAACAGAGCCATTCTTACTGATGTGCCCACTTTCGCCATTTCCATCTCCAACTTTAGCAATTCCTTCTTTAAAGGAATAAGCATACTTATATTTAAATGGTATAATTGTTTTATTATGTTTGTCAATATAGCCATAGTTCTTTTTGAATGCTACAGCAGCGAGACCATCAGAAAAAGAATTTGCTTCTGCAAATCTACAAGGAATCACAAGTATTCCATGGGCATTTATATAGCCCCATTTTCCATTCTTCTTGACAGCAGCAAGTCCATCACTGAAATCTTTTACATCTTCAAAACCTTTAGCAATTATTTCGTCTTTTTCGTTTATAAAGCTCCAATCAAAACCTATCAGTACAGCCGCTATTCCTTCTTTGAACGGATGAATAAAATCGTATTTGCAGTCTATTACGCACTTGTTGTTTTTATCAACAACCCCATATTTTCCATTCTTTTTGACAACAACATAATCAGAATCATTTGTAAACAAAAACGATGGGTGTATTTTGTAATTTCTTCTATAACAAGCACCATCAATATCCTCTTCTTCATAGTACTCACAGGGGATGATTTCTTTACCAAGTTCTAAATCAAATATGCCCCATTTCCCTTCTTTTGAGACTTGAACAGACCTCCCATTGCAATACCCTATGATAGAATAATCATTTATGTGTTTTTGACTATGCAATGTATAAATGCTATAGAATACAGAATCGCTTTGAGATATTTCTACAATGATATAATTGCCACAAATTATAGATATAGAAGAAACATCAGAACAATGAAGATTCGATACGATTGTATTTTTATTTATGTCTACGACCGTACAAAGATTATCTCCAATTCCATAAATATATTTTGCTGAATCTTGTTCATCATAACCATATACGGAATACTCTCTGTTAGAATGTATATCTATTTTTTTGTAGCAACAATTAAGGAAATAATCGTCTGAAGATGAAAGCCGGATAAGCCCTTCATAGACTTCATGTTCAACCAATATATAACCACATTTTAGAAATTCTAATTGTCTGACATAATCAAACGAAGCAAATCTTGGATATTTGCATGGGATAACGATATGACCAACTCTATCCACTAATCCAAACCGTTCGTTGAGGGAAATAACAATATATCCTTCTGTAAAATCCGGACTAAACGATTCTTGTCTATACATACTATTCACGTTATTTCCGATAAATAGTTTGTATTTACATGGTAATATATTATTCCCTTCTTTACTTATCAATCCTTCGCCTTCTCCTTGGATTCTTGCTATTGCAATTCCATCCTTGTTGAAATCAGAAATAGAATCATAAATAAAATCACACAATTTTAGTTCGTTCTCATCAAGTAATCCTATCTTTTTTGACTTGATATCTTCTGCTATAAAACAATTGGAAACTTGGGGGTTCCTAATAATACGGAACCATTTTGATGACAGTTCTTTTGGTTTATCTTTAATAGTTTCTTCTGATATTTTGTCTAATAATTCTTCAACATCGTAACGCCAATAATCATCAGGATATTCAACAAGATTACAATCCAAGATGTCTTTGATAACATTACTTTCAATTCTTTTCAATTCTTTGTTTGCCTCAAAGAAGCAACTTCGTCCTTCCTTTTTTGCTTTAAGGTATTTATATTTGTAATAGTAGTTCCCGTTAACGACAACTCTACATTTAAGAAATTCTTTTATTTCATCATATTTTATGGGAATTATCAAATTGCCCTCAGAATTGATAACTCCCCATTTGCCATTTTTTTGTACTAAAGCATATTCTTTGTCCAAAAACAGGTATCCACAAGGAATCACAAATAACCCTATCTCATCATAATAACCAGAGGAAACTATCATTTTTCTATTTTTGAAGACATATTGCTTTTCTCCTATGTTCAATTGGAGGTATCCTTCACAGAAAAAGCTCTTCTTGGGATTCCAATCTTTCAAATCAACATCTTGTATTACAATCTCCCCCTTTTCATTAAAGATGTCAACTATTCCACCTATTCTTTCTGTTTTTTTCTTATAAATGTATTCATCCATAAAAGAGTCATATAATGTAGGATGCTGAATTTCTTCATATAGCGAATCTCTTATTCCTACTACTATATGCAAATTTCCTTCGTAAGACAATGTATCATAAACATTTGGAATTACAAATCCGTTGCTGCAAATTATTCCATATTTGCTATTTCTTTCTGATTGATAAACAAAATAGTCTTCTGAAATGTGCGATATCAAAACACATTCATCATAATTGTATGACAACAAATAATGATCTTCAAAATAGACATCACCATAGATTACAGACGTATCATGACTATACATCCACATCTCTTTGGGGGTAGAATCATCGTAATGTGGGAAATGCTGAAACCTATACCCAACCCAGAAGGATTTATTAAACAACTTGACGTTTTCAATAGTATTGTATCCTATGTCTTTCAATCCTTTTTCTACTGAATACAGATAATGAAATCCCGTTTCTCTCTCGATATCATAAAAATTCAATGTTTTAGTGAGACCTTTACAAATCCTTATGGTACTAATTTTAACACCATTCAATATTTCTTTAGATTGCCTGTCTATAATACTATATGATGTTACCCCATTAATTGTTTTAGGAACTACAGGATAGCAAATCCCATCATAGCAAGAATCTGAATACATGTTTCCTTCGTAAGAATATACGGCGTATGTCGTTTTGAGTTTTCCAAATGATTTGCCTGCCCAAATTGCCCCGTTATAATCCGTAATTTCATCAAACTCACATGGAATTATTTCGGCAAAATCTTGGTTTATGACTCCGTATTTACCATTCAGAGCCACCTTTGCCCATTTTCTCTTTGGCGCAAATTCCACAAAGTCATATATACAATCATAATGCATAGGGAGCCATTCATGAGGAATATTGAACTTATGGCCACAATACCTTGCCCACAACATCCCATTCTCCTCTGAAATGTAGTCATAAACAATACGCATAAATACGTTAGAATTACCATCAAGTAATCCCCATTTATATCCTTGGCGAACAGCAATGTAATTATTCCCAAGTTTTCTTGTTTCATCAAATCTATTACAGACCATATACGCTCATTTCAAAAGATTAATTTCCAATATCAGCATCTATTGGATGACTGTTTTGTAAAGCTTTGTATTATGAATTCTTATTTTGTTGAAATCAGTAAGTCTTTCACATCCACATCAAGGTGACGTGCAATCTCGTAGAGCGGTTCCACTGAGGGCTGCACCTTGTTGGTCATCCAGCGTGAAACGGTACTGATGCTGTGACCCATCTGCTCTGAGAGCCACGTGCCTGTTCTTTCTTTCTCAGCCAAAACAATCTTGACCTGCGGTCGAGCCTTCTCCTGCTCGGCAGAGTCGAAGAGAACTTCACTCTGCACTTGCTTACTCGCAGCCTTTAGCCTGTTATATTTGTGAATTTCCATTTGCTTTTAGTCATTCTTGCCCAACATTGGGCATTTTGTGCGCAAATATAATCAAAAATATTGTGTATACAATAATTCGCAACATAAATTAAGAAAAAGAGTGGTCTTTTCTCTTGATATGGTATCATTTCGCACTAATTTCTGCTTGCAATTCCACAATTATGTTCTATAGAAGGGCGTAGCCTAATACGCAGTTTTCCGTGGGCTACCACATAAACATGCTTGTCTGGCTTCGTCGAATATGCTTGGCACTCGGAAAAAGAAAATTAAACATTTCTTTTGTATTTCTCTCGTTTTTTTGTAACTTTGTAAGAATTCTCAGCTTTTCTTTGTATAAAGGCAGTCTGGGAGATTGAGGAAAAACTGGGTTACGAATTGGCAACCGTACTCAATTCCACATTCTGCTATGAATTGCTTTCAATGAACACCTGATGCTGAGCCTGCAACCATTTATGACTCATCATCGAGTGCAAAGGTAATCATTTCTTTGGATACGACCAAATGTTATGCTACTTTTTTGTGAAATTTGTATTATTCATAGATGTATAAGGCATTCGATAGAATGAAGCGAACAGATGGAACTTAATACCATCCGTCCGCTTCATCCCTCTGCCGATGCAAAGGTAGCACGGGCTTTATACGAAACGGACGATACTTGCATGGAAAATCTTCCTCACAGTAGGCTGTGAGCGTATTTCCCACACGAGTCCCGCCTGTTTCAAGCCCATGCTCTTTTCCACGCATCAGCAGAGGGGATGAGCGACGGACGGAATAGCACATCATAAAAAACAGAAAGACGGAGACACTGATTGATTTCAGTTTCCCGTCTTTTTGCTTCTACTCCCATTGTGAAGGGGAATCACTCTGGCTGGAATATCACTTGTCCGTTATCCGATAGGCTGGATGATAGCACTTCTCCAATAGTTCTTCCAGGTCCCGCTCACGATAAAGTACCTTGCCACCCAACAGGACATAAGGCAGAATGCCGTCGTTGCGGTACTCCTGTAGTGTCCGTCGGCTGACCTTCAGAATCTCTGATACCTCCCTGTCCGTCAGGTAGCGTTCTCCGTCGAGCATCGGGCGATAATTACCTGTCACTTTCTTGTAAAGCGCAAGTACTTCTTTCATGCTATCCAGCACATTCTTCACTCTCACATTATGCGACATGATCAGTTCGTTCATAGGCACTGCGCTTTAAGTTCATACACTGAGATTTCTTCCTGTCCTCTACTACGGTGAGAATCTTCTTCACGTCCTCCGGCTTGTAGTAAACCTTGTGGTTGATTTGGGAGAAGGCCAACGTCCCGTTGTCACGGAACGTCTGTAATGTTCTCGGACTGATGTTCAGTATCTGGCACACGTCCTGGTTGTCGAGCCATTCGCCCAATTTTTTGTCGTTGCCTCTGCTGGCCATCGCCTTCATCTGTGCGACGAAGCTGTTGAAGCTCGTCAGCAGCTCCTCGTAGGTGCTGCGCTCAATTGATATAACTTCCATTGTCTGTGTAATTTTTGTGTTGATTTATTAATTTGGCGGCAAAGGTAACACATCTGGACGAGACTGGCCGTATGAGAAAATTATATTTTAAAATTTAACGTTTGTGAAGCCTCCGACAAGATTAAAGACTGCATCCTCAACCTAATGTCAGCAGTTGTCCTTATATATAATAATGTGGTTGGACTATTTCACATATGGACTCTGATTTTGAAACAGAGAATGGTCAGAGGACAACTATGATTAATGATGCTGGAAAGTGGATTCTTCGGCTGAAGACACCACAGCCAATGCCTCACAAGTTCATCCTGTCCTTATGAAGGTTTTAAACGTTAAAAAATGAATTAAAATTTTCACAGGCCCCCTGTCTGAACGCTTTGATATACCTTTGTGCCCGGTTTTCCGATTGTAACAAATCGAAATAAGGTTGGCAGTAGCCATCCGACAGCCACAAAGGTAAATAACAAACTAGACTAGAAGAAATATGGTACAGCAAAAAAACGTCCGAAAGGACAGCCGCCTGCAAAGGCAGATTGAAGAACTCCAGAAGCGCATGGACACTATGGAGGACATCCTTGACAATGCCAAGGAAGTATTATCAGTGGAAGAGGCAGCCCGCTTCATGAACATAGCCCGCAGTTCACTCTACAAAATGACATCCGACAGGAGCATCCCTTTCTATCGGCCAAACGGTAAGATGATCTACTTCGAGAAAGCGGACATTCTGGAATGGATAAGGAAAAACCGCGTAATGTCTGTCATGTACGATGAGGATAAAGGACAAGAACCAGAATCCCGTTCAGGTGAACAGCACGGTAAATCTTCAAAACATAGCTGAGTAAATTGAAAATAGCATAAACATGAAAAAGGAAACTTATTATTGTCTCGTCCTATCTGAGAGTCAGGCGAGATTTCTTGCAACAAGCAAGTACGGCATCGACCGAATGAAAGCCCTGATGTCACTCGTTGAACATGCAGCGACAGCTGAACATGATTATGAGCAGAAGGGATTCACAACCACTGTACATATCGGTCAACTTGTCATGTCCGAGGTTGAACTATCCCGTCTGTGGAAGTGTGACCGTAAGACCGTTTCCAGAGTTCTTGACACCATGAACGAGTTGGGGATTGTCTCAACGACACAGAACAACCGCACCAGCATTCATACCTTGCTGTGCGTTTCTGCCTGGTATATCAACGGGCAGATGATTGTCAATCCCTACTATGTTCCGATGAAGGATCGTTTCCCAGAGGGTAATTCCGCACCCGTCAATGTACCTGCTAATGCCAATGGCAATGCAGCTGGTACGTCAGAGGGACCTACACCGTCAGGACAGTTGGCAACTGATGTGCAGGATGGGAATATCCCCAACCAACAGCAACCTGTGACTCCGCACTCTGGGTCCCAGCTGCCTTCACATCAAGGACAAACCATGAAGGTGCAAGAACCGACAAACAATGGAACTGGCCTACCTGATGACCAATTGCCTCCAGCTCCACAATACCACAGCATTAGGCACAAGGTGATAGACGAACTTAACGAGATGCCCAAGTAAAACGAAATTGTCAGTTCATGCGCAGCAGGCACAGTGCTGGAAGCATTGTGGAATGTCGTACACAAAGGAACGTTCCGTATTGCAAGAAGTTCCAATGTCGTACAAAAAGGGCGCACCCTTTTGTACTTCCGTTTGGATTCTTGAACGCTCGCAAGCTCGCATTGGGCTGACCACAAAAAATAGAAAACGATTGAACGTAAATTTGGAAACATGAAACTGAATAACAAGATTGAAAAGGTCGCCAATCGCGACCGCCACGTTGACTTCCGTGTCAACGATGAAGAGTATGCCATAGGGCTGAAGAATGCAGAAGCCTGTGGCTTGTCTGTAAGTGAGTATAGCCGTAAGCGCTTTATCGGTAATGAACCGAAGCTGCATCTTACTGAACGTGAGATTGAGGCATACAAGAGCCTCTCTGATGCTCGTGGTGACTTGGTCCATATCCGCAGTGCCTTGAAGGGTAAGACGCAGGAGCAGATCAGGAATTACTTCAACGACCCTGATTTCATGCGCGAGTGGATCCTGGCCATCAACAACATCATTGAACAGTGGGACACTATTCTTGAGCAGATGAAGGACTAAAACTTACACAGCCATGATTGCTAAAGCGGATAACATCACACACGGCAGTAATGCCGTCAGATACTCAGCCGACAAGGAACTGGCTGAGATTGTGAAGGTTGGTCACCTGCCTGAAGGACTCACCACCTCGTCGATATGGTCGAGGATGATGCTCCATCAGGCTCAATTCAAGGAGAAGTTGCAGGGACATCGCCGCATCAAGAATACCTCGATACGAATAGAATTGTCCCCAGCCAAGGAAGAGACGAAAGGGTGGACGATGGCAGACTGGCAGAAACTCGCAGATGACTTCATCCGCGAGTTCGATGCCGTCTGTCTCAAGCGCCCGGAGAGGGAAGATGACGACCCGCATACTCACCTTGCCAACAGTCTGTATGTAGTGTCACTTCACCACGATAGCAAGAGCCGGATACTCCACCTCCATATCAATGCCAACCGCATCGACATGGACGGCAACGTAAACAATGGATACATGATTGGCAAACGGGCCACGATGGCTGCGAACATAATCAACGAGCAGCGTGGGTGGGTTCAATCGATGAACAAACGCGAGTGGAACATCAACGAGATAACCAATGCCTGCATCGAGGCACTAAAGGAAATGGACTCTTTCGACTTCAATACCTACGAGGCGAAGCTGAAAGCAAAGGGCTATGGGGTCAACGTCATACGTGACAGTATCGAGAAGGTTCGCGGTTACTCCATCAAGAAGGGTAACTCCACATACAAGTCCACACTGTTGGGGCACAAGCGAAGCCTCACGCCATCGAGACTGAGAGCAACCTGGGAGAAACTGCATCAGGACAAAAGCATACATGCTCAGACTATGATGCCAAAGAAAGCGCAGACTGTCACTCGTCCTGCCGCACCTGTTACAGCAAAAGTTACGCAGCTGAAGCAACAGTCATCGCCCAAGCAGATGCCATTGCATCCAACAATGTCAGAGTCTGCGAAGCTGCAGCCTGTCATGGTTCACCACGACATAGAATGGAACGGCAGGAACTACGCTTTTGACATCCCTGACAAGGCTGACGATGTACTGATGAAAGAGACGGCTCTGCCCGATGATGTGCTCTGGTCAACCCTCACCGACGTCCAGCATACTGCTCTGCTGCTGTTTGCCAACTATGTAGATGCAGCTACAGAGATTTCGGAGTCATGCGGTGGCGGAGGAAATGCACCAGAATCCGGCTGGGGAAGAAAGGAAGATGAGGACGATATTGCATGGGCTCGCCGCTGTGCACAGAAGGCCTTCGGTATGCACATACGTCGTTCACGTGGTATTCACTGGTAAATATATAAAGTTGATAATATGAAGAATAGATTTGTAAAATCCGGCCTCGACCTGGAGGCCAAAATGAATGAACTCGACCAAAAGGTTGAAAAGAAGGAAGAGTTTAAGAATGAGTTGGCGACGCTTGACGAGATGCTCGACAAGGTTGGCGCGGAACTCCTGACGGTAAAGGATGGCTTGCGGCTGATAGAGAACGGCAAGCATGAGTTGAAAACCACCTGTGACACCATTGCAGGTTTCGTCGGTGAGACCGAGCGTATGGTGAAGGCCTTTCACGCTGGTCTTGAAGAGATGATGACCGCGACGTATCAGAACGAATGGACGCAGGAGTCGAAGGAGAGCCTGAACAGGATCCTGGCGCTCTACTCAAACCTCGTGAAGAACTATCTCGATGGCTTCTGCAATGATGAGAAGAAGGCTCAGGAGGACTTCCTGACGGAGCTTCGAAACGTTTTCACTCAATCTGAGAACACGGAGCAAAGGATGCTCAACAACTTCTGCAACGACCTGTCGAACGTATTGTCGCGCAATGGGATATGGTTTACCGAAAAGGTGTCCTATTGGCTGCTTGCCCTGTTCTGTACCAGTTCTGCCATCTCAATCGTAATGATTGTCCTGCTCATAACGGGTAACGTGCATCTGGGATAGAGATTGGTACATCTATCGCTAACGAGAGCCGGGGCGGTGAGCCTCGGCTCTCGAAGTTGATAGAAATCAGAACGTATAGCCGTTCACGCTGTCCCAGTCGGGATCGGCGGTGAGGCGGAAGGTGCCGTCGGAGGTCTGGCCGCTGCCGCCACTACCGAAAAAACTGCCTGTGTAGCGGGTAATCTGGTTGCGGGTGACGGGGACGTTCTCGAAAATGCGCTCCTTCACGGTGTTGTCGTTGGCATCGAGGGCGGTGACGGTGAGCTTCGTCAACACGTCATCCTCGGTGTGCGGCAGGGTGAAGATGTCGAAGGTGGTCACGCCGTCGGCGACGGTACGGATTTCGGTCTGCTTCGAGTTTACGCAGCCGTAGCCTTCTTTTGGGCTAAAGGTCGAGGAACCGCCAACGTAGTAGAATTTGAACTTTGTCACCGTGGACGGAATTTCTTCGTCGGTCAGCACTAAGCGGAACATGGCGACAGCACGGGTCAGCGTGAGGTCATACGATTGCTTGGAATCTGTCACGACCAGGTCGCCATAATAATAAAAGGTGTCCGTCACTTTGTTGTTGGGAAACGTCACCTTTTCCGTCGAGGTAATCGTGGCAGAGCCTTCACCATTGTGGGCGATGACCACAAGTTGGTATGTCCCGGCAGCGAGTGTCAGGGCGACGGTGCCGTAGCTGGCATCTCCTTCCTTCTGCGCTACCGTTTTGACTTTAGTGCCGTCAGCGTCGAAGATGGCTACATTCAGGCGACTGCACAATTCCGTGATGTCGGTGGCAGCACGGGTTCCAAAAGATTCCTGCTCATACTGCATCATGTGTAGGATGACGTTTGCCTCCTTCATAGATACAATGTCCTCATCGAAGACAGGCTTCTCGCACGCTGCTACCAGCAGGGCGAGAGCGATTAACAAGTACTTCTTCATGTGATGGCTCAGTCTTTAGTGATTGAAACAGTGGCAACGGGACGAATGCGGGCTGTAGCACCGAAGTTGTCGAACCCGTCCGCTGTGGTCTGGGAGAGAATACGAAAGAGAACGGTGCCGCCTGCATCGTAGAGATATTTGCCGCTGGCGCTTACGTCGGATTCAAAAGCCTCGTTGATAGCATCAAGTGAGGCGTAGATTGAATTAAGTTCGTTGTAGGTGGGCAAACGCCAATCGCTGATGCCATCCACGTCCGCCTCGGCCAGTTTCTCATCAATGAGGGCTTCGAGGACTTCTGGATGCCCTATGAAACTGACATCGTTGTAAGCCTTTCCTATCGTTGTTTCGTTAGGTGAAAGCAACGTCAACTCAGCCGACTGACCATCATCGGCTACAATGGACTTCAGCACGTAGCAGCCTTGATAGGTGGAGCCTACAGCGGGGAAGCCTTCTGCGTTGCCTGGAGTGTCGTTATTCCCATTATCACCACCATTGCCATCATCAGCCGCACTGCTGCCGTTCTCGTCAAACTCAAAGCTGATAGTCCTTTCCCCCAGCCATGTTGATCCCGTGATGGTTCCAGTCAGGTTGACGCCCACGGCCTCGGTGTAGGTGCCGTCGATGTTAATCCTGTAGCCCGCCTCTAACTGGTCGCTGCACGAGTAGGTGTATGTCTTCGTTGCGCCGCCGATGGTGATGTTCACACTGACGCTGGCAGGCTGGCTGCTGGGCGGCAGCAGGTAGGCATTAGCGGCGTTCTGCCATATGCGGCCGTCCTCTTGGCGAGTCAGCGCGATGGTATGGCTGGAGGAGGCTACGGCAAAGCCACCGCCCACGGTGAGCGACTGCCACAGCGGGGCAATCGTCACGCTCACCGCCGTCGCCGCCGTGGGAATCTTCCGCAAAACCACGTCCTGAATCAGCATCGTCCGTCGAGCCATGCCTAATGTCACGGTGTTGGTGCCGCCGTCCGTGAGCGTCGCCGTGACCATGGCCGCCATCAGGTCGCCGTGTGACTTGCCTTCCCTCAGCGCAATCGCCGACGTCACCGTGGCTTCATCCGCCGAGGGCAGCACATAGTCCTCCGCAGACGCGCCGCTCACGGCATACACCGAGTACGTCCCCTCTGTCAGCGCGATGTTCAGCGTCTGCCCCTCGTCGCCGATGGTCTGCACCGCCCGGCACTCCTCTCCGGCAAAGACATACACTGTCACGGGGTACGCCACCGTCGCCTCGCTGCCAGAGCCGCCCGAGCGCGTCCGCACCTGC
>JAEEGL010522466.1_pt1 | contig 12178 bp, 6 predicted proteins | sample 9134231 | NCBI WGS metagenome assembly JAEEGL01 (sample SAMN16246548, study PRJNA631951) | gut metagenome | biome: gut microbiome; feature: rumen; material: fiber-attached | host: Bos | place: Iran: Karaj | collected 2018-10
CTCCAAGCCGATCGGGACACCGAGAAAACTCCTGGATGTCAGCAAGGCGCCGAAGCTGGGCGGGACCTATAAGACCGAGCTGAAGGACGCCATCCGACTCGCCTACGAAGACGTCCTGAACAATACGATCAGAGCGGAGAGATAAACTTAAGAGGTGAAGCATGAACATTATCCTTTTATCCGGCGGTTCCGGAAAGCGCCTGTGGCCGCTTTCCAATGATATCCGTTCCAAGCAGTTTATCAAAATCTTTAAAAAACCCGGAACAGAGGGCACTGAAGCGGAGCACGAATCCATGGTCCAGCGGGTGTACCGCCAGATCCGTGAGGCAGATCCGCAGGCCAATCTCACCATCGCGACCAGCAAATCGCAGGTGTCGGCCATCCACAATCAGCTGGGCGAAGACGTGGGCATCAGCGTGGAGCCCTGCCGGAGAGATACCTTCCCGGCGATCGCGCTGGCGACGGCCTATCTGACCGACGTGCGCGGCATCAGCCCGGACGACGCGGTCGTTGTCTGCCCGGTGGATCCGTATGTTGATGACGGATATTTTGCCGCCGTAAAAGAGCTCTGGGAGCTCGCGCAGAAAGGCACCGCCAACCTGGTGCTGATGGGCATCGATCCCACCTATCCCAGCGAAAAATACGGATATATCATGCCGGCCACTCCGGACCATCTCTCTAAAGTCTCTTCTTTTAAGGAAAAACCCGATGCGGCGACGGCTCAGAAATACATTGACCAGGGCGGTTTATGGAACGCCGGCGTGTTTGCCTATAAGCTTTCCTACGTACTGGAGCGGGCCCACGAGCTGATTGACTTCACGGATTATGACGATCTGTTCACCAAGTATGAGACGCTGAAGAAAATCAGCTTCGACTACGCGGTGGTGGAGCATGAAAAGGATATTGCGGTGCTGCGGTATCACGGCATGTGGAAGGACCTGGGCACCTGGAATACGCTGACCGAGGCCATGGAAGAGGAAGCGGTGGGCGATGCGCGCCTGAATGACACGTGCAGCAACGTTCATATCATCAATGAACTGGAAGTGCCGATCCTGGCCATGGGTCTCAAAAATGTGATCATATCCGCCAGCGCCCAGGGCATTCTGGTCTCGGACAAGGAGCAGAGTTCGTACATCAAGCCCTATGTGGATGAGATCGAACAGCGGGTTATGTTCGCCGAGAAATCCTGGGGGAGCTTCCGGGTGCTGGACGTTGAGGATGAGAGCCTGACTATCAAGGTCACGCTGAATCCGGGACATCGGATGAACTACCACAGCCATGACCGGCGGGACGAGGTCTGGACGGTCATCAGCGGAAAAGGCCGGACGATCGTGGACGGCATGGAGCAGCCGGTGAGCGCCGGCGACGTCATCACCATGGCAGCCGGCTGCCGGCACACGGTGATTGCGGAAACGGAGCTGCAGCTGATTGAGGTACAGCTTGGAAAAGAGATCAGCGTGTCGGACAAACATAAATACGAGCTGGATTTATGATGAATGTGCCCTTCTTACTGCAGCCCGCCGCCAAGGATTATCTGTGGGGCGGGAGCAGACTGAATGATGATTTCGGGAAGACCATTCCTGTCTCTCCGCTGGCCGAAACCTGGGAGTGCTCCACACACCAGGACGGCCTGTCTTTTGTCGCGGGCGGAGAATATGAGGGGATGACCCTGCGGGAGGTCCTTTCCCTTCATCCGGAATATCTGGGCACACACCCGCTGCTGCTGACCGGCGGAAAGCCGGAGCTGCCGATCCTGGTCAAACTGATCGACGCCAGGAAGGATCTCTCGATCCAGGTCCACCCGGATGACGCTTACGCGCTTGAGCACGAGAACAGCCTCGGAAAGACCGAGATGTGGTATGTGCTCCACGCCGCGAAGAACGCCGAGCTGATCTATGGCTTCAGGCAAAATGTGACGAAGGACCAGGTCCTGGAGGGAATCCGGACGGGCCTGATCAGCCATCAGCTCAATCATGTGCCGGTCGAAAAGGACGACGTCTTCTTTATCGAGCCCGGAACCGTGCATGCCATCGGTGCCGGTGTACTGGTGGCAGAGGTTCAGGAGAGCAGCAACGTGACCTACCGGCTCTATGACTATGACCGGACTGACAAAAGCGGAAACCGGCGCCCGCTTCATATCGAAAAGGCGCTGGAGACGGCGAATCTGAATGCATCCCGGGAGCCGCGCCAGCCGATGCGCGTTCTGCGCTACCGGGGCGGCTTCGCCCTGGAGCTTCTGTCCAGATGTAAATATTTCCAGGTGGAGCGTATGCTCCTCAACACGGAGATCCACAGACAGCTGCCCTCCTACAGGACGCAGGAGAACAGCTTCCACGTGCTTTTATGCACGGACGGGTGCGGAACGGTCTCCGGTGAATCTTTCACTCTGAATTTCTTTAAAGGGGACTGCATCTTTGTCCCGGCGGGGAGCATTGCCCTGAATCTGCACGGGAAAGGACAGCTTCTCGACATCAGCTGCTGATAAATCTGCCGACAGGGGGAAGCATGAGTCAGTCCAGCCAGTCAAATCAGTCTGATGTACAGTCTGAATATACCGCCTTTATTTCCTACAGACACGCGGACCGGGATATGAACCTGGCCCGCCGGATTCAGCGCAGCCTTGAGCACTTCCGGATTCCTGCCGAGATCCGGGAACAGACAGGCCGTACTTCCATCGGCCGCATTTTCCGGGACCAGGATGAGCTCACCGCCGGCAATCTGACGGAGGAGATTCCGGAGGCTCTCGATCACGCCGAATTTCTGATTGTCATCTGCTCACCGGGCTCCCGGGAATCCGTCTGGGTTCAGAATGAAGTGGAATACTTCCTGAAGACCCGGGATCTGGAACATATCATCATCGTGCTCTCCGAGGGAGAGCCGGACGATGTGCTGCCGATCGCGGTGCTGGAGAAACAGAGAGCGCTTCCGAAGGACGAGGAGTGGGAGAGCCGCTCCTTTGAGCATGTCGGCTGTGACTTCCGGGGAGATCTGCGCAAAGCTTTCCGGACGGAGATTCCCCGCATGGCTGCCACGATTCTGGACTGCCGCTACGACGATCTGGTCCAGCGGCAGAAGCAGTATCAGATGAAAAAGCGCGCCGCGCTGCTGGGAGCGGGTCTTGCCGGCATGACTGTTCTGACGGCGTATGTTCTGTACAACAACTCGAAAATCAGGTCACAGAACGAGACCATTCTGCGGGCAAACGAAGAGATTTCTCTTGCCAGTCAGGAAATCGCCCGCTCCAGCGAAGAAATTCAGAAAAAGCACGAAGAGATCACGAAGAATTACCGGGAGACACAAATTGCGGAGTCCCGCATTCTGGTGCAGCAGTCAGCACAGAGCCTTACGGAAAATGACAGGACGCAGGCTGTCAGGGAGGCGCTGTCCGCACTTCCGACACAGGAAGATGACAGACCTTATCTTCCTGAAGCCGAATACGCACTTGCAGACGCACTGAATCTCTACCGCCTCCCGACCGGAAGAGCACCGGCAGCCGCAGGCTGCCTGAAGACAGATTTTGCCATTATGCAAATGGCACCCAGACGGGGAGAAAACTGCCATTACATCGGGGCTTTTGACAGGGACGGAAATGTCATGGTCTGGGACACATTGACAAATAAGGCCGTTCTGGAGATTGTTTCCACCTATTCCCGGGATTTAAACAACGAGTCAGTTCAGCAGCTGGTTCTGCGGGATGAGACAGCGCTTCTGGTCTATTCAGACCGGGTGGTCTGCAGGGATCTTCCGTCAGATTCAGAGCGCTGGGTATGCCCTCTTCCCGGGAATCTGTACATATGGAGCGGGGAGTATGCAGCCTCTTCCGACAGAGCTGTTTTTCTGTGGATGGAGGAGGAAGCCGAAGGGGAAAAGGATGCAAAGCGGATTCAGCTGGTTCAGGTGGATGCCGAAACCGGAGAAGGCCGCACCGTCATGGAGCTGCCCGGCAGGCCAGAGGCTGCGCGTGTGTCCGCGGACGGCGCTTTCCTGGCAGTGACGATCCCGACGGAAAACACGGATACGTCGCAGCTCTTCCTGTGTGATCTGAATTCCGGAGAAATCATCCTCCTTGAGGAGGGACGCTTTACCGGAATGCGCTTTGGCACAGAGCGGTTCTATTACCTCGCTTACATCGGAAGGGAACAGGAGCCGGAGCTGGGCATCGGACAGTACAAGGCGCGCCTGACCTGTTATAACACGGAAAGCAGGTCGCGCGTGTGGTCGGCCGAAGAGCCGGTGCACGAATATGCCTCTACGGCACCGGATCTGTTCCCGGATCTTGTCACGGCGGACCTTTACTCAGATCTGATTCTGTATGATCCGGAGAGCGGAAGACGTCTGGCTTCGCTGCACGGCACGGCACGGATCATGGATGTGCAGGAGAAGACGAACAGCCAGCTGGGACTATGTCTGGATATCCTTTATGCCGACGGGTCACAGAATCTGTATGATTATGATGATCCGGATGTCATGGCAGGGAAAAAAACGGGATGCTTCACATATCTCGACGCGTTTCCGGATGATATCGACGCAGTGGAAAGATGGGAAGATCAGCTGTATCTGCTCAGAAGAAAACCGCTCTCGAACGGCACTTATTACTACGGAAATGAAATTGAAATCTATAAACCGCTTCAGGCGGATGAACGCTTTACCCCCCTGTCTGAGGCGGACAGACCGAAGTACCCGCTAAAAGCGCGGTACTTCGAAAACGGAGGACAGTTTATCCGGATTGTTGAAGAAGAGGGGAGCTTCCGGATCAGCTCCTATGACGCCCGGACAGGTGAGTATCTGTCAGACTTTCATGTTCCGGATCCCGAAAAGGGCAGCTGGACACTGCTTGGAAACAGCGGCAGCGGAGAAGTGATTTTATTTAATTACAACTATTTCGCTACCGCGGACCCGGAGGTTCCCCTGCTGTGCGCCGCGGATCCTTCCGCACAGTCATGCCGCCTGATCCTGGCAAGAGATCTGGAAGAGGCGGCGATCGAGAAGGCACTGGGACACAGCTTCGCGAAGCAGGATGTAGTGAAACCGGGACGAAATCAGATCTTTTCCGTCCAGATGCACACATCCGGGCCGCTGCTTACAGACAATCGGATCGGATACCTTCTGCGGATCGGCAAAAATCCGGAGAAGTGGTACTGGTGCAGCTATGATCTTCTAAGCGGGGAAGTCCGGGTGACGGACGTTCAGAAATGGAAGGAGTCACTCGGCTATGATGAGAAGGTAAACTATTTCAACGCGAATGATGATTTCTGCCCTTATCTTTCGCCGGACGGATCCAGGATGCTGGTACTCTCGGAAGCCGGATCAGAGGCGCGGACCTTTGCGGAAGAGTACCGGGGAATCATCGCGGATCCTGAGAGCGGTGAATGTATCGGGCTCGCGGACACGGTCAGGATCGATGGCTTTTCCCTTGACAAAAGCATCTCCTGGATTTCGGAAGAGGAGCTGCTGTTCATAGCAGATGGCGGGATTATATGCATCCGGAACGACGGCAGCATGGAACCGGTGACCGGCCTCTCGTTCCGCGGACGCCCGGATCTGATTTATGCCGACGGGGGAGTTCTGTTTCTCCAGACTGTACAGAATTCGGAATACACGCTGGATCAGTATCGCCTGCCGGACTTCTCCGGGATCTGCAGCACAGACGTCGCGCCGGGATTCTTCAGAAGCCCGTGCGTAGTGCACACGGATGGTCTGACCGTTTTTCTGGATAATCAGATGATGAGACAACAGGGGTACTACTACCTCAGCCCGGCCCTTGTGCTGGATTCGGAAACGATGGTACCTGCGCAGATGATCCCGAATGTGCGGACCTATTCTCCCGAGGCGGACACCTTCCTGCAGATGGGCGGCATTAACGGCGATGAGCCTGGCGTAATCCGGCGGTATACGCTTGAAGATCTCATCCGGATCGGGCAGGATTTTCTGAAGGATCAGTGAAGCCGTGATACAATAGAAGTGACAGTCATATTACAGTGATGTGACGGTCTTATGCAGCACAGAAGGGGGCAGCAAAATGAAAAGAAAATGGACAGCAGCTCTGGCAGTTTTAATGACAGTGATTCTGTGCTTTTCCTCTGCCATGATGTTCCGCTATATCCGCGTCTATGCCGACGGGGAAGAGCAGGAGCAGTATGAGTATGAATATGTGGAAGAGCCTGTACAGGAAGGCGGCATGGAAGAGCCGGTCGTACCGGACGTGCCGGACGTACCTGTCGTTGAAGAAGGCCCGGCAGGGCCTGCACCGGTGACGGAATATGCCGTTCCCGAACAGCCGGACCCGATTCCTGTTCAGGAACCGGTAGTGGCTGAGATCCCGGAGGAACAGCCGGATCCGTTTGATTATCTTCTCACCTGTTACACACCGAACCTGGATTTCGGGACCATTCAGGAAGGAGATATTAAAAACAGCAAGCAGTTTTCCATCGTCAACATCGGATCGACGGACGTGCCGCTGACTTATGCCGCGACAGACCCGTACACATCCTTCCTGCTGGAGATTCCGGAAAACCTGTACCTGCGTCCGGGTGACCAGGCGATCTTCTCCGTCAGTCCCTCCACGAAGCTGAAGGAGGGCGTCTACAACGCGACCTACACCTTCTTCTCGGCGAACGATTACCGGCGCACCCACTATGCAAAGGTTACGATGACAGTCAAGGTCAAAGCGGCCGAACCGGTCGTGACCAAGGTCGTGGTCTCTCCCGGATCCGCCAGTGTGCCTGCCGGAAAGACCATGCAGTTCAAGGCGGAAGTACAGGGCAAAAATGATTTCAAGAAGGACGTCACCTGGTCCGTCGGCGGCAACAGCCGCTCCGGGACGTTCATCGACGCCTCCGGAAAACTTTCCGTGGATCGCGAGGAGCGCGCTTCCACCATTAACGTGACAGCCACTTCCCGGCAGACCCCTACGGTCTTTGACAGCATTCCGGTCTCAATCACCACCCAGGATTATCTGGTCCGGGTGAGCGCTTCGCCTACGGAAGGCGGCAGCGTGACCGGCGGCGGAAGCGTCCGCGCAGGTGCGACCGTCAAACTGAATCAGTCCGCCAACAACAATTACCGGTTTGAGGGATGGTTTGAAAATGACCGTCTGCTGACCGAGTCCTCCAGCCTGATCATTGAGGATGTTTCCGCGGACCGCGACATTCAGGCGCGCTTCAAGCGGGTCAGCTGCAATGTCAAAGTGGATGTCAACAATTCTAATGCCGGCACTGTGTCCGGCGGCGGAAAAGTGGAGTACGGCGGATCTGTCACGCTGAACGCGAAGGCAAAAGACGGCTACAAGTTCGAGGGTTTCATCGAAAATAACAAGAAGATCACGGATTCCCCGTCCCTGCAGCTGAACAATATCACGTCGGACCGCACCATCACCGCATCTTTCCGGCAGTCACGCTTCTCAGTCAACGTCACGATCAGCCCGGCCGGCGCAGGCAAAATTTCGGGCGCAGGCCAGTACAACGAGGGTTCGAAGTGCGATCTCGAGATCTTTGCGGAGAGCGGCTGGGATTTCACCGGCTGGACCATCAACGGCCAGACCGTTTCCTACTCGCCGAAGTACACGATCGAGAAGGTGACAGGCAACTACAACCTCGTTGCTAATTTTGCCAAACATAATGTCCGGACCTACAAGGTCACATCCATGATCGCAAACCAGGGCGGCGGTATTGTACCCAGCGGCGACACTTATGTCACCGAGGGCGGTTCTGTCGTCTACACCATCGTACCGCTCGCCGGATACAAGATCCTTGCGGTCGCCGTGGACGGCGTGAACATCGGACCGGTCTCCAGCTACACCTTCACCAATGTGCGCGGGACCCATGCCATTGCGGCGAGCTTCATGAAGATCCAGCAGACTCCGCAGCCGGCACCGGCACAGCAGAAGACACAGCCCGCACCGCAGCCTTCGCAGCAGAGTGCACAGACGAAGCCTGCGACCCAGCCTTCGCAGCAGAGCGCGCAGACGAAGCCCGCGGCGCAGCCGCCACAGCAGAGCACAGAGGCACAGCCCGCGGAGCAGCCGGCTCAGCAGAGTACAGAGACGCAGCCCGCTGCGGCATCCTCCGAGCCCGCCGCAACAGAGTACAGCGCAGACACCGCATCCTCCGGCGCGCTTCCGGAGCAGGTCTTTGTGGAAGATGAATCACTGATCGGAGACATCACGGATGCGGTACCGGAAGCACAGGCGTCTGATCAGAGCCAGAGCAGTCCGTGGGAAACAGCGGGAAGCGAGCAGGACACCAGCAGCGGCGTACTGGCAAAATACGGCATCTCCGACGAGCTGGCCATCAAGCTGATCGACAACCACGAAGAACTTCCGCTTCTGAAGGAAGCCTTCGAGGACGGAAATCTGGAGATCACCGTCAACAACACCTACGCGGAAGCGGAGCAGGAGACCTCGGAGGAACTGTATTATCACGATCCGACCCTGCTGAACTTTGAGGAAGTAATCACGACCGAGCTGACCAGAGACGAGAAGATGGCAGTCCTCAAGGGAACCGAGAAGGTCAATTTCAATGTCGATATTTCCTCGAACGGGGGACAGGTGCCGGCACAGATCCGCGAGAGCATGCAGAAGAAGGTCGGCTACAAAGCGCTGGATTATTTCAGCTTTGTGGTCATGAAGACGATCGATGCGAGGAGCAGCCTGATCAGCACGACTCAGAATGAGCTGGAAGTCGTCATCCGCATCCCGGAGAAATACCGGAAGTCCGGCAGGACCTACGCGATCCTGCGTGAGCACAACGGGATTGTGGATGTGCTGGCGGATCTGGATACCAACCCGGATACCATCACCTTCCGCACGAACAAGTTCTCGGAATATGCCATCGCATATGAAGCGGTCAATGTCAACAGGATGATTCTGATCTTCTTTATCATCACGATCATCGCCCTGATCTTTGCGCTGATCTGCTACGTCAACCTGGTCCGCTACCGTAAGCGGGTACGGGCAGAAAAACGGGCGGAAGAGAGACGTCAGGAAGAAGAGAGAATGTGGAGAGGAGAGTGAGTATGACCAGTCAGTACCATTTCGGAACAACGGCAGACGGCAGGGAAGTCACTGCCTACAAAATCACGAACAGCTTCGGTGAGTACGCCGTGATCCTGAATCTCGGCGCCGCGATCCAGGGAATCTGGGTGCGGGATAAAAACGGAGAGATCGGCCCGGTCGTACTGGGGGCTGATGAGGGAACGGACCCTTCCGCGTACCGCAGAACCGGTTATGTCATGGGGCGCTGTGCGAACCGCATCGCCTTCGGGCGGTTTGAGATCGACGGCAGAACCTACCAGCTCAAGACACCCAGACCGCCGCACCATCTGCACGGAGCGGAGGGAAATTTCTCAAAACAGATTTTTAATGGAGAGTGCACGGAGGACGGCGTGATTCTCACGCTGACGGACTCCGGCGAGGACGGGTACGAGTGCGAAGCGGATGTCCGGATCACGTATACCTTCGGGGACGATCACGCGCTGACGCTTGATTATCAGATCACGGCGAAGGGCGACACCGTCCTCTCGCCGACCAACCACGCGTATTTCAATCTGGAGATGCCGCGGGATATCCTGGATACAAAGATCCTTCTTGATACGGATCAGTACGCGCCCAAGAGTGAGCTGGGCATGCCGGACGGCACGATCAGCAAGACAGCCGGGACGCCGCTCGACTTCACACAGGAGCACACAATCCGGGAGGGTCTTGCGTCCGACAACATCGGCTTCTTCACCGGAGAGATCCCGGGCTATGACGATTTCTATGTCGTTCCGGGAGAGGGCATGCGCAGAGTCGCCGTCGCGACGGCGCCCACGAACGGCAGAAGGATGACCGTCTTCAGCGACGCGGAAGGTCTGATCTTCTTCACGCCGACGGGCGATCACCAGAAGGTGGGAGAGATGGAGCTGGACGGCTACACATCGTTCTGCATCGAGATGCAGTTTGTGCCGAACGCCGTGAACTGCCCGCAGTACCGCTCACCGGTTTTCCGCGCGGGAGAGACGCTGCACACCCGGACAATCTATGCGTTTGATGTCATCTGAGGGCAGCTGAAAAGAAATTTACAGATTAACGGAAAACTGAATCATGGACAGACGGACATCCGGCCTTCGGGCCGGATGTTTTTGCTGTTTTTCTGAAATTTATAACCCCCATGGGGGCTTAAAATGCCCGGAGAGATACTCTAAACTTCTTTCTGACAGGATTTAATCCGGATCCGGAGAAACGGTGTCCGTGCTTCTGCAGAGCTGTGACACACAGGGAGGAAGGATAAAGGATGAGAAAACGAATAGTTTCCGTACTGATGGCACTTGCCCTGGCAGCGGGGATGATCGGCTGTGCTTACGCGGCGCCCGCTCCGGCAGGCACACAGGAACAGGCTGCCGGACAGACTGAGGCGGCAGAAGAAAACGGGAATGCCGGCGGGCCGGTGATTCTGCGGACGGCGGCATCTTTTGCCTATCCGAGTCTCGACGTCCACAAGGAGTACTATGGGTGGTATACTTCCATCTACGGCATTTCAGAGGCACTGTTCAGAATGGATGAGGCAATGAATGCTGCGCCGTGTCTGGCGGAAGATGCAGTGGCGGACGGCAGCGTGTGGACGATCACACTGAACGAGAATGCCGCTTTTTCGAACGGCACCCCGCTCACCTCCGAGATGGTCATTCGGAATCTTCAGAGAGTTGCCGAAGTAAATGAGCGGTTCGCTTATGTCGCTGATTTTGAAATGACTGCGGTGGATGACAGGACCCTCACCATTGATACGAAAGAGGTCTATCCGACTCTTCGGGGTGAACTGGCCAGCCCGGAGTTTGGCATGATCGATCTGGACGCCACGACAGATTTTGACCAGAATCCGATCTGCACAGGACCGTTCGTGCTTAAAGACTTCCAGCCGGAGGGCGATGTGGAAGTCGTGAAAAATGAACAGTACTGGGGCGGCGATGTACAGCTGGACGGAGCTGTTTTCTACTATATGCAGGAGGATGATCCGAAGCTTCTGGCAATGCAGAGCGGCGAAATCGACTGCTACAACAGTGTCAGTTCCGCAGCGCTGGCTGTCTATGAGAAGGAACCGGACAAATACAATGTTGTCTCCATCCCCGGCGCGCGTCTTCAGTTCTATATTCTGAATGAAAACACGCTGGATGCGGCTGTGCGGGAAGCCATCAATCTGACGGTTGATAAGGAAAAGATCGCTTCTTATCTGACCGGGACAGTTTCCCCGGCGGTCGGGCCCTTCAATCCTGCCGCAGCTTATGGCCAGGTTACCGTTCCGGCTGTTGATCCGGCCCGCGCCGTACAGCTTCTGGAGGAAGACGGCTATACAAAGGGAAGCGACGGAATCTATGAGAAGGACGGACAGAAGCTGTCTATCGAGATTGCCTATTATGCGGCGCGCTCCCTGGATACACTTGCCCTGCTGATACAGGAGCAGCTCAGGGAAGTCGGCATTGATTCGACGCTGCGCGTGGAGGAAGACCCGGATGCAACCTATATCGCGAACGGGGATGCGGATCTGATGCTGTACTGCATGATTGCGGACAAATCGGGTGATCCGCTGTATTTCATTGAATCCACTTTAAAGGACGGATCGTATTATGACTGCGGCGGTTTTGATGATGATCACTGTGAAGAGCTGATCGGACAGCTGAAGTTTGAGACGGATCCGGAGAAGAGAGCGGAACTGGCCAATGAGATCGTCCAGATCGCAATTGATGACAACGCTTTCGGCTATGTCGGCCTGTTCAACAGTACGACTGTCCTGCGGCCGGGTGTGTCCGGCTTCGCGGAAACGATCCCGTTTGATTTTTACGGTGTTGATGCAGATACCAGGATTGAATGAAACGTAAGGTAATCACAAAACTGGCCAGTCTGGTTCTCACACTGGTCATACTGAGCTTTCTGGTATTCGCGCTTCTTTATATCGCGCCGGGAGATCCTGCCGAGAAGCGACTGACATCCCAGGGGATTGCAGTTACGAAGGAAGTCCTGGATGCGGAGCGCGAACGCCTCGGACTGCTGCGGCCATTCCTCGTAAGGTACGGGGAATGGCTGTGGCATATTCTGCGGGGAGATTTCGGCATTTCCTTCAAGGACGATCTCCCTGTGGCACCGAAGCTGGCGAAGGGGCTGAAGAATACCGGCATCCTCGCCCTGACGAGTCTTGCCGTCTCGCTGACA
>JAEEGL011223826.1_pt1 | contig 12178 bp, 27 predicted proteins | sample 9134231 | NCBI WGS metagenome assembly JAEEGL01 (sample SAMN16246548, study PRJNA631951) | gut metagenome | biome: gut microbiome; feature: rumen; material: fiber-attached | host: Bos | place: Iran: Karaj | collected 2018-10
ATATTCGCACTGCATGGCCTGTATGACATCCTACCCTACGGGGAGGGTGGTATGCCCCTCTTGGGCTGATGTCTGTGATTTCAACTCTATTTGTCTTTATTTTTCTGCAAAAATTCGGTACCGTTCCATGTCCGCCTTAGTCTTTTGCCTTATATGCTTTCCAATTTTTAGACTGAGGAAGCAGACGATTGGACGGTATTATTTTTTCTTTATTTGTAAACAGCTTGTCACTCTTTGCTCCATTGCAACATCGATGCGCAAGCTGAAGATTTTCTATATCGCTTGGATGTCCGCCTTTGTCTACTGGTATAATATGATCAATGCAGGCCGACATTGGATGTGGTGCTTTAATTGAAAAGTCCACTGGTTTTCCGCATATTCCGCATACCGTTCTGGTTGCGTATATCAATTTCTTATTTCGTTCAAATGCTTTCCTATGCGTACCATCCCGGTCCGGTCTTCCAACTGCTGCCATATCCGCTGCCCCCTCGATAATGGAAGGATAGGGGGACGGTTCTTTTATCCATCCCCCCTATGCATAAATGAAAAAAACATGCCATAGCCTGCACTTTGCTATTGTGAGAAGAAATCGTCGGATGACCGAGCAGGCTTAGCCACCCGACGAATAATGTGGAAAGAAATAACAGCCAAAACAAAAAGGAAGCCAATATTGACTTCCTTCTGTAAAATAAGAGATTTTTATGACTGTCTTTCTTTTCTTTCCACGATACAATATTATCACACGAAACCGGGAAAATCCGTTATAAAACGGTATGATTTTGCAAAATCGACAATATTTATCCGTTTTTTAGATATTTATCCTCAAATTCCAGAAGCGCAAATCGATATAATCTCCTTACCCCTTCTCCGGTATAATCCATCTTTTCTCCGATTCCTTCCCAGGATAATTTAAATTTCTGAAGATGCCTCAGCCTGATAACCTCTGCATACTCCGTTCTTGAGAGCGTTGCCAACTTTTGTTCCGCTTCGAGGATTAAGGACGCATATCTTGTAATCTGTTCATCATACTCTTTAATGGAATCCAGAATCTTTATAATGCGCTCCTCTTGAAAGTTTTGTGGAGATGTCGCTACCCTGACCTTATCATATTCAAATGATCCAATACAGGTAGCGCATTCTTTTAAATCCTTTATCTTACGTTCCAGTTCTTCCAAGCTTCTGCTGGCGTTCGCTATTCTAATAAAATACTGTTTTCCTGTCATTCTCCCCTCCTGCTGCCAGGTGTCCGCCTTAATCATACTCAATCCGCCTTATTCGTACTTAACCTGCAATATTCCTCAATGAACTTAGCCAAATCATGTTGCCTTGCTTCAATCTTTCGGTATTCCGCCGCAATCGGTACCATTTTCTTCATGAGTTTTCTCATGCGGTCCTCATTTCTGTCGAATTCTTCCAGCAGCATGTCGCAGGCTACTTGGATGATTGTTTCCGTATCCGGTTCTGCTGCCATATTTTGATCCTCTTCTTCCGGCCAAATCTCTACCGCTTTCCCGGGCTGACATCTTGTAGTGGCTAATGTAGGACTTTCAAGTTTCTTTTCCGGAACTTTGGTCTCTTTCGGAGCAGGTCCCGGAGGAAGCAAGCCAAGCACTCCTCTTATTTCATCCCTTGAGCACAGATATAGATCTGCGAGAATGCCAATCTGTCTGCGTTTATTTTTGGACTGTCTGTATAATGTCCTGATTTCACCTTTTTGAGCCTCTGTCATTCTTCCACCTCACCTTCTGTTTTGCATTGGAATCGGATAACCGTCTGATAAAGAGTCAATTAACCCCAAAAATGCTACTAATCCGGTTTTTCTGGCTCTGACAAAACATGTATCTTCGCAGGTGTTTAATTCCTGCATTTCTTCTCTAACTGCTTCTTTGATTTCCGCCCTAAGAGCAGGAGTAAAAAGTTTATACTCACTCATTATCTGCTTAAAAACTTCACAATATCATTATAAGTTTTCATATCCTCTTTTTTTACGATAGTGATTTCTTCATCTTCGCAAGAAACAACTTCATAAGTTTCAAGAAGTTTCCCACAAACCTCTACGCAAGTCATGATTGCTACTTCCTCCGCTTTTGCCAGCTTTTCATCAATGAGAACCTTTCTTGCAGCTCTTTCCATCCCAATATAATTCATCTTGCTCTCTAATGTTCTCGCATCCATTTTTTATTCCTCGCTTTCTTCCTTTGGCTCAATATCACATATTTTCAGAATGTAATAATCCTTTTCTTCCTCTGCTCCCCATTCGGTTTTCCCTGTTCCAATATCGAGTGTCACCGTTGCAATAAATGATGGAGAATCGCTTCTGTATCCGTTCCGGAATATGATTTTATGAGTATCAAGCCCCGTAGGGATATATGAATAAGGGTGCATCTCGAATATCTTTGCAAATCTGCTCTTGTAATATGGTTTTATTTCGCGATATTCTTCCTTTTTTTTGCCAGATAAAATCATATCAAACCATTTTTTCTTAATCGGTAAGATCAGCATATTATTCCTCGCTTTCTGCCACATATTCTTCATAGTGAATACAAGCAATGCCAATATCTTTCTGCACTTCACACTCCGCTTGGCAATTTAGAAAATCTGTTCCTCTATCGTCATTATTTGCACACTTCGGGCAATGAATACCCAACCACTCATTGATAGCCTTTTCTCTTTCTGCTGTTATATTATTCCTCACTTTCTGCCAGTAAGATAATCTTTATATCTCCACGGCTAAAACTACCTATCTCAAATGGACTTTCCCTGTGCCAATACCAATGTGAACAATGTAGTCTTACAAATGCTTTCCCGATTTCATCAGCAAGTTTCTTTTTCATGTTTCCTCACTTTCTGCCGTACAAATCACATAAGATTGCAATAACTGTATATTTTGTGCAATACTATCTCTAATGGATTGAAACACGCACGCATCTATATGCTTATTGTTATTGCATAGTCTTTCAAATTCTGCACCTGCGTATATTCTTGCTGTGTCTAAATTATCAAGTAGAGTTCTAACATCATAAGCGTTCATTCCTTATCCCTCATTCATCACTTTCTGCCTTGTAGAATGGACAATTATATCTAACCATCTGCCCTGCTTTTTAGCTGCCTGCTTATAGGCCCTTACGATTTCTCCCTCACTCATTTGCATAGATTTTGCCTTCCTTGTTGTACTTATATAAAAGCTTATTCATAGTTTCTTCCTGGTTTTTAAAACACCATGCCAAAAACTCCACATCAGCCCGATTAGCAGCAATGTCTTCGAGTGCCTGTATGGCCATGTTGAATGCCTCAATAATCGGCTTTTCATCCTGCATAACCAGATCGCAATTCTGACACTCTTCTCTTTTGCAATCATTCCGGCTGACACACGATATTTCTTTCCGAATGATTGAAATCGCCTCATTTGGATTCATTCATTCCAATCCTCCTCGTATTTTTCTTGATTCGTATAATTATGCTTTGACCGGAGCATGCAGAATAACAATTCTGTTATCGGCTTTTTTCTTGGTCCCTCATTACAATGAACCGCACTCCATAATTTCCAATTATGCGGTAGGCCTTCAAACTTTGTAGGATTCTCATACTCCTTGTAAACAGCATTTGAATCCCTCATATCAATGTAGCTTGGTACCGGAACCAAAATACCGTAATACTGCGACGAATCCGGATAATGATTTTTGATATAGTTTCCAAGCCTTCCTTCTCGTAAATCTTTTTGCAGCATCTTATATGTTTCCATGGTTGTAACAATATAGTTTTTCTCTCCAAAGAAATTAAGACCGTTTCCGCTATAGATATCATCTTTGCAGGATTTAATCTCATAACAAATAAAAATGCCCTTTTCCATATCCGACGAATAAGTAACGCCCTTCGGAATAAACTGAATGACATCCACCCGTTTGGAATGAATCGTTCCATAATCCATGGTGACTTCTTTTGCATAGTATTTTCTGTCTTTTAACCGATCCTGCAATAATATGTCTGTAAGTAGTTTTGTTGTATCTTTTCTATTGATCATTCACCCGCTTCCTTTTCGTCTTTATTTTTTTGTAGTTCTAACGAAAGATATAAACCGCAACTTGCTAAAAATATATTTAATAAAAGAGATAATATCAGTAGTATTTCTGTCATTTGCTCCGTTCCTTTCCAATGATTATTTCCTTTTTCGCATTCATTCTTGCATCAGACATTTTTCTATACTCGCATTGTGTGCACTGTAAGGCTGTTACAATTCCTTTTCTCATACAATGCACATATAAATGATACCCTGAATCTCCCATGTAATTATCGCAGTATAGTTTGCCCATATGCTCTTCCCTTCCTTATTTCTCTATTGGTATCAGATAACCGTCCGGCAAGTTGTGTATTGTTTTCTTTGCTACTTCCAATGCGTTCTTCTGCATTAAAACCAATCCGTTTTGTTCGCAAGTATTTAATTCTGCTATAAGGTTATCAAAAGAATTATCAATTTTTGTTCGAAATTCTGGAGTAAGTGGTTTGAAATATTGTTCGCTCATTTTTTTACATCCTCCTCGGTCTTGCGGCGCATACTGTTAATAATATCTACCCCCGATTTATATCCCCATTGAGTTAATATGTCACACATATCAACGTGAATCTTGTCGAAAATATCTGCTTTTTGATTCCATGATTTTTCTGTTTCCACCGGATTTTTTATGCAGATATTGTCGAGCTCTTCTTTATATATTTTCATCTGTCTCTCGAATTGAGCCGGTGTCAGCATTCTCTATTCCTCTCCTTCCCGGATCTCCTGCTCTCTTGCATCTCTGTTGCCAGCCTGTGCCATTGCCATAAGTGTAATTCCGCCGAACAGACCTGCAGCGAAGCATCCTACTGCTACGATAATTACTCCGATTGCGTCCATAAGCATTCAGCACCTCCTATTTCTTTCGCCCGATTAGAGCGATACAAATCAATGTGATGCAAATCGTAATTGTAATAATAATTGCTGTCTGATTCATCTCTTCCTCCGTTTCTTCTGCTCCTTCTTATGCAGTTCTCTCATATACTCCTTCGCATCCTCGATTGGATTGCCGGTCTTGCTGTACAGATCATACATAGCATTTCCTCGCATGGTCAGTTCTTCTTTTAGTTTTTCGATTTTCGCTCCATCCATTGAATCTATTCCTCTTTCCGGGCGGGAGAGCATGGCCCGCCCTGTTTATTTCCGTGATGCGCTCTTATTGAGTTGCACCGGTGCAACTATTCATAATTTTTGTTTCATTTCTGCTCCCCTTTGGCGTTCCAATTTTTGTTCTTCCGCCAAGTCCCAATCAGTACCATACTTATTTATGATGAGTTTGAAATCTTCCAAATCATGTGGTACCGTTGTCCACGTTCCGTTAATTTGCCCGATATGGAGAAGCTCGTGGAAGAGAAGAATTTTCATCTGCTCACTATTCATGCCTTCGCAATTCGGTTCAAATACCGTTACTGTGAAATCTGCCGGAATCCCCCACTTATACTTTTCACCAACTTTCTCTACCTGGGCTTTGACAATCTTTCCCTTTGCCTTTTTTCTGTGCTCGGACCTTAAATATACGATAGTAATGTCTGCTGCTCTTAATAATGCCAACTCCGGCATTTCTTCAATGAGCTGTTTACTGATTTCGGTATATTCTTCGCTGATTGACCTTCTATCCATTCGGTATTTCCCTCCATCTCGGCTCTTCTTCCTCTTCTAAATCTTTGATGATGGTTTGGATGCATTCTTTCATCATCCCGGCTGTTTTCAGCGCATCCGTTCTCCAGTTAGCCCCTGCAACGCCTGCCTGCCCTTTATTATTGATCTCTTTGACCAGGATGCTGATGTCATGTGTTAATTGTTCAAGCCTGCCGCTATATTTGTTCCGTTCAGGAGTTCCAGCAGCGTTTCCTTCTCCGCCTGAAGCTCCTGAATCTTCACCAAGTAATGCCTCGCCAGTTCCAAGTGATGATGGCTCTCCTTCAGTTCCTCCGAGATCCGTTTCTCCAGATAATTGACTCTCTCCTGCGCTTCCTTCCGGCTGAAGATCATGTACCCCTTGTTCTGCTGCCAAATCTTTGATTTGCTCTGTTCTTTCTTCAGCTCCGTTTCCAGCGCTTTCATGTCCTTCTGTCTCGGTCTCCTGCTTCCGTTCCTTCTCGGCATTCTTTTTCTCCTTTGTGACATTTACTCTTCTCTTCTCATTTTTGGTTTTTTCTGACTTTTTTTGAGCATTTTTTTCATTTTTTGAACCAAAATTGTCATTTTTTGGTTTTTCTTTGACTTTTTCTTCTATCGGATACGGCTTTCCGTAAATGGCTTCCCAATTCTCCTTTGCGGATCCGCCGCAACCGCGTTCCGTAATGTAAAGGAATGCATCCTGCGCATCCGTCCAGTCAAAAAACTGTTTCTCGTTTGTCCTGGCATTCACGATTGACAGCTTCTCTTCTTTGCAAGTCAACAGCAATTTCCCGACTCCCTGAACACGGCAGATATACATTGTGTCTTCTACCGGAGACAGAATTTCTCGGAAATCTTCCAATTTGCATCCGTCCAGTTCCGTGTACAGTTCCGGTCGATCTTCCATGATCTGATAGAGTGCTGCGCTTAAAATATCATCCTTTGCAAGTTCTGCTGCCGGTGCTTTTGTTCTTTCTGCTTCCAATTCTTCTGCATACTGTTCGAGCGGTGTAAGCGCCTGCTCTTCCTTCACTTCCTGCTGAATCGTTTCCATTTCTTCCACGGTGTAATCCGGTGACAGCTCCTCGGTCAGTTCTTCCGGAAGTGTCAACATGATTCCGAGTTTCCTGGTGCCATACCCTCTGTACTCTTCCCTTAAAACATCCGAATTGCCGCCTTCGGAGAACCGGTCATTGATTCGGATAAATCTGGAAACCTGCGTCTTCTCGAGACCAAATTCTTTTTCTGCAAACTGAATATAATTTCCGATGCCATATTCACTGTCCTTCAACACATCCGTATCTCGGGCTGCTTTTAACAGGTATCCGATTTTCACAAAGCTCTCAGATGCTCTTGTCAATTCCTGCCCTACTTCGGTTTTGTAATCTTCGTATGATTTCGTCCATACAATGTCATTCATGATGCTGCTCCCTTCTTTAATTTGTTCGTGTACCGTTTAAGGTACTTGTCATAAAACTGCCTGTTCGGTTTCTTGTCATACGCACCGTACCATTGAGCAATGGTATATCCTTTTATTTCGATGGTGATCAGCGGTATATCCGGTCTTTTCTTCTCCCGAAGGAATAAAATAATGCTCTTTCCGTCGTTGTGCTTTTGTAAGTAATTGTCACCGCCGACACAGTGATGCAAAAAGCGTCCTTCCTCGACTATCTCCGCAGCATCTTTCGCCGGACGGATGATATACTTTCCGGAACAATATGAATATACTTTGGTCAGTTTTTTGAACTTCCTCTGTATCCCTTTAAACCTGGCATTCACTTCTGCTTTTCTCTCGTCTGACTCCTTCTGGATTCTTTCAATCACCATCCGATCATGCATATCTTTCAAATTCTTGGGATATAGAATAATGGAATCCGTCATGTCATATCCCAGTTCGTCACGAATTCGCAGATAATCCTCGTAGGTGTCCGGTATATTTCCCACTAAAACGCTCTTCGAAGCCTTTTCGATATAATTGAGATACTTTCTCTGCGTGATTCCGTAACGGCTCGCCATTTCCATGTTCTCGGCTTTCAATCGCAGCTTTCTGATGCTTTCCATTTCGTCATCGGTCAAATGCGTTCCGACTTTCCTTTCCCAGCGAAACAGTTCCAGATCCGATGGATCTTCTATCAAATCTTTCAGGCGAATTTTGTATACGCCGAAGTAATCATGTGGCTTTTTTGCCCGGAAATTCATGCGCTGTTCCCGAATGATATTCATTCCTTTGTTCTTCACAATATCCTCGGCATAATCTTCGAATCCCATCTTAATCAACATTTCCAGCCTTCTGTTCTTTCCAAAGGCATACATATAATCCCATGCAGTAATAACCGAATCGTATCCGTAGTATGCGTAACAGGGTCTCCCCCATGACTGCATTGCTCCCTCATCGGTTTCGTACAATCTGCACTCTTCCTCATCGAACATTGAATACTCTGCCGGAGTTCCTTTCAGTTCGTCAAAACTCGTCGGGTATACTGGGCCGCCACAATTGGATTGATCCGCTCCCGTTCTTTCCCATCTGTTTGAAAAATCCAATCCATAAACCGAATCGCCCGGCCAGGCTCCGCAGTATCTTGTCTCTACTCCGTCCTCTAATATGAACATTCTGCGTTTCTCATAAATACCAATCTCCCAGTTCTGTTCATGTTCCCAAAAACAGATGCTTGGATTGCTCGGTGTTGTCATCCCGAGTTCGATTCGGAATCCCCGGAGCAGGTATGTATCTTTCCATTTTTGGCCAAGCCATACCGTCTGGTAGGCAAACGACGCTCCTTTTTTCTTGTTTGCATAATACTTCGGTCCTTTTGCTCCGCAGTTCTGACAAGTGCAGTTCCTCACGTTCTTCAGCTGCGCCCGGTCCTCTTTGTTCAAAACCCGTTCTTCTCCGCAATGTGTGCAGAATTGCGCATATTCTCCATCAAGAACACTGCTGCCAACGTATTGGCAATACCAGCCATCGAATTGTTCAAAACACCACTCCCGGAAGTCTGACGGCAGGCTCGGAACATCCTCGATCTTGTCGAGGGCATTAAATTCTTTCTTCTTCATACGTCAGCCCTCCAGATAATATTTTTTCAAAATCTTTACCGCTGTTGCCTTGCTCGGTTCTCCGTGTTCTATTTTGGCGTTTTTCGGAAATCCTGCTCCGGCCTTGGATGCTGCATTCACAATCGCGCTGTGCGTTTTCTTTCTATGACTTCCGGACCACGCAAGGATCTGCCCAATTGCTTCTGCAAGACTTTTGTTTTTCTTCCGAACTGCCAGGGCGATTTCTTCATGTTCCCTACAGAGAAGCACGAGCGCATCACACCAGTCATAATCTGCCTGCGCATCATCATTGATTCCGTACTCCTTCATTTCGACGCGGATCTTTCCTTCTGCTGCCATAAACGGATTACAAAGCTCCGGAACGATTCCGTCGATAAAATCCTGTGCTTCCTCTTTATCGATTCCGTTCTCCTCCGCAATTTCAAAGATTGCCTGCTTGGATTCTTCGTTTCCTTCTTTTAATTGATTGGCTGCTGCCATATTGATTTCTTCCCAGGAGTTAAACTCCCCGAATTTTTCATAAAGTGCCATAAAAAACCTCCTGTGTTTGTATTCCGCCGATGGAAAACGGCATTTTCTCGAACAAATGTACGTTTTATTCATCGGGCGGAGACTTGATTGTGATGAGTAGGTAGTGCTGCACCGGTAATCCGGTGTAGGAATTGATTCCGTTCCATAAAGAGCCCGGAACGAGCATCCATCCCTTTGGTATCTTTGGTTCTGTCTGCCATCGTTTCCGAAGGATCTTCTCTTTCTTCACTTTCGGCATGATTAAGTTTCTTGAATGACTTACTTTGCATCCCGGGATGTCTTCTTTCGTTTCTTTTTTTGCCAAATAGTCAGCAAGAGACTCATACTCTCCATCCGCAAAGAGGGGAGTAAAGTTTTTCCGTCCTACCTTCCAGCATTCCATCACAGCGTCCTGTGTGGCGAAGGTATCTGTATGAATATCTTCGAGGATCAGATGATGGTGCACTGCTCCTCTGGATCCGATCTCCGTAACCGCAATCCATTTATATGCAAAACCCGCCTTCTCGAATATCCTCTTCATCTTCCGGTTGAACTTTGCCAGTTCCTTCTTTGCATCTGCTGCCGTTTCCGGCCTTTGGTCTTTTGGGTAGGTTAAAATGACGTGCCATCCCTTTTTGAAGTTCCCGAGAATCAGGAGGCGGATGTTTCTTGCTCTGTTTGACCGATTCTGTTTTGCAATCTCTTCCGGTGTCCGTTTTCTCTTCTCTTTTCTCGGAGAACCCGGAGCGCCGGATCTGAATCCATAGCTTTTGACGATGTAACGATATCCCGGACCTTCCATCTTGGTCCGCTGGTACAAAATTGCATCACCTTCTTTCCATCCCCGTTGTCGTAACTTTAATATCCTTAACGAGGTAAAAAATATGCGGAAAATCCTTGTTTTTACTTGCTTTCCGCCTTCAAAAGTGATACAATTTATGTGTCAGATAAATAGTTCACTTTTGAAGGTTAGCCGGGTTTAATTTCCGGCTTTTCTTTTTGCTCTCATTTCAGCACCTCGCCCATTGTGGTTCCGAAATAATCTACTGCCGAAAGTGCCTGTGTTAAGGACCACGGTGTCTTTCCTGTCATCTTCGCCGAAAGATGCTGCTGCGAAATTCCGATATACTCCGCGACTTCTCTTTGGCGATATTTCTTTTTCTTTGTCACTTCGTCGGTCTCGCTTAATTTGCAGCGCAACCAGTTGTTAAACCTGCGTTCCGCAGAACCGACATGATCTAATGTTGTTCTCGTCCTTCTCATACGCTCCTCCTTACAAAATTGCGCCTACGATGCACAAAGCCATAATTGCGGCGGGTACCAACAGAATCCAAAGGTAGTCGAGAATAGATTCCCCTTCGTATCTCTCTGTCACGCATTCTTTTAATAGTTCGTATCCGTTTTTCATAAATGCTTCTCCTTCTGGCTTCCGTCCGTTCCATCTTTAAGATCAGAACATCAATCTCCATAATTTCCTTTTGAATTTCCGAATAACGGCTGTTGCACCGGTGCAACTCAGCTGCTTCATTCTGCAGAGCCGTCTTCGTCATCTTCAAACAATCCAATAGATTCACCATTTTTCTCCTTTAAAATCAACTCGGCATCTACGCAAAGAAATCCCATGCCGACAAACGGTTTCAGTTCTTCCGCTTCAATGTATGGATTTGCTACCTGTTCTAATGTGTAGGCGCTGCTTCTGGCTCTTGCACACTGTTCTTTTTTGATAATTGCCTCTATCTGCTCTAATTTCAGCGAAGCGCCCTGCGCCATGCTTTTCCAGAAATCCAGTTCTTCCATGGCATTTTTGTAATCCGTGTAAATCCTAAGTATTACGTCGGCATCGCTTGCCATACACGGTTCCGCATTTTTCCCAGGTACCGGATATTCAATTATCTTCTTCTCTTCCATTGCTATCTCCTTTCTCCGGCTCATCATTTTTGATTTGTCGAGAGCTCAAATTTGAGCCGTCTGCAACCGAACCGATAATAAGCATTGGCTTTCCCTCCAGCAGTTCCTCTGATTCCTTCCCTTCTACCATTGCGTACATGGCATCTCTTGATACCTTGCATTTCACGCCGTTAAACAGCATCTCCGCCTTCGTTGCTTCCTTAACCAGCTGGTAAAACTGTGAATAGGTGAGTGTCACTCTTTCCTCTGATGTAAATGCATCCATAAGTCCCATGATCTTCTCCTTTCTTTTGGCTCCTCATTTTTGAGGAGCAGACCGGTAAGAGTTTTATAAATACATATGTCAATATGTATTTATCTGTGATGTCCGTAGGATATCACAGAAACATCACTTTAAGTGGATTTTGTGGGCAAAAAAATATTGTCAATCGGGATCTTATAATATTCCGACAACGTCCGCATCACTAGAAGTGATGGCGTGACTTTGCCCTTTTCCCAATTGACAACCGTCTGCTTGCTTACCTTTAATTCCCTTGCAACATCCTCCTGCGTAAGATTTGCATTCACGCGAGCTGCTGCCAGGCTAATTTGAATTTTGTCTGCAGTATTATTCATCTTTTGCCTCCTTTCCTGTTCGCTTGAATGAATATTATCATATCACTTTAAGTGTGTCAACACTAAAAGTAAAATTATTTTACTTTTTTTCTTGTAAATAGACACTTAATGTGATACCTTTTATAGAAAGAAAACGGAAAGGAGTTGTCGGATAATGTTAAAAGAAAGCGAATTTAATTCCATATTTGCCAATAATTTGCGGAGATTTCTCTCTGATAATAATATGTCGCAAGTTGAACTTGCAAACAGGCTCGGCGTAGGTACGACATCCGTATATAATTGGTGCGCCGGAATCAAAACGCCCAGAATGGATAAAGTTGACAAAATGTGTGAGATTTTTCACTGCAACCGTTCTGATCTGATTACAGAAACACCTGCTGCCACCATTTCTTCTTCCCCTTCTCTAAGCGAAGAAGAAATGGC
>JAEEGL015210879.1_pt1 | contig 12178 bp, 10 predicted proteins | sample 9134231 | NCBI WGS metagenome assembly JAEEGL01 (sample SAMN16246548, study PRJNA631951) | gut metagenome | biome: gut microbiome; feature: rumen; material: fiber-attached | host: Bos | place: Iran: Karaj | collected 2018-10
ATATTGGGGTTACGCTTCAGGTTCCTCATAGTTGTCTTTAATTCAACGATATACTGTTGTGTAATCTCATCCGGAGTCTGTTTTTTTCGCAACACGTAGAAATGCCTTAAAACATTATCCTGTCCCGCCAACGGAATAGAGTCGAAGTCGAAGAACTGCGGCTCCTGCCAGTAGGTGGAGCTGATAAAGAAAGCGTCGGATTCCGCCGCAATAGACTGGCTAATAAGACTATCGTTTGTGGAAATGATAACGCGCGGTTCTTCTTCGAAGAGCTCCGTAATGGAGTGCGAGCTTTCATCATACATACGTCCGAAGTTCTCCAGGCTTTCCGCCAGCACATAAGGATATTCATAAATCAGCATATTGCCAGCCTTCCTTGTAATGGGATGACCGTTTCTGACTATCACATGCAGATGACTTTCCCCGAGTTCATGCAACTCCAGATTTTTTAAACCTGCGAGACGGTTCAGTCGCGCTATGTTAGCACTCGTCACAAAAACGATGCCGATGTTGGAACGACCATTTTCAACGTCATTCAGGACATCCTGCAACGACAGTTTTTTGAGTCGAAAATACAAATGCTTTTTTTGACGGGGCATCTTTTTTAGCATGGATACGATGGGATAGGTCATGAATAAGGCTCTCATGGAGGAGACGGAAAAATATTCCCGATGATGTTTGTTTCGAATGGCATAAGTGTCTTCAATGAACTTCATTTTGTCGACGACTTCCCGCGAGTAGTCGAGGAATTCGCGCCCCTCGTCGGTGACGACGACTCCTTTCTTGGTCCTCTCGAATATCTTGATTCCCAGCTCATCTTCAAGCTGTGTGATCGCTCGGCCCATGTTGCTCTGATCGACATAGAGGTTTGAAGCGGCCTTGTTGATGGATTGACACTTCTCGACTTCAAGGGCATAGGATAATTGAAGAAATGTCATAAGTCTACCCTCCGCTTTCTGTTTTTTTGATTAGGTGAGAGCCGCAAAACTAATACGGTAATCTACACACAATGATAGCATAAAGAAGTGTGATATAGTTGATTTGAGAAAATAATTATAAATTAGTGCGTTGTCAAATTAATTTTGACGAACACCGTGTTCATGCCAAATAATTTGGCAAAAGCTTGTAATGCTGGGGAGCCGTATGAGTCAGGTCAAGGCAGGAATAGTTTTACATAAAAACGATAATGTCGTGGTTGCACTCGAAAACATACAAAAGGGTGAAACGATTATGGTCGGTGATGATCGCATTGAGGTCAGCCAGAATATTCCTCGCGGACACAAAATCGCACGTCATACCATCCTGTCAGGTTCGCCAATCGTGAAATATGGCCGGACCGTCGGGCTCGCCTGTCAGAACATTCAGGTCGGGGATTGGGTCCACTCTCATAATGTTGAAGATATCACGGAAAAGCTGGAGCAGCTCAAACAGAAAGAATACGCTGAAAAGCTACGGGCAGCCGCGGGCTCCGAGATACACCCATACCGCATTGCGCCAAGGCTTTCCAGAAACACCTTCATGGGCTATAAGCGTTACAATGGCGATGTCGGTGTTCGTAATCATATTGTCGTCATCTCCTTAGTGCAATGCTCAAACTCTGTGGCGCAGAAAATTGCTGATATCTGTGGCACTGCCTGCATTTCGCATGAAGGCGGTTGTATGGAGTTTCCCGATCGACTGGATGACCTTATCAAGGGACTCTCTATCGCCGGCATGCATCCGAACACCTACGGCGCGCTCATTGTCGGACTTGGATGTCAGCAGATCGACCCCTCATGGATCGAATCTCCAATCGCCACTGCAGGTCGGGAAGTACACAGCCTTTGCATGCAGACTGACGGCGGATTTTACCGCGTTGTAGCAGAGGGCGTTCGTCTTGTCAGAGAAATGCAAGCTAAGGCCGCACTTCAAAAACGAGTCCCTCTTCCGATCAGTCGTCTGGTTCTCGGTTCTCATTGCGGCGGCAGCGACTGGACCTCCGGCCTTTCGGCAAACCCTATCTGTGGCACTGTCATGGACATCCACGAAGCAATAGGCGGAACGGTCGTACAGACCGCAGGACGGGGGAATTTTATTACTAACTGCGGAACCATAGACGTGTTGCAAAGAATGATAACGACCGGTGACAGTTTTCGTCGTTATAATCAAATTCGAAACGGAAAAGGTTTAAGTGAAAGTAACCCTACGCCAGGTAATAAATTGGGAGGTCTGACCACACTGGAAGAGAAGAATCTAGGCTCCTTTGAATCGATTGGACACGGACTCTTCCAAGGATGGCTGGAAGTAGGCGACAAAGCGCCCGGTTCAGGGTTTTGGGCCATCGACCAATGCCACGGCAATAATGATTCCTTCGACACAACCGGCATTGCCATGTCCGGGGCTCATTTCGTAGTTTTTACTACGGGGCGAGGTACTCTGATAGGAAATGCATGTGCACCGACCATCAAGATAACAGGAAATGCCGAGACCTATCAAGCGATGCCCGAGTTTTTTGACTTTCTCTGTTCGTCAGTTTTGGAGGGGACACAGTCGATTGAGTCTGCCGCTTTGGATCTTTACGAGCATATGCTCGACTATGCCGACGGCAAATTCACAGCTGCGGAAATCCTAGGGGATTACAGTTGGACAATCCCTCATGCTAAAACACTTAACGGTGAATATAAGGAAGAGCCGGCCCGCTGCTCAGGTCGGGTATAGGACAAGGAGGACAGACCGACGGAAGATACACTTTTCAAGGAACTGAATCAAATCCTTCACGCTGAGGTAGCACCGGCTTTGGGCTGCACTGGTCCAACGGCAGTATCCTATGCAACCGCAGAAGCGTATAGCGCGGTCGGCGGGAATCCGAACAAAATTGTTCTGCACATAGATAAGGATATGTGTTCGAAAAATGGAGACGTCGGAATCCCCGGAACAAAGTATACGGGTATTGAGATTGCTGCTGCACTCGGAGTTTTTGGAGGAGACGCTACGGCCAAGCTTGAGGTGCTGAAGGGAATCACTTCAGAAGACGAGCATCATGCTTATGAATTTATAAAGGTTGGCGGTGTAGAAATCATTCCGGACTGGGATTGTCCGGTTCTTGGCATTTATATTGACGCAGAGGTTTTTACCAATAACGGTATAGGCCGCGCAATCATAGCCAAAACCCATACGAATGTTGTGTATAAGTCTTGCAATCAAACGGTCTTGATTGATAAAGGATTTGATAGAATTGCATCCCTTGACGAAAGCCTGGATCCGATAGCGCGATATAATTTGGAAAATTTTTATGAATTTGCCGTGCAGGCACCTTTAGCGGATATTGAATGGCTTCAAACTGCAATTGACATGAATCTGGCAATCTCCAAAGAAGCTCTTGAGGGACGAACCGGAATAGGTCTGGCCAAAGGACTTTTTAACAACGCAGGCAGCGATCTTGTCAGAAGGGCAAAGGCATGGGCAGCTGCCGGAAGTGAGGCTCGAATGGGTGGGTTAGATCTTCCCACGATGGCTTGTGCGACTACCGGCAATGGTGGCATTACAGCTTCCATGCCGTTATACTCTCTGGCACGTGATTTGTATAAATCCTCGGAAGATCTGATCCGTGCAATAGCTCTTTCCTATTTGGTTACAATATATGGGAAGAATCAAATAGGTCGTCATTCCGCCATGTGCGCATGCGTTGTAGCGGCATCGTGTGGGGTCGCGGCAGGGGCGACTCTATTGCTTGGCGGTGGAATTGAGGCTGTATCTGGCGCCATCATGAATACAATCTGCAACGTTTTCGGGGTAATTTGCGACGGTGCCAGATATGCTTGCGCCATGAAACTCTCCTCTGCATCAGGAATCGCGATTGAAGGTGCCATGCTTGCGCTGAAAGGAATTCATGTTCCCGCGCAGGGTGTGACGGATTCGAACGGGCAAAAAACAATCGAGTTTATGGGAAAATTTGCAAGAACCGGAATGGCATATACAGATTTTGCGCTTTGTCAGGCCCTGTATGCCAAACTTCCCTGCTCAAGAGAGTGACTTAACGCTTTCCGTTTCGGCATGTTACCGAGAATCAGTATAAAAAGCTATTAGGAGGAAAAAAATGAAAAAGATCAGAAAAAAGATATCGGTGTTATGCGTACTGACCATAATGCTGCTTCTGGCCGCATGCGGAGCTCCGCAGTCGGGAAACACTGCGACATCGCAGTCTCAACAGTCATCGAATACCGTTACTCCAATCAAGTGGAGTCTAGGCACTACCGATACAGATCCGGAAACGGCTTCGATGAACGCCTTTGCGGATTGCACCAAAGCCTTTTGCGACTACGTCAACGAAAGATCCGAGGGAAGATTGATTATCGAACCCTACTACAATTCTGTACTCGGGGGCGACGTCCAGCTTCTTAACGACATTCGCGACGGCAATCTAGAAATGGGTCATGTAAATCTTATGGCCGGAATCGACAGCCGTTTTGGTTTTAAGACGATGGCATATATGATTGAAGATTTCGATATGGCTCACGACCTGATCGCCAGTCCCGACGGTGGCCTCTTCCTGATTTTGAAGGATATCTGCGCTGATAACAACATCAACCTGCTTTCCGCTGGAGACGGTATCATGCGAGGCTTTATCGGCAATAAAAAGGAGATCCATGTGCCTGGGGATCTCCGAAGTCTAACCTGCCGCATTTATGAGGATCCCTGCGTCAATGCCTTCTGGGAACCTCTCTGTAATGCTACGATCATGTCTTGGAGCGATTGCTATACCGGACTGCAGACAGGGACGATCGACGGAATGGAATCGGCTGCCAGCATCTGTCTTGCCAGTCATTTTGATGAGGTAACGGATTACTATACGGAAATTGGTTGGCAGTGGCTTGGCGAATATCTCGTCGTCAATCAGGACGCCTTCGACGCCCTGCCTGAAGACCTGCAGGAAATAGTTCAGCAGGCGGCTTGGGATGCCTGCGAGATAGAGTCTGTGAAGGCTGCTGAATACAGGTCGGAGGCGTATCAAAAACTCGAAAATAACGGGGTCAAGGTAACGCTGCTTTCGGATGATGAAATGGCACAATGGGTCGAATACGGAAAATCAACCTGGCCGAAGGTTCGTGAAGTGATTGGTGTCGACGTCTATGATAAGGTCATGGCTGTCATAGATGAGTATAATCAGTCGAGATAATAGCGGTCCTGCATAGGTCATTATTCCTCTGTCACCGCATCAGCACATTTCTCGGTGGCTGATGCGGTGATTATTCTAATAAAAACTATTTCGAAACAATAAGGACGGAACTATGAAAGCACTGGAAAAAATATACGAATTATTCGATAAGGTTGTCAGCGTTCTCATGGCTACGATTATGGTTCTCATTACCTTGCAGACTTTTGTGGGTGTTATTTTCCGATATATTCTTCATCGGTCTATGGGTGGCTTAGAAGAACTCCCCGTTTTTATGCTCATCGCCTGTGTATGGATAGGCGGTGTTCTAGTTGCAAAACGGGATGATCATGTCAAGATCGATCTAGTGACGGGTAATATTAAAAATGAAAAGACCAGGTACTGCCTCATGGGTACCGTTACGCTGATCACAGCAGCTTGTTCTTTTTGGTATACCAGGCTAGCCTATGATTTTGTCAAGAAAGCAATCGTCAACCTGCCGGTATCTCCGGGGATTCAGTTTCCTCTTTGGTACATTTACAGCGTCACCTTTGTGAGTGCAGCGCTGGCTTCGATTTGCTTTCTCATCAATGCAGTCAAGTATTATAGGAGGGCTTTTACAAAATGTTCATAGTTGCTGCTGTCTTGATATTAGTCTTTATTTTTCTGGGAATGAGTATCCCTTATACCTTTATGCTTGGGGCTACGTTCTTCTCTATTGCAACGGCTGCAAAGATGAACTGGTTTCCTTCCACCGGCTATTATTCGATGGAATCCGCTGCGATGCTTGCCATGCCGCTGTTTATTGTTGCTGGCTCAATCATAGAAAAAAGCGGAATAGCCAGTCGACTGGTTGATCTAGGCGAAATTATGCTTAGAAAGGTACGAGGCGGACTTGCCGCCACCATCCCGGTTGTGTCCGCTTTTTTTGGAGCTCTGAGTGGCTCTGGTCTGGCTACGGCTTCAACAATGTGCACGATGCTCGGCCCACGTCTTTTTGAAAAAGGCTGGGATAGACGATACGTCGCGGCCTTTGTTGCCGCAGCGGCTCCTCTTGGATTTCTTATTCCACCGAATGTCAATGCTGTCGTATACGCTATGGTATCGGAATGTTCCATCGCGGATCTGTTTGCTGCAACTGTTCTACCGGCATTCTTGCTGCTGGCACTGTATTTAATCATCAACAGGATTGTTTATACGAAATGGTATCATCCGGGGCAGAATAATAATGAAGAGGGAGTTGTGGTGACGGATACCTCTGAAAATATGAGCCTATGGGTTGCCATCAAGCGTTCTATTTGGGCTTTCCTGATGCCGATCATTATTTTAGGCGGTATATACTCAGGCATATTTACTGCTACTGAAGCCGGCGCAGTAAGTTGTATTTACGGGATCTTTATCGGGGTCATCGTCTACAAATCCCTGAAACTCCATAGTATCTTAGCTGTGTTTAAGAACAGCGCTTATTCCGTTGCAACCATGATGATGATCTTCCCGTTTACCTTTATTTTTTCAAGAGTTATGGTAACTAACGGAGTTCCGAAAGCTATTACGGCATTTATCACGGGGATTTCCACCAACCCTACGGTCATTACACTTCTTATAATAATAATCATGGTAATTGCAGGCTGCTTTTTAGACGCCAACATTCTTCTGCTCGTGTTCACTCCTCTGCTGCTTCCGACAGCTAATGCAATCGGCATTTCTTCCTTGCAATTCGGTGTCATCGTCTTTATGGCAGTTGGCATTGGTGCTGCTACTCCGCCCATGGCAATGTGTTTATTTTTAAGTGCAAGACTCTGCAAGGTCTCCGTCAACGAGACAGTCAAGCCGCTTTTGCCTTTCCTTATCTTTGGCGCACTGCCTGTGATGCTCCTTGTCAGCTTTATCCCCGGCCTTTCGACCTGGCTTCCGAGCCTGCTTCGTTAGGAGGTTCGCGATGAAAAAAATTAGCTATAATATTACCTGCTTGCGAGAAGGAATATGGGCAATTGATGACTTTTCTATGGATTTCATATATGTCGTAGAGGGGACTGACCGTGCGTTCGTCATTGATACGGGTGCCGGAGTACATGATCTTCGTTCTGTCGTGGAAAGCCTTGTTTCAAAGCCATATGAGGTCCTGATTACCCACGGACATATGGATCACGTCGGAGGGATTGGGCAGTTCCCTAGAGTGTATATTCATGAAGATGATATTTCATGCTTTCAGAATCCCGAGCACACCAATCCTGTCAGTCAATACAAAAGAAGGCAAATATGTGACTGGGCAATTCATGCCTACGGATTAGAGTCGCTTCCTTTTGATCCAGAACATCTTCCGCCTGTTGATTTGAAGAGAATATCGTTTTCCGTTTTTGTGGATCATGACATTTTTGATCTTGGCGGGCGAACCCTCGAAGTGATTCATATGCCGGGACACAGTAAAGGGAGTTGCTGTTTCTTAGATCGAGAGGATCGGATCCTGTTTTGCGGAGATAATTTTGGAAGAACTCTGATTTTACCTGCAGGAGGAACAGACAAGGAACGTGTTGCCGGTTGGCTGAAAGGCGCAACGATGGTCGCGGAGCGAAAGTCAGAATTTGACCTAATATGCGCTGGGCACTTTTGTCCGCTACCTCTCAGCTGGATGAATGACATGCTCTGTCTTGCTAAAGGTATTTTGACGGATGATATTCATGCGGAAATCGCGGAAGTCGATGAATTGCTTGGTCCTCTTTATCATTACGGACAAGTTTTTTTTACGCTTGATCCGGACAATATCAAAACAAGAGATTACTTTCGCATAAAGAACCCCAGACGTTATTGAGGTGAGAGATTTGAAGGCATTCAGAGTCGATAATAAAGATAATGTTGTGGTGGCGTTAGTAGACATACAACAGGGAGAGGCTGTCACAGCAGAAGGAGGCATTCTTATTGCACGGAACGCCGTTAGCAAAGGACATAAAATCGCGTGGAGGGATATTCACGCAGGGGAAAGCGTTGTTAAGTATGGCGTTCCTATCGGAAAAGCATCTTCGGAAATCAAACAGGGCGACCATGTTCATATTCATAACGTACTGGATATTACGGATGAATTATGTACTGCATATGCATCTGCATTCAGGCAGCGTGGAGGAGGCGAGAAATGAAACAGGTAACGGGTTATCTTCGCCAAAAAGGTCCTGCGGGGATTCGAAATTATACACTTGTTATTTCTACGGTGCATTGTGCGAACAGCCTTGCACAGTCAATTGCCGATAAAACCGGCTCCCATGTTATAGTACACGACTATGGATGCCTTGAATCGGCTGACAATGCTCGCAGTACTTTTTTCGCTTTGAAAAATGTGGCCCTCAATCCAAATATCGCAGCGGTATTGATCGTCGGACTTGGCTGTGAACAAACAGACCGTGATAGGCTACTTTCTGAAATCCGGAATGTCGAAAAACCGGTTGAGTGCCTGACGCTTCAGGCATGTGGAGGGTTCATCAAAGCGGAGGAGTTGGGAATAAAGCTTATGAACGAGATGAAGGCGCATATTAGCGATAAGCGCGAATCCATTTCCTTCTCTAACTTGGTGGTAGGCGTTCAATGTGGTGGTTCTGACTGGACTACAGCACTTGCCGCCAATCCGCTGATTGGCGCCCTGACGGATCGAATTGTAAAGGCTGGCGGCAGTGTATTGATGGGCGAATGCGCCGGGTTTCCCGGCAGTGAGCACATCGTCGCAGAGCACGCTTGCTCTTATGAGGTCGGACTGCAGATCATGGATATGTGTGATAGTCTACGAGCAGTTTTTTTCAGTGAACACGGACAGTCTCTTTCTGACGTGAATCCCACTCCGGGCAATAAGGCCGGCGGTATTACGACGCTTGTGGAGAAATCTATGGGCAATGTAAAAAAAATGGGAGCGGCACCCATCCAGGGCATTTTGAGAATTGGAGAATACCCACCTCATCCAGGCCTTTGGCTTCTTGATATCAGGGCTGCCGGCCCAGATGCAACAACGACCTCAGGTTTTTCATTAAGTGGTGCGGTGATGGGGGTCTTCAGCACCGGACGAGGGACTCCGTTGGGGAATGTCGCATTTCCTGTAGTTAAACTGACCGGAAATACGGATGCTTATAGGATGCTTCCCGACATTTTAGATTTTAATGCAGGGGTCATTCTTGAGGGCCAAAGTTTAGATACCACCGCTGACGCCCTTTTTGATTTCGTGTTGGATATTGCTTGTGGATGTTGTTCACGATCCGAAATAAATCACTGCTTTGAATTCATGATACCAAGGGATTATCGATAGTAGATGAATGCTATGAAGATCGAGCGTACCGCGCTCGAGGTCGATCTGAATAAAATTGCTCGTAATGCGGAGAGAATCAGACAACTGCTGCCCGCGGGCTGCAGGCTGATGGCCGTCGTGAAGGCAGATGCCTATGGACATGGCATTGTTCCGACTGCATTTGCCTTGAGGGAAAGGGTTGATGCTTTTGCGGTAGCCACACTGGAGGAGGCCCTAGCTGTGAGATCTGCATGCAAAGAAAAAGCGATTCTGCTTTTTAGCATGTTGACAATGCCTGATAGTATTGTGACTGCAGCAGAAAACGATATCACGCTGAATATTTGCTCATTTTCATACGCGACATATATTGATTCTGTTCTTTCTGAACATAAACTACAGATTAAAGGGCATATAGAAATAGATACCGGCATGGGAAGAACCGGAATAAAAGTTCGAGAAGGAGAAATAGCATCTGCCGTTGCAAGTTTAGCGTCTTTATACACATTGGAGTATGTTCGATTAAAAGGAATCTTTACCCATATGCCATGTGGATCCGCAAAAAGCGGAACCGGGGCAGCTTTTTCCCAAAGGCAGTTTAGATTGTTTCTCTCCCTTTGTAACGCCTTGCAAAACAGAGGTATAGACATAGGCATTCGACATATTGCAAGCTCCGAGGGCTTTCTTGTCAATGATGCGTACTGCCTTGATATGATAAGGACGGGAATGCTCCTGTATGGACAGGGGCCTGATATCAATATTATCAAACGAATGAAGTTTGAGTCTGCTGCGACCTGGTATGCAAGAATAGCTGCTATACACGATATCAAGGTGGGTGACAGCGTGGGTTACAACAGGACTTTTGTTGCAGATGCCCCTAAACGGATCGCGGTGATTAACGTCGGCTATGCAGATGGGTATCCCATTCATCTTGCAAATCTGGGAGTTGTATCAATATGCGGAAAAAGAGCCCCCATATGCGGGAGAATCTGCATGGACTACATAATGGTCGACGTGACAGCTATTCCTGAGGCCACAGAAGGTATGATGGCAATACTACTGGGCGGATCGGGTGAGAGTACAATATATCATAACGAGTTATCCTCACTAATTCCACCCGCGACCACGGGCTTTCTGACTTCATCAATCGGCCAAAGGGTTCGGCGCATTTACCGATAGCACTCGATGGCCAAGACTAACGCCATTGCCTCCGTACAGAAGCAGGAAATACCGTGGCTTTGAGCGATTTACGGCACCACGAATGCACGAGGTTACAGAATTCATCGGTGCTTCTTCTCATGGGGCAGTCCGTAGTAATCGCTGGCGGAAAACGCAAAACGATGTCAGTCATGTTGCAATAGGGCCGTTATGGTAACATAAGAGGTTCTATTTCATTAAAGAAAATCTTCTTTATTAGTCCCCAATCGGGCTGGTTGTTTTGACGCTTAAGCGCCAAGTAAAGAAGGCGCGGACAGCTCCGTGTCCAGCGCCTTCGCACCGATCATGTCAGACGGGTGACCGTTCTCTTATGCGGGAACCGACCTCTGTTATCTGTTCCGATCTTCCCAGATCGGCATATCAAAGTCCACCCTGCCCGTTTCGATATCATAGACCACTCCGAGCACCGTGACCTCCTCATGCAGATCGCCCTTCAGCCACTGGTGAATCTTGGAGACGCTGCGCGATACGTTGAGGCAGCAGGCCTCGTAAGGGTCTTTCTCTGTTCCGATCGCGAGGCGGATCTCATCCGTCAGCTTACCGATGAAACCGCCGTGAGCACCCTCGAGCGCGGCCGCTATCGCGCCGCAGCCCGTATGACCGAGCACGAGGATGAGCCGGGTGTGCAGATGCTCCGCCGCATACTGGATGCTGCCGAGCTGATGATCGTCGATGACATTGCCCGCGACACGTACGACAAAGAGGTCGCCGATCCCCGCGGAGAAGATGATCTCCGGGATGACCCGCGAATCCGAACACGCAACGACGATCGCGTACGGATGCTGACCTTCGCGCGCCGTACGGACGCGGATAAGATCGGAGACGTCGCCGTGGATCTCGCTGCGGCGCAGATAACGGATATTGCCGATCTTCAGCCGCTCGATGGCGTCGGCGGCGCTGACAGGGGTGAAATCTGCTTCGTGTGACATCGCTTGCTCCTTCTCCGGGCCGCAGGAGACGGCCCCGTTCTGTTTCTGCCTTAACTATTCCAGCCTTTATTTTGCACAGTAGCCGCCGTCGACGGTGAGCGTGATGCCGTTGACGTAGCCCGCCTCGTCCGAAGCGAGGAAGACGGCAGCGGCCTTCAGTTCCGAAGGATCGCCCCAGCGGCCGGCAGGGATGCGTGCCGTGATGCCCGCCTTGCGGACCTCGTCCGCCAGCAGCGCGGCATTAAGATCCGTAACATAGTAGCCCGGCGCGATGGCGTTGCAGGTGACCCCGCTGCCGCCCCACTCATTGCAGAAGGCCATGGTCATCTGCTTGATGGCGCCCTTGCTGGCAGCGTAATCCGGCACGTGCAGGCCGCCGAAAAAGGCCAGCACCGACGCGACGTTGATGATGCGCCCGTAGCCCTGCGCCGCCATAAGAGGACCGGCGAGCGTGCAGAGATCGTAGCTTGCGACCACGTTGAGCCCCAGGATCTTCTCTGCCTTCTCCGGCGTATAATCGAGATCGGGGTAGCGGTTGATCATACCGGCCGCGTTGAGCAGGATGTCCACACGGCCGCCGAGCAGCATCAGCGCCTCGTCGAAGGCTCTGCGGCGGTCTTCCCTGTCTGACAGATCCGTTAC
>JAEEGL015811412.1_pt1 | contig 12178 bp, 11 predicted proteins | sample 9134231 | NCBI WGS metagenome assembly JAEEGL01 (sample SAMN16246548, study PRJNA631951) | gut metagenome | biome: gut microbiome; feature: rumen; material: fiber-attached | host: Bos | place: Iran: Karaj | collected 2018-10
GTCAGAAAGCATCTGGAAGAGCTGGAAGAAGCCAGAGACTTCGGACGCTACATCCTCTGAAAACCCGAACAATTATTCAAATTGCCCCATGGAATGCACCAGATTCCGTGGGGCTTTTCAATTGACAAGGGGGGGGAATGTTTATATAATAGTTCACATAATTTATTAGGTTAAAGAGATACAGCATTTCTGCGGTCTCTTTAAGAAAGGATGTTTCAATATGCGAGTGTATAATTTTGCGGCTGGCCCTGCGGCCCTTCCCGAAGCGGTTCTGGCCCGTGCGGCTTCTGAACTGGTTGAATACGGTCAGGACGGCATGTCCGTTATGGAGATGAGCCACCGATCTAAAATGTACCTTGCCATTTACGAAAAAGTCGACGCCAGCATCCGCCGCGTCATGAACATTTCCGATGATTACAAGGTCCTGTATCTGCAGGGCGGCGCTACGCTCCAGTTCTCCGCGGTCCCCATGAACCTGCTGACTCCCGAGAATCCCGCAGCCGATTACGCCATCACCGGCAACTTCTCCAAGAAAGCTTTCCAGGAAGCCAAGAAATACGGCAGCCCCAGGATCGCTGCGACCTCCCAGGAGCAGAATTTCTCCAGGATCCCCCAGCAGGATGAACTGGCTCTCGATCCCAAAGCAGCTTACTTCCACTACTGCATGAACAACACGGTCTACGGATCCGTGTGGAACTATATCCCCGAAACGGGCGATGTGCCGCTGGTCTGCGACATGTCTTCCTGCATCCTGTCTGGTCCTGTCGACGTGAGCAAGTTCGGCGTCATCTACGCCGGCGCCCAGAAGAACATGGGCCCCTCCGGACTGACCGTCGTCATCGTCCGCAAGGATCTGCTGAAGGGCAGCCAGCCTTTCACGCCCACCGTCATGGACTGGAAGACCCTGGCTGAGAAAGACTCCATGTACAACACGCCTTCCTGCTACGGCATCTATTTCCTCGGTCTGGTCCTCGACTGGCTCGAAGATCTCGGCGGCCTGGAGGCCATGAAGGCGATCAATGACAAGAAAGCCGCCATTCTGTATGACGCTCTGGACGCTTCTTCCATGTTCAAGACGATGATCGAGCCCGCTTACCGCTCCATCATGAACGTGACCTTCCGTACCGGCTCCGAAGAACTGGACGCCAAGTTCGTGAAGGAAGCTACGGCTGCCGGACTCGTGAACCTGAAGGGTTACCGTGATCTGGGCGGCATGCGTGCGTCCATCTACAACGCCGTGCCTTATGAAGGCGTCGTGAAGCTCGTCGAGTTCATCAAGAAGTTCGAACAGGAGAATGCGTAATGTTTGAGATCAAGCTCGTCAACAACATTTCCCCCATAGGCCTTGCGGAATTCGATTCCGCCAAGTATCACTATGCAGCCGACGCTGAGAACGCCGACGCCTATATGGTCCGTTCCGCCGTCCTGCATGACGAAGTGTTCCCCGCGTCCCTTCTCGCCATCGCCCGTGCCGGCGCAGGCGTCAACAATATCCCGCTGGACCGCTGCGCTGAAGAAGGCATCGTCGTCTTCAACACGCCCGGCGCCAACGCGAACGCCGTCAAGGAGCTGACTCTCTGCGGCCTGCTGCTCGCTTCCCGCAAGATCGCCGCCGGCAACAAATGGGTCGACACCCTCAAAGGCCTCGGCGACGGCATCGCCAAAGCGGCTGAAAAAGGGAAGAGCCAGTTCGTTGGTCCCGAGCTCAAGGGCAAGGTCCTGGGAGTCATCGGCCTGGGCGCCATCGGCGGCCCTCTGGCCAACCTGGCGACCCACCTCGGCATGGAAGTATACGGCTATGACCCCTATATGTCCGTGGATGCCGCCTGGAACATCAACAAGACGATCCACCATGCTACGGACCTGAAGACGATCTACGAGAACGCTGATTACATCACCCTGCATATCCCCGCCACCAAGGATACGGCCAATACGATCTGCGCCGAGACGATCGCCCAGATGAAGGACGGTGTCCGCATCGTAAACTTCGCCCGCGGTGAACTGGTGAATGCCGCCGATATGGCTGAAGCACTGAAATCCGGCAAGGTCGCCGCTTATGTCAGCGATTTCCCGACGGAAGAGCTCCTGCCTCTTGACAATTTCGTCGGCCTGCCTCATCTCGGTGCATCCACGCCCGAAAGCGAAGACAACTGCGCGATGATGGCTGCCAAGGAACTGATGGATTATCTGGAATACGGCACCATCCGCAACAGCGTCAACTTCCCGGCCCTGCGCCTCGCGCCTTCCGCTCCTTACCGTCTCTGCGCTCTCCATAAGAACGTACAGGGCATGGTCTCCACGCTCTCCACGGCTATGGCCGAAGCGGGGATCAACATCGAGACGATGGCCAACGCCAGCCGCAAGGATGTTGCTTACACCGTGATGGATCTGAACGTGATGCCCGGACAGGACGTCATCGACAAACTGAACGCGATGGATGCGGTCTTCCGTGCGCGCGTGATCGCTCTGTGATCTGAAACTCAATAAAACAACCGCTGTGATCAAGAAATCACAGCGGTTTTTCTGTCTGAAATGGTACTGAAGTGTTTAACGTTTTACGTCGATTCCGAACTCTGTTAAGCGTTGAAGGTCAGGGCGTACGATCGCAGTCTGGAAAGGCTGGTAGAGAACGAATCCCGGACGGGCGCCTGAGGGCTTGCGCACGTTTTTCCTTGCCGTGTAGTCCACGGATACGGTGGAATCCTCTTTGCCACTGCTGTAGCAGGCTGCCAGTATGGCTGCGCATTCCAGCGCCCGCCGGGAAGGCTCCTTCTGTGAAGGGGTGAGGATCACATGACTTCCCGGAATTCCCTGCGCATGGAACCAGATATCGGAGGGAGAAGACTGGTGGAAGGTCAGAAGATCGTTCTGGACGGGATTCCTTCCCACACGGATCACTGAACCGTCCGGAAGCTTGAAACGGAGAGGAGCAGCGGTCTTTTCTCTCCTGTTCTTTTTGGAAGCTGCATGCCGGATATACTTCGCGTCCGTCATCTCCTGGATGATCTCGCGGAGCGCCTGTTCGTCCTGGGCCAGGTCGACGGCCGTCTCCAGTTCGCCCAGATAGGAGAGTTCCGATTCGATGCCTTCGATCTGCTCTTCCGCCATCTGGGCCGCCGTACGGGCTTTTCTGTATTTCTTGAACAGCTGCTGGGCATAGGCCTGGGCCGTTTTGGAGGGATCCAGCGGGATCGTCGTCTCTTCATTGTCCCGGTAGTAGTTGGGCACAGTGACGCTGGAAGCGCCTTTCTGAGCCATGAAGCCGTACGTCGTCAGAAGCTCCGCCTGTACGCGGATCTCTTCCAGCTGAGGCAGGTCTTCCAGGATCTGCTGCTGGATGGACAGTTTCTTCTCGCAGCGTTCCCGGTTTCTTTTCAGGACCTGACGTATCCTCGCTGTATGCTGACGCTTGCGTTCCTGGCCGTCCTTCTTCAGGAAATAGGCGTCCAAGGCTTCGCTTAGAGAGTCATAGAACTGACAGGAACCGTCGTCCGGATCCGAAAGCGGGAAGGGGAGGAAATCCACGGGATCGGAGCTGCCGGCGTCCGTCATAACGCAGGGGCGGAGGCGGTCGTAAGCCTGCGAGAACAGGCGTTCCATGTAGAGCCCCCACTCAGAGGTATCCATCGATCCGTCTTCGAGCGGTGACGCCATATAGCGTCCCATCCGGGGAGAGATCCCCTGCCAGATGGCACCGACGGCTTTCGAATAGGGGAGAGAAGGATCTTTCTCTTCCATGATGCGGGCAAAATCCGCCGCAGAGCACAGAAGGGGATCCTGTTTGCCCTGAGACGGGGGATAGACGTAGGTGAGGCCGGGAAGGACTTCCCTGACGCGGCTCATCTCTTCGGTCACGTGGCGGATGCTGTCGAGGATCCTGCCGGATCCGTCAGTGAAGATCAGATTGCTCCTCTGGCCCATGCATTCGAGGCGAAGCGTAAGGATGGTCTCATAGCCCAGTTCGTCACGGGCGGAGAACTCGAATTCGGCGATGCGCTCCAGTCCGGGCTGGCGGATCTCCCGCAGGATGCCCGCGGTCAGACGGTTCCTCAGAAGCATGCAGAAGGCAGGGGGAACGGAAGGGTTCTCCTTGTTCTGTTTCGTCAGATGGACTCTCGGATGCATGCCGGACGCGGACAGTACGAGCCTGTGGCCTTTTCCGCCCTGCCTAATCAGCAGAACGATCTCGTCTTTTTCGGGCTGCAGCACCCGGTCGACGCGCCCTCCGAGCAGTTCGCGTCTCAGTTCCTCCAGCAGCAAGCGGAGCGTATAACCGTCCAAAGCCATTTCGATTTCTCCTTTTCTGACATTATAGCCTACGGAAGGCCGATTGAAAAGCGGCTGAGCCGTTCGGCCGGCCCGGTCTGGATGACTGTTTGCGGAGTCAGGTCAAATACTGACACGGACGCTGTGCGCGATATCTGTTTGGACCGCAAAGAAGGATGACAGGTTCTTTTCATTCGCCGTAAAATGTGTTATCCTTTAGCCGAAAAAGAAAGGAACAGGAATATGAGCAGAAAAGACATGAGGGCCACCGATGAACTCAGGCCCATCCGATTCATCCCCGATATCATTCCGAGCGCGGCGGGTTCCGTAGAGATCCAGTGGGGAAACACGCATGTGCTGTGCAGCATCATTCTGGAAAATCAGACGGTCCGTTTCCGTGAAGGGACAGGACTTGGCTGGCTGACTGCCGAATACAGCATGCATCCGGCTTCGACGCCCCAGAGGAAGCCCAGGTACTCGAACCATCAGGACGGACGATCCGTAGAGATCCAGCGCCTGATCGGGCGTTCTCTCCGGGCTGTCATGGACTTCGAGGCTCTCGGCGAAAAGTGCATCTACGTCGACTGTGAAGTCCTTCAGGCTGACGGCGGAACACGTACGGCCTCCATCACCGGCAGCTACGTCGCACTCGCGATCGCCGTGGAAAAATGGCTTCGCAGCGGTGTGCTGGACAAGAATCCCCTGCAGGACAGCCTTGCAGCCGTGTCCGTCGGCATCATCGACGACGAAGTCAGGCTCGACCTGCCCTACGAAGAGGATTCAAGGGCCATGGTGGACATGAACATCGTCATGACCGGCAACGGACGCTTCGTCGAGATCCAGGGAACCGGCGAGGGCAGAGCGTTCACGGAAGAAGAACAGGCATCTCTTATGGCTCTGGCGAAACAGGGTCTTGCACAGATACGAGAATATCAGGAAAAAGCAATAAAGGAGTACTGTTATGAAATGGATCATTGCGAGCAATAATCAGGATAAGATCGAAGAGATTAAGGCAATCCTGCCTGACGTGGAACTCGTGTCCATGAAGGACGCCGGAGTGACGAAGGAGATCGAAGAGACCGGCACTACATTCGAGGAGAATGCGGTCCTCAAAGCGGAAGCCGTGCGCGACCTTACGGGTCAGCCTGCGGTAGCCGACGATTCGGGCATCTGCGTGCCCGTTCTGGGCGGCAAGCCCGGAGTCTTCTCCGCCCGCTATATCGGCTATCACGGAGACGATGAAGGCAATCTGGACAAGCTGATCGCCGACATGGAATCCTACGACGGCGCCGACCGCTATGCCTACTATGAGTGCGCTGTGGCTCTGGCTGTCCCCGGACAGGAGACGATCGTGACCAAGGGAATCTGCGGCGGCATCCTGCTTCGTGACAAGCGCGGCGAGAACGGATTCGGCTATGATCCGATCTTCTACATCCCGTATCTGCAGCGTACGATGGCGGAACTTCCTCCCGAAGTGAAGAACCATCTGAGCCATCGCTATCACGCGCTCACCAAACTGTGGGCGAAGGTCAATCCTTGATCCTCGCGCTGGTATCGGACAGCCACGGACGTTCCGAGTGGCTCAGACGGTCTCTTGAATCGATGAAGGACGCCGATCTGATCGTACATCTGGGAGACGGTGCCGGTGACTGGGATGATTTCAGGGACGAGATTCCGTGTCCTCTGCTCCAGGTGCGCGGAAACTGTGACTTTTTCTCCAAAGCTCCCGACGTGATCACGCAGACCGTAGGCGGCGTCAAAGCCTTCTTCACCCACGGCCATCTGCATTCCGTGAAACAGGGACTGACGAGGATCAGTTTTGCCGCGAAGGAACAGGGAGCCGGACTGGTCGCTTTCGGACATACGCACGTTCCGCTCGTGGATACCTATCAGGGCATCGTGTTCGTCAATCCGGGAAGCCTCATGGACACACATACGATCGCGCTGGTGACGATCGACGAAAACGGGATCGTGCCCAGGATCGTGGACGTGAAAGTCCGCTGAAACAATGGGAAAAGAAAAACCCGGGACATGTCATTGTCCCGGGTTTCTGTATCCTTTGAGTCACCACGCTTTTTCGATGGGGAACCCGATGGCCTTCAGGAAGGCTTTGGCCATGACCATATGGCCGGAGGGGTTGGGATGGATCCTGTCCCAGGTGAAGGTCGAAGGATAGATGTATTCGAGGGCTTCGTCGAAAGCGGCCTGGAAATCCGCGAGAGGGAGGGAGAATTCGGCGGCGAGCTTGCGGCAGACGTCGCTGTAGCGGTCCATATCCGCGCGCATCCTGTCCTGACGGTTGGGCTCAAGATAGTAAGGCGTGCACATGATGACCCCCTTGACGTGGGGAAGGGTCCTGTCGAGGATGATCCTCAGGTTCTCTTCGTATTCCTCCAGCCCGATCGCTCTTTCTTTCTGGAAGGGCACGTCGTATTTCCTCCAGCAGTCGTTGATGCCGATGCAGATCGATACCCAGTCGGGAAGCAGATCCAGGCATTCGGCCTGCCATCCGTTCAGAAGATCGCGGGAACGGTAGCCCGAAACGCCCATATTGGTCACGCGGATCGGATGATCCGGCATCCAGGCACGGATGATGGCGTCCACAAAGAGCGGATAACCGTCGCCCAGGGAATGATCCCTTCCTTCGCCGATGGGATGCGCTCGTCCCACGTCCGTCACGCTGTCTCCCGTGAAGATCAGTCTTTCGTTCTTGCCGATAAGCATGTTGTTCCTCCTGCCTTATTGAGTATGCGGATACCCTTCAGAGGGTGTGTCTTCAGGTGCGTTCCCAGAAACGCGTCAGTTCTGTTTTCATGGCCTCGTCGGATGGGGGAGAAGAGAGAGGAAACCACGAAGCGGGCATGAGCTCCAGATAGTCCTGACGGACGAATCTGGGGTCGATCAGGAGCAGCGCTCCCTTATCGTTTTCCGTGCGGATCAGACGGCCGGCCGCCTGCTGTACTCTGACGAATCCGGGGAACTGATAGGCGTACTGATATCCTGGTTCGTCCGAGGCGTCATGATACGCGCGGATGAGGTCCCTCTCCGGTCCGATCTGGGGGATGCCGGCGCCCACGATCACGGCACCGATGAGACAGTCGCCGGGAAGGTCGATCCCTTCCGCAAAGAAACCGCCCATGACGACGAAACCGACGAGCGTTTCCTCCGTAGCGCTCCGGAAGCCTTCCAGATAATCCAGCCTTTCATCCTCTTTCATGTCCTTTTCCTGAGCCCAGACAGGCACGTCGGGAAAGCGGTCCCTTATGATGTCCAGGACCATCTCCATATACCTGTATGAAGGGAAAAAGACCATATAGTGGCCGCTTTTTGCACTGACGAACGTATGGATGGCCTGAGCCACTTCGCCGGCGCTCTCTTCTCTGAACCGATAGGCCGTCTGGATGTCCGTACGAACCCACACTCCGAGATGCCCGCTGTCAAAAGGAGAAGGATAACGGCGGAACGCAGCATCCTGAAGCCCCAGAAGACGCATGAAATAGCTTTCAGGCGCCAGCGTAGCCGAGTAGCAGACCACGGTGCGGATCTTCTTCGACGCTTCTTTGAGCTTCTCCGAAGGATCGATGCACTGCAGCACGGCCCGGATCCCTCTGCCGTTTTTCGTAACAAGGAACCGCGACCGTTCGTCGAATCCCTTTTCCGTGTTCAGATAATGCCTGCAGAGGAAATACAGATCCGTCAGAGGCTTCATCATGGATCCGGAACGGGTACCGAGGAAGGGGAGAGCGTTCTCGCAGTATTCTTCGCAGGCCTCATGAAGCTCTTCGCTCGGAGCGCAGGGGCAGAGAGCTTCGCTTTCCTCCAGTTCTTCCGAGAAGGCGCGGAAGACGGCGTAGAATCGCCTGACCGTCTGACGGAGCGCTTTGACCGCGGAAGAGACTTTACCCTTGGGAAGCGCGTCTTTCAGTTTCTTCACGTCGTCTCTTCCGATCCCCGCCGAGAACATCTCACGGGACCTGTCGAGGAGCTGATGCGCTTCGTCGACAAGGAGTACGTAAGGACCTCCGTCCTGGAAGAAACGCTGCAGCCGGACTCTGGGATCGAAGGCGTAATTGTAGTCGCAGATGACTATGTCCGAGATCTCGGCCAGAGCCAGGCTCAGTTCGAAGGGACAGACCGTATGTTTTTCCGCAAGGGATCTCACGGCATCCTCGTCGAGCCTGTAAAGGGTTTCAGCCTCAGCAAGAGCGCCGTCCAGTCTGTCGAAGAAGCCGCGCGCGTACGGACACAGTTCAGGATCGCAGACCGTCTCGTCCTGGGGACAGCACTTTTCCTTGGCCGTGAGCGTGACGCGGCGGAGCGGGAATCCCGGATCTGACGCGATCCTGTCCAGCGTGTCGTTGGCCACAGCCTTGATCGTCGAACGTGGCGCCAGGTAGAAGATCTTTTCCCCCATGCCCTGTGACAGAGCCTTCAGGCTGCCGAACAGGGCCGCGGCGGTTTTGCCGATGCCCGTAGGCGCTTCCAGGAGGCAGGGGACCCGGTCTCTTACGGAACGGAAGACTTCTCCCGCCATCTGTCTCTGCCCTGGCCTGTAATCCGGGAAACAGAAATCCATCTCCCCGAGTGCGGCATTTCTTGCCAGCTCGTGCTTTGCGAGACTGTCTTCGGATCTCAGAAAAAGGGATACGAGGCGGTCTCTTTCCGACTGCAGTTCGGAGAGAGTGGGGGAGATCTCGATCGTCCTTGTTTCATACTCGGGGAGTTTGATGTAGACAAGGCGGACGCCCATGCCGGAAAGATCTCTGTTCTCGCACAGGATAGCGGCATAGATCACGGCCTGGGCCCAGTGTTCAGGCCTTCCGTTCTCCACATATGAAAGATCGCAGTGGACGCTTTTGATCTCTTCGAGGACCTGACGATCGTTTTCATGACTGATCCCGTCGGCACGTCCCTGAAGCGTCAGATGGATGTATTCGTCTTCTAATTCACAGGAGAGGGAGACTTCCGATTCGTAGCCGTCTCCCTGCGATCCCTGATGTTTCCTGTGGGCTTCGCTTCCTTCGAAGAACAGGGAAGACTGGGGGGCCATCCCGAAGGACAGGTCACCCGACTGAAGCACACGTTCCGCGAGAGTACGGACGGAGACAGAGATCCTCTTTTTTTCATCCATATCCATAGTATAGCACAGTTGCGCCGCAACATGGCAAGAATCCCAGAAAAGACTTGCATTCCGTATTTCTTCATGTTATAATTCCCTTTGCCTGTTTATTTAGGAGGAGGAATTATCCATGGATGTCGTTTCCGTGATTTTGAAGATCGCCCTGCTGATCTGCAGCATCGGCATGATCATTGTGGTCCTGATGCAGCCCGCTGACGATGACGGCCTTTCTTCCGCCATCACCGGCGTCAATCCCCAGAGCTTCCTTGCCGGGAAAAAGGAAATGGGCAAGATCGCGATCTGCGCCCGTCTGACGAAGATCCTGGCTATCGTGATCCTGGTGCTCACGATCGGCATGCTCGTCATCGACAAGTTCTTCGGCTGATAAGAATCGGAAAGAAAAGACTGAAGCATTTCTGTGCTTCAGTCTTTTCTTAGTATTCTGACGAATACGGTAGATGCGTTATTCCGATGTTCCGGGATCTTCGCCCTGTTTTTCCGGACGGAGCTTGACGACGGTCGAAGCCATGCGGCGGCGGTTCTCGCCGATGTCGGCGTAATGGCGCCTCGTGACATTGACGTCCTTATGGCCGAGCACGTCCGCCACAAGATAGATATCGCCGGTCTGGCGGTACAGATCGGTACCGTAGGTGCTGCGCAGCTTATGCGGCGTGATGTGTTTCAGCGGAGTCACGCGCATCGCGTACTTTTTGACGCGGTTCTCCACGGCGCGCGCGGTGACGCGCTTGCGCTGCAGGGACAGGAACAGAGCCTGTTCGTGGCCGGGCAGGGGATCGCCGTGCTCGACACGCCAGTCGTAGTAGGCTTTCAGAGGCTCGGCGACTTCATCGCTGAAGTAGAGTACGGCAACGTCGCCGCCTTTGCGGGTGATGCGGAAGGACTTGCGCTCGAAATCGACGTCGTTCAGGTCCATGCCGACGCATTCGCTGATACGGATGCCCGTACCGAGAAGCAGCGTGATCATGGCCATGTCGCGGATTCCGAGCCCCTGGCTGTGTTCGTAGGAAGCTTCGCGGTCCGTGAGCGTGCTCCCGTCCTCGACGGAATCGATCAGGGCTTCCCTTTCGTCGGTCTCCAAACGGATGATTTCTTTCTGATGGATCTTGGGGACTTCTACGAGGGCAGACACGTTCTCCTGGATATAGCCGTGCTTATGAAGGAACGTGAACAGGCTGCGCACGGATACGATCTTCCGTTTTTTGCCGGGATTCGAATTGCTGCGCTCGATCTGAGCGCCGTCAGCGGAACGGCCTGAGGACGTATAGTTGTCCAGGTATTCGAGATAATAGATGAGATCGCGTGACTTGAGAGCCTTGATGTCGTCAAGCGTGACGTCTCTGGCGGGTTTGCCGAAACCGGGATTCACGTCGCAGAGATAACGGAAAAAGACGCGCAGATCATAAGCGTAGTTCAAACGCGTGAGTATGGACGTGCGCGGCGTCATGTCGACCATGAAGTCGAATACGTAATCGGGAAGTTCGCGGCACAGCTGACGCAGTTTTTCAGTCTGGTGCGCGGTTTTTGAATTATCGGCCATCTGAGCCCCTCCCTTCGGTTTTTCACTTCTATGTTTTCGTAAAACCTGCGTTTTACGAATTCTTATATTTCGCTCCCCCAGTCGATCTCGGCGTCGATCTCCAGGGTTCGGATGCCGTTCGCGTCGGCGATCTCACGGTTCTTTTTGATCTCGCCCGTGGCCAGAGCGTCACAGCGGATGTTGAACGGATGATCCGCATGGCCTTTGACTTTATGATACGTGACTTCGTGCGGTCTCATGGATACCAGCAGCTGATTCCAGAGATCCTGATTCTCCACGGGGCTTTTATCAGCTTTCTTCCAGCCTCTGCGCATCCAGTTTTCGATCCACTTTTCATTGAAGGCGTTCACGACGTAGGAACTGTCCGAATACACGTCTACCTGACAGGATTCCTTGAGAGCCCTGAGCCCCTGGATGACCGCGAAGATCTCCATGCGGTTGTTCGTCGTGTCCGGGACGAATCCGCTCATTTCCTTTTCGGTGCCGCGGAAAACCATAATGGTTCCCCAGCCGCCGGGACCGGGGTTTCCGGAGCAGGCTCCGTCCGTGTAGATGTCTACGTGTTTCATGAATCTATTGTAGAATTTCTTCTTGACATTGTCAAACAGCTTCGATATAATATTTTTTGTTCGCGTAGGGGCATGATGTAATGGTAACATAGCGGTCTCCAAAACCGTTCTTGAGGGTTCGAATCCTTCTGCCCCTGCCACTTCGGAAACTTGCCCGTTTTCGAAAGAAAAGTATTGACAGTAAAGCCCCTTATCGGTTATAATCCGAATGTTGCTTCGCTGACAAGCTTTATAGAGAGCTTCGGGGCGTAGCGCAGCTTGGTAGCGCACATGCTTTGGGAGCATGGGGCCGAGGGTTCGAATCCCTCCACCCCGACCAGCGTGGCTCCTTGGTCAAGTGGTTAAGACATCGCCCTTTCACGGCGGTAACGGGGGTTCGAGTCCCCCAGGAGTCACCATTTTCTTTCGAAATTCCTGGGCCTTTAGCTCAGTTGGTCAGAGCGGCCGGCTCATAACCGGTTGGTCCTGGGTTCGAGTCCCCGAAGGCCCACCAATCTCAGTGGCCCGGTAGTACAGTTGGTTAGTACGCCAGCCTGTCACGCTGGAGGTCGAGGGTTCGAGCCCCTTCCGGGTCGCCACCTTTTCCGATCCGTACCGTGTAAACGGTAATGATCGGAACCAGGCCACAGGGACTCTTGCTCAGGAGCTTCGTGCTGGCGTAGCTCA
>JAEEGL016889589.1_pt1 | contig 12178 bp, 12 predicted proteins | sample 9134231 | NCBI WGS metagenome assembly JAEEGL01 (sample SAMN16246548, study PRJNA631951) | gut metagenome | biome: gut microbiome; feature: rumen; material: fiber-attached | host: Bos | place: Iran: Karaj | collected 2018-10
GATAATCTGCAAGAAGGAGACCATTCAGATATTCGCCGCGGCTGGCACAATAGTCCGCATCCGCTCCTGCGGCGATTTTGCCGTGAATGTGGTCAAGTTCCCGGTCAAGATCAACGTGCAGATCAAGTTCATCCGCGATCTCATGATAACGTGCCCGGATGATATCGAAGGTCTCGTCAAAATTCTGCTGGTTCTGACAGAGATGGAAGCAGCGGTACAGAAGGTCTGTTACCTTGTCATCCCCGGGAAAACGACGGCCGGGAGCAGAAGGTACGACATAAATGCGGGCAGGATTGCGCTGAAGGATTCCTTTGACCTTGCGAAACTGTTCAGCGTTGGCGAGGGAAGAACCACCGAACTTGGTGACAATCTTTTTATTCTGGGAATGCATGCGTTTCTCTCCATTTTATAATATAGATTTTGTTCTGTTCAGGAAACAGTTGAGATAAGGCCAAGCAGGATGACATCATGAAAGGCTCCATTGCGGAATACCTCTTCGCGCAGGATGCCCTCTTTCTCAAAGCCGCAGGATTCATAGCAGCGGATAGCGGCTTCGTTAAAATCCAGCACGCTGACCTTCAGCCGGTGACAGCCCAGCTGCTGAAAGCAGAAATCACAGACAAGGGAAAGAGCTTCTTTTCCATAGCCATGGCCGCGGTATGGATAGCCGATCATGATGGCGAGCTCTGCGACGCGGTTTTTCCAGTCGAGTCGGATGATACCGCATCTTCCGACCAGATTCCCCTCCATGTTTTCAACGGCAAACTGATATTCACCGCGGGTATAGCTTGTCTGCTGAGACAGCCATTGCTGTTCATCGCTCAGAGAAGTGGGAAACGGCATCCCTTTGTACATGAGAAGCGCTGTTTCTTCATCATTGACAAACATGTGGTTGGTATCCAGGTCACTGGCTTCGAAAGCACGAAGGCGAACCAGATGTCCATGCATCATGTCAGAAATCACCTCCGGGATTCAGATCAATGTGAAAGACATCGTCGTCGGGCTCCTCCTTTTCAACATATCCGACCGGCTTTTCCGGTTGGAACCTGTTTTCAGGATGACCGACAATGCCGGTATTTTCCATGAAGTCGTTCTTATCGATATCTTCACCGACCATGGAATAGACCAGACCGAATTTGGCATTGGAGAGCTTTCCGCCGTCTTCAATTGTCCAGGCGTGAAGCTGGCTCTTGTGATACTGGAAAGCTTCTTCAGCAACGGTATATCCGGTTTTTCCTCCGAAGGATTCCAGCGGCTGGTGCCAGTCCATCTCGATCTGCCCCTCATGATATAGATGAAGATACAGTTTCTGTGCTTGCCATGTACCGTATTCCTTGGCAGTGCGGGGGTACTTTTTTGGTGACGCAGCGAAATCGAAAGCCAAGCGGGTACAGTCGGCAGTTGCCATGTGAGCACCGTGTCCGTATTCTCCATACAGATCATGGGATACGATGACCGCAGGGCGATACGTCCGGATGGCCTTTACGATTGAAAAGCATACACTGTCTTTGCTCCATACCTTGTACTGGTCCTGAAGGCTGCTGTGATGGGAATCGCCGATTCCCAGAAAATGCGGGTACCTTGTCACACCGCAGTGCCACAGACTGTCGAGCAGTTCAAGGCGCCGTTCTGGTGTGGCGGGCACAACGACGACGACCTGTACTTCATATCCGCGTTCCCGGGCATAGGTCGGAAGCAGTCCTCCAAACCAGAGCACTTCATCATCCGGATGGCAGGAGACCAGCATCAGATCGCACTGCTCTCCCGTATGCCATTTTGCAGCATACCCGGGCTGTATGCCATATCCATACACATAGAACTCATTGATAAACATACGGGAACGTGCTGTGTTGTTCAGGCGCACGGAGGTGGTACCATTGGGCACGGAAAACCATTCCGTCAGATATTGTCCACAGTCGGCAACCTTTTTCCATACACCTTCGACCTTGGCTTCCAGGGTACTGGAAACAGCGCGATCATGAAACTGTATGAATACTCCACCGATGGTATCGCCTTCGCTTTCAGCCTCCAGGTACTTTCCGGAATAGACTGTGACATAGGTTCCATAATCCCGGTCCAGCATGTTTGCCACATTTTTGATGGATTTCCCGGAAAGTGTGAAGGAACACCGATCTGTTATTTCAGGGGCTTCGTCTGCAACAGCGTATCCTGCGAGCATAAGGGCAAGCAGGAATACGGATAAAAGAAGAAATCGTCTCATATGATATCCTCCGGCATCTTCCCTGATGAGCTCAGTGACTGCCGATGCAGACAGTCACTTAAGGCAGTATACCGATGAGCAATGTGATTGTTTTCCACCATATCCCGGATGACCTGCTCCCGGCCGACAAGAACCACCAATGTGCGCGCGCGTGTGAGTGCGGTGTAGAACAGATTTCTTGTGAGCAGCATTTTCGGACCGCCGCAGACCGGGATCACAACAACCGGAAATTCACATCCCTGGCTTTTATGTACCGTCATGGCGTAAGCCAGGTCCAGATTGTCAAGGTCGCCCGCAGTGCCTGCGTATTCGACATCCTTGTCTTCATCGTAACGAACGGTCAGCGCATTGCTGTCTTCATCGACATCGATGATGGTTCCGATGTCGCCGTTAAAAACGCCTTCTCCCTCAAACTCACCACGTGCAGTGTGGCGGACCCATGCAAGATTGTAATCATTCTTGGTCTGCATGACCTTGTCACCTTTACGGAAGAGGTGATCTCCCCAGGAAATGCTCGGCTTGTCAGGGGACGGAGGATTGAGCGATTCCTGAAGAAGCGCATTCAGGGCAATCACGCCGGTGTCCCCTTTTTTCTGAGGAGCAAGGACCTGAATGTGCTGGGCACGCTCTGCCTCGGAACAATGAATGAAACCCGGCAGTCTTGAATGAACAAGACGGACAATGGCATCGGCAGTATCCTTGGGCGTATCTTTGCGTTCAAAAAAGAAATCCGTCCCTTTCTCATTCAGAAAAGGCATTTCACCATGATTAATCCGATGTGCGTTGACAACGATGCGGCTTTCTTCACTCTGCCTGTAGATATCGGTCAGACGGACAGCGGGCAGGACAGAGGAGGCAAGGAGATCACCCAGAACATTGCCGGCACCGACACTGGGAAGCTGGTCCGCGTCGCCGACCATGATCAGCCGTGTACCCGGAGAAAGGGCACACAGGAGTGAACGCATGAGAAGAAGATCGACCATGGACATCTCATCGACGATTACACAGCTGGTTTCCAACGGCTCATTTTCGTTATGGGCAAAAACGCCTTCCCCCGATGATTCCAGGAGGCGGTGGATCGTTTTGGCTTCCTGCCCAGTCGCTTCACTCATCCGCTTGGCCGCCCGTCCGGTCGGGGCACACAGGGTTATGGCTCCTTCATCCTGAAGGAGGGAAATGATACAGCGGATGATGGTGGTTTTACCGGTTCCGGGGCCGCCTGTGATGATTAGAACGCCGAATTCAAGGGCGGAAAGGATGGCTTCACGCTGAAGAGGAGAAAACTCGATATGGTGTTTTTTCTCAAAGGCGCGAACCCGTTCGGCTCCTTTTTTTCTGTTGCCTCGGGGAACAGAAGCAAAGAGATCCAGCAGCCTGGAAGAAACATCGGACTCGGCCTGGAAAAAGAACGGAAGATAGACACGGAGCTCCTCTCCGGCTCTCTCACAGCAGATGCTTTTTTCGGATGCAAGTTCTTCAAGGGCATGTTCAAGCAGCGCATCCGGCACACGAAGCATGGAACCTCCGTACCGGAGCAGTTCCGTCGCAGGCAGATAACAATGGCCCATGGAATAGGACTGTTCCTGAAGAATATAAATAAGCCCGGCTTTGAGCCTGTACTCACTCTCCAGGGCAATGCCCATGGTTGTGGCGATTCGGTCTACGGTCTGGAAACCGATGCCGTCCACTTCCATGCACAGGCGGTAAGGATTCTCACGGATTGCTTTCTCTGTTTCGGCGCCATAGCGGCGGGCAATACGCTGGGCAAGCGAAGAGGGAATGTTGTAGGTCTGCAGAAAGACCATGGCATTCCGCAGGTACATACACTGATGATAGCTTTCAGCAACGATCCTCCATCGCTTTTTTCCAAAACCGCGGATTTCCTGAAGACGTTCCGGATGTTCGGAGAGCACTTCAAGTGTTTCTTCCCCAAAATGATCAACAATCTGCTTTGCAGAAGATGTTTTGACGCCTTTGATGAGGCCAGAAGCCAGGAAACGTTCAATGCCTGTCAGTGTGGTCGGTTTGACAATTTCAAAGGAAGCAACTTTCAGCTGATGACCGTACTGAGGATGGTCGATATAGGTGCCGGAAAGGATGACCTGTTCACCGATGGCAAGCTCTGGGAGGGTACCTGTACAGGTGACCGCCGTTCTTCCGATTTTCACCATGATCACGGAATATCCGTTTTCATCATTCCGATAGATGGTGCCGGCGATAGTTCCTTCCAGTTTTTCTTCCTCCAAAAGCTTCACCTCCCATGCCTTCAGGCAATTGCGCATTATAACAGAAAAAGAAGGGCATGTGAACAAGAAAGACAGGGGAAGGACAGAAGGCCAAGGAATTTACCTTGACAAGTCCGTAGGAAAACAGGATAATCGGCTCGGCAGTTCTTTTTTTATTTTTTTCATCTGTATTTATCTTCAGCTGCCTTGCATCCGAAGGGAGGAAACAGGAGTGTTTGGTTTCAGAGCCGATGGCCGGCGAATCGGGGACATTGACCCGATTGTTCAGATTACGCCATATCTTATGCCCATGCGCTGTGATGCGCAGGTTTTTCTTCAGCATGAAGTGGACTATGAGATGCTGACCCGTTACATCGCACGGAAGCTGCGTGAAGATCAGCGGGTGACCTTTATGCAGATCATTGTTGCTGCCTATGTGCGTTCCGTGAGTCAGCATCCGGAAGTCAACCGCTTTATTATGAACAAGCAGTATTATTCCAGAAATAACTGCACAGTCAGCTTTACCATGCTGAAGGATCCTCAGGATGCTGAGGCTGGTGAGACGGCGGTAAAAATCAAGTTTGATTTAACGGATACACTGTTTGATGTCCGTGACCGTATGGTGCAGGTGATCGATTCCAACAGAGGGCCGGGTCCGAAGAACTTTGCCGATCATCTGGCTGCAGCCGTTTTGAAGATTCCCGGGGCTGCAACACTGATTGTTGCTCTTGTGCGTCTGCTTGACCGCTATGGTCTCCTGCCCGGTGCATTCCTGGATGCACTTCCATTCCATACAGGAATGTTCATTACGAACAATGCCTCGATCGGCCTTCATCATGTGAATCATCATATCTATAATTTTGGATCAACTTCACTTTTCTTCGGCATGGGTCTGGTCAAGAAGGAAGCCGTGGTTGAAGGGGACAAGGTCCGCATGAAACGCTTCCTTCCCATCGGGGTTACTGCGGATGAACGTGTCTGCTCCGGCGCATTCTATGCTGGTTTCTTTGCCGACATGGAAAAATATCTGGACCATCCGGAACTCCTGGAAGTTCCTCCGGAGACGGTCCGATATGACAAAAAGGCAGAATACCATGTTCCCAAAGTAGCAAAAGAAAAAGCGTAATGAACCGGAAAAAAGAGACGGCCGTGTCCGTCTCTTTTCTATTACTGCAGGAAACCGTGGTAAGCTGTCGAAAGAAAAAACAGTCAGATATGAGGAAGATGAAAAGAACAGAAACGGTAGGCAGATGGATGCAAATGGAAGAGATTCCAAAGTACAGTGTACCTCTCTTTCAGAATGCAGGCTGAAACATCAGAAAACAGATGATGGTGAGGAGTGACGAAACCTTGACGGTCCTGGTCAGTGCGTGTCTCCTGGGATTGAACTGCAAATATACAGGTGGGAACAATTATTCCGACAAGCTTGCGGAATATCTGAAGGACAAAGTGGTGATTGCAGTATGCCCCGAGGTGATGGGAGGACTTCCTACGCCAAGGGTCCCCAGTGAAATTGTGGATGGTATCGTAATGAACCGGCAAGGAAAGAGTGTGGACAGAGAGTTCCGCCTTGGAACAGAGCGTATCATGCAGGCGATTGAACAGACGAAGATTGATCTTGCCATTCTTCAGCCCAGAAGCCCCAGTTGCGGAGTCGGAAAGGTTTACGATGGCACTTTCTCAGGAAGACTGACCGATGGCATGGGTATTTTCGCACAACGGCTTCAGGAAGCCGGCATTCCTGCTGTTACCGTCGAGTGGCTAGAAGACAGGAAAGAAGGAAGAGAAAATGGAAACACGCCGGTTTGAGCAGGGGGAGATTGTTCAGCACTTCAAACGGGAAAAGACGGGCCCTGTCGGAACGCAGTACCTCTATGAAATCATTGGCGAAGCCGAGCATACAGAAAGCGGGGAAAAACTGATGATTTACCGTGCGCTGTACGGCGAGATGCGTGTATTCGCAAGACCGCTGGATATGTTCATGAGCGAAGTGGACAGAGAAAAATATCCTGAGATACATCAGAAATACCGATTTGAAAAATATATTCCCATTCAGTAACGCTGCTTTTCCGGAAGCATTGCACGAAAAGGCGGTGTGTGTAGTGCAGGATGGGAGGAAGACAAGCTGTTCTTGCCGGCTGATGCATGCGGCCGGAGAAGAGGAAAGAAAAGGAGGAAACGGAATGGTTATCAGAAAGCCGCCTATGGGATTCAACACATGGAATACGTTTGGAAACCGGATTGATGAGAAGCTGATTGTGGAATCTGCGGATGCCATGATTGCCACAGGACTGAAGGATGCAGGTTATGAGTATCTGGTGATTGACGACTGCTGGTCAAAGTATGAACGGGACCCGGAGAGCGGAAAGATTATACCGGATCCGGACAAGTTTCCAAGGGGAATGCGGGCGGTTTCCGATTATGTACACAGCAAAGGCCTCAAATTCGGCATGTATTCCTGCAATGGCGTTCGAACCTGTGCAGATTATCCGGGATCCTATGATCATGAATTCCTGGATGCCCAGACATTCGCAGAGTATGGCGTTGATTATCTCAAGTATGATAATTGCTACCGCCCCGAATCGGCGGATCAGAAAATGCTGTACCGGCGCATGGGCATGGCGCTCCGGGCGACAGGGCGGGATATCGTTTTTTCTGCCTGCAACTGGGGACAGAACGATGTGTGGAGCTGGATTCGTTCAACGGGAGCCCACCTGTACCGCTCTACCGGGGATATCTTTGATACGCCTGAATCTTACAGAATGATTGCCAGAAGTCAGATGGACAAGCTGAGTGCTTCTGCCCCGGGATGCTTCAATGATATGGACATGCTGACCGTTGGCATGTATGGGAAGGGGCTTGTTGGTTCCACCGGGTGCAATGATGCTGATTACCGTTCCCAGTTTGCGCTCTGGTGCATGTTTTCCTGTCCGTTGATGCTGGGCTGTGATATCCGGTATATGAATGAAGCAACACGTCAGCTGGTAACAAACCGGGAGCTGATTGCCATCGATCAGGATGAAGAAGCCCGTCCTCCGATTTTCCTGCAGGGCGAGGGGGAAACAGACCGGATCTATGCTTTCAAATTTCTGGAGAATGGCGACTATGCGCTGGGTCTGTTTAATCTCTCGGAAGAAGACAGGGATTTCAATGTGTTGTTCAATGACACGGGGCTTGCTGCTTCAGCGGGATATGCGCTGGCACTGACCAATGTCTTTGAAGGGAGCAACGGTGGCGTCCACAAGGAACATCTGCGGGTCCATGTGCCTTCCCATGATTGTGTTGTATATCGTGCAAGGCTGGTACGTCCCTGATGACATGCACAGAATGCGGAAAAACGGTTACCCGGGATGAAGAAGGGCTGACACGCAAACTGATCAATCGGGGTGCCACACAGTTTTACTGCTATGAATGCCTGGCCCGCAGGTTCCGGATTACGGTTCCTGCACTTCGGGACATGGCGGAAGCATTCCGGGCAGCAGGGTGCACGCTTTTTACCTGAGCATGGGACGTGCAGCAGCGCTGCATTCCTTCCTGCATTGTGGAATGAAAAGGCAGCAGAAAAGCCCGGGAAACTGCTTCCCGGGCTTTTGATGTGCGCCTGGCAGGATTCGAACCTGTGACCTTCAGAGTCGGAGTCTGACACTCTATCCAACTGAGCTACAAGCGCATCAACCGCAGCAAAGCTTAACACAAGGGCATGGAAAAGTCAATCGAAGAATTGGCTGCCTCGTAAAACAAGTCCTTCGGGGGCCATGCGTGAAGGCACAGATTTTTGTTCTCCGGAGGAAATGAAAGCATTTGCATGCCCCGAAACAACGGTATTCGGGAGAATAATCTGCAGTTTAGGGCATAAAATCGACCGTTTACGCAAAAAGAATACCAATTCAACTGAAAACGTGCTATAGTACGATTTGCAAATATCATTTCGGATACACTGCGATTATTAACTGAAAAAGGGGAGAAACCTGTGGGAAACGCAAAAACGAGCATGTTTGACAAGCTTCCATGCATGATCAAAAAGGCCAATGTAACCATGTTCCCGGAAGGCATTATCGGCTATCTGGTCGGGCCGACGCTGGCACTGATTGCGAATTCCGTCCTTGCCAACTATTTCAATAAGTACATGACCGATGTACTGAATATCAACAGTTGGGCAAGCGAGTTCTTTAAGTGGCTTCCTGTTGTGTCGGTTATCTTCGTTGTTCTTGGCAATATTATTGTCGGACGCCTGATGGACGGGAAACAGACAAAAGCAGGGAAAGCCCGCCCGCTTCTCCTGATTTCTGTTCCGATCAGTTTTCTGGCTCTCCTGATTCTTTTTGTAATTTCCCCGTTCGTCACGGATACGATCAATACTGGTGCGCAGACAGCTGCGCTGGTGTGCATTGCGATCGGCTATAATCTCTGGTTTGCGATTGCCTATCCAATGTATTACACGCCGCATGCCGCACTGGTGAATCTGTCAACGAGAAACTCCAAAGACAGGACACTGCTGGCCACGCTGTCGAATGCAACGGCTTTGGCAGCCATTGGCGCAAGCTCCATGATTCTGCCGTTCTTCCTCCCGCTGCTTTTTGTTTATCAGACGGAAAACATTCCGGAAGGTGCTGTGCTGACCGAGGGCGGTTATTACACGCTCAACGGCGCGACACTGTATGATGCGCAGGCATCCTACAATCATTGGAAGATTTTCGTCATTGCACTTGTGATCATCACGGTCATCGGTGCCCTGATTGAGTTCATGTTTACCCGTGAACGTGTTACAGAGGAAAGCATGAACCAGGGAGAGGGTGCACCTGCCAAGAAAGCCATGCCAATGGCACAGCAGGCCAAAATCTGCTTTGGCGACAAGTTCTGGATTATCATGATGGTCTTCTTCTTCTGTTATCAGCTGGGTGGCATGATCAAGAACGTTTCCCAGAATTACTTCTGTCAGGCAATGTTCACGGATGCCTTTGGAAACTACACCGTTGCCAAGGGCGGTCAGGTACAGGGTATTCTTTCGATCATTGGTGCCATTCCCACGGCCATCGGCATGGTTGCTGCACCGATTCTTGCCAACAAAATCGGAAAAGGCAAAGCGATTCTGTGTGGTGCCATTCTGGCATCCGTCGGCGGCCTGATCGGTATGTTTGCTCCTTCCAATCAGATGGTTGTCATTGTATCCTTTGTGATCAAGGCGCTTGGCTCCACGCCTGCAATGTATCTCTCCATGGCACTCCTTGCTGACGTGCTGGATCACCAGGAAGCTGTCAATGGCGTGCGTACGGATGGATTTACCATGACGATCTATGGCGCGATCATGGCAGGCATGACCGGTGTCGCAACAGGAATCCTGAATATTGTTCTCTCCAATGTTGGATACAGTTCCAACAACATTTCTTCAGAAGCAATCCGTGCGGCCATGCCCTGGATCTTTATTGCAGGCGAAACGATCTGCTATATCGTGATTTTCCTGATTTTCATTTTCATGGGCGTCGAGAAGTTTGGCAAGTTTGATCACGAAGCGATCATCGAAGACCAGAAGGCTGCCGCTCTTGCAGAAGGCCGTGAATTCGTTTCCGCCGAGGAGAAGATTCGCCGCGAAGAAGGTGAAGAGGCTTATCAGGCTGAACTGAAAAAACAGGCAGATGCAAAAGCTGCAGAGGAGAAAAAGCTCGCAGCCCTGTCGGCCGAACAGCGGAAGGCTGTAGAGAAGAAGGAAGAGGAAATCCGCAAAGAGCTCAATGCGATGCGGAAAGCCAAGGGAAAAACTGCAATCTGATAGGAAAATGAATTGATGCAGGGATCAGGGAAACACGGTTTCTCTGATCCCTGTTTTTCTCTCAAGCATGCATCGTTTTTTTCAGGGAAACGTGCTTTTTTTCCGCACACAAAGAAAGTGGAGAAAAATACTCGGAAATAGCGTTGACAGGTGCGGAAGGATTGCATACAATGTATCAGCTGCGATGACAGTTGCAGCAAAGGGGGGCAGTGAAATGGCAACTGCATTCTCGGAAAAGGAACGTGCACGGATTGTGGTATCACTGAGGGAAACTGCTCGAAAGGTTGCGCTGGAGAGCGGAATGAACAAGGTGACCGTGGAGGAACTTGCCAGCAAGGCGGGCATTTCCAAAGGGGCGTTTTACAAATTCTATCCTTCCAAGGAACTCCTGTTTCTGGAAATCCTGGAGGAAACCCACACACAGGTTTATGGAATCGCAGGGATGCTGCTGGCTCAGTCCAAAGCAGTGGCACAGAAAGAACGTGCCGCGGAGACCATTTTGAATGTCTGCCGGCTGCTGGAACAGAGTGGCATGGTGCCTTTCATTGAGAATGATCTTCCTGTTCTTCTGCAGAATCTTCCGGAAGAAGTGCTCAAGGCGCATTACCATGGCGATGAAATCCATGTAATGGAACTGCTTCACAGAATTGCTCCGGACAGTCACGTTCCCGATGATTTTGCAGCTGCTACCGTCAGAAGCCTTCTTTTGTTTGTTGCGCACAGAACGCAGATCGGAGAGCATTATCCGGAAGTCCTTGAACTGCTTGTGCATGGAGCATGCGAGCAGCTGTTTGGACAGGATATGGAAATCATACAGGGGGACAGTCTGTGAACATTCTGGAATTCAGCTTTAACGGTGTATTTCCGATCTGTCTGACAATGATGATCGGGTTTTGCCTCTGCAGATGCAGCGTTATGGAAAAGGGAACGGCTGAAAAGCTGAATCAGCTTGCCTACAAAATCCTGATTCCCTGCAATCTCTTTATGAATATGTATCATGCGGATCTTTCAGCGGTCCTGGATATGCAGCTTGCGCTGATTGCTGTTTTGGGAACGTCCGGAATCATTCTTGCCATGTGCATGCTTGCTCCGCATGTAACAGAATCCGGTGCGCAGCGCGGAGAGTTTATACAGGGTATCTTCAGAGGAAACACAGCGATTCTTGGTCTCCCGCTGATCACGAACCTTTATGGTGAGCGCGCGACTGCCATCCTCGCTTTTCCGATGTCCATCATGCTGATCTTCTATAATATTGCTGCACCGGTAATCCTTTCGTTTTATGCGGGCAGTGGAAAAACAAGCATGAAAACCATCGGAAGAAAAGTGATCACCAACCCTTTTCTGATCGGAACACTGCTTGGACTGCTGTTCTCACTTTTTCATCTTCATCTGCCGACAGCTCTGGAGAAAACAATCAGCAGTATTGGAGCTACGGGCTCGACCCTTGCCCTTCTTGCACTGGGTGCCGTGACCGAATTTTCCGAATTCAGGAAGAGCGGAAAGACGTCTCTTCTGGCTGCCTGTATCCGTCTGATTGTGGTTCCTGCGGTCATTCTTGGTATAGGGATTGCACTGGGAATAAGGGATGAACGTCTGGCAGTGCTGGTTTGTTTCTTCTGCACGCCTACGGCGGTCGGAAGCTATGTTCTGGCGAAGAATGTGACAGGAGACGGAAAACTCGCCCGGCAGATTCTGATTCTTTCCACGGTGTTCTCCATGCCGACGATGTTTCTGACCATCATGCTGCTCAGAGCACTTGGCGTGATGTAAGCAAGACTTGAAAGGAAGGTTGAAAGCCCGATGAAACTGATATCATGGAATGTCAATGGCATTCGTGCCTGTCTGGGCAAAGGCTTTATGGATGCTTTTGCCTCCCTGGACAGTGATTTTTTCTGCCTTCAGGAGACCAAATGTCAGGAAGGCCAGGTGACACTGGAGCTTCCCGGATATGAACAGGTCTGGCAC
>JAEEGL017353430.1_pt1 | contig 12178 bp, 7 predicted proteins | sample 9134231 | NCBI WGS metagenome assembly JAEEGL01 (sample SAMN16246548, study PRJNA631951) | gut metagenome | biome: gut microbiome; feature: rumen; material: fiber-attached | host: Bos | place: Iran: Karaj | collected 2018-10
GGGAATTTTCACTTCGTGGGTAGTATATCCCACATACGAAAACTCCAATGTCTGCCCCACCTGAGCATCTATGGTATAATTACCATCAATGTCGGTCACGGCACCCACATTGGAGCCTTTCACTTTGACTGCTGCACCGATGATAGGTTCGCCATTGGTCTCATCGGTCACTGTACCTGTGACTTTGACACTTTGGGCGAACGCCTGAACCGGTAACAACATCAAGAATAGCAGCATTACCTTCATCAGACGATGAAAGTGATGCATAGTCTTAGATTTGGCTTGATTCATACGATATTGTTAATTAAGTATATATTCGAGATTGAGAGTGCAAAAGCTAATGTGTTGGGGTGGTAGTTCAAACTGTAATTATCATGGTAAAGTATTTATCTTTTAGGACATGAATTATCATCAAGATTAAGGTTAGCACTCCTGCACTCAGGGGAATCAGTAAGTGGTTATTTTAGACAAGATTGTCCTTTTTAGGTAAAAAATGAGGGTGGCGGACATGCCACCCTCATTTATAGAGATAGGAAGAATTACTTCTGGATGAACTTACGACAATTCTGGATAACGATACCCTTATAGTCTTTTCCAACCTTCTGACCAGCGAGGTTGTAGATAGCGCCATTGTTAATCATCTTGTTAGGAACCATCACTGTCTCCTGGACACCAGTAACATCTGCTACAAGATAGATAGCACTAATCTGATAGGTAGCATCCTCAGCTGCCTGCAGACAAGCCTGCTTCACCTTGGTCATATCCTTACCCTCGAATGGGCACTCCAACTTGGTGATACCGGCATTGCCCCACCATGTATTGTTCACATCGTCGCCTGCGTCGCCAAGACACTGTACGAAGCCTTGACAAGCAGCTGGTGTAGCCTCAGCAAACTCAAACACGAGTTTGGTGTACATTGACCAGTCGGTAGGATTGCCATCTTCATCACACAGCCATGCAGAGAGACCGCCCCACTGCTTGCCATTGTAAGTGACAGTACCATCAGCATTATGAGTGTTGGTCTCCTCACCATTCCAGTTGCTAACAAACTTGTCGATGAGGTTCACTTTCTCACCCTCTGTGCCTTGCTGGCCGCCACCTTGCTGAAGGATAGTGAGTTTGGTCACGTTAAGGTTGCCATCGCCATTGAGGAGGAATGTGCCACCCCAGTAACCTACTGTGAAAGCTTTCTGCAGAACTTCCTCGGTAAGTGTGAATTCAGCATAACCCACATTGGTCAGGTCAACAACAGTGTATTCTCTTGGAGTGCCATCCTCATTGGTGCCTCCATGGTCATACTCTGCCCAGCGTACATACATACCGCCCCAGTGACCTTCGGTAAGCTCAACTTCCCAATTGTTGTCAGGAGCACTCATGTAGAAGCGAAGGATATCACCAGCCTTGGCATTGACAGCCTGCAGCTCGGTACCACCATCACTGAGGAGGAATGGCTGGTCTGCCCAACCATTAACCATCAATGAGCCTTCCCAAAGGGTAGTCTCAGTGTAGTCGCCAGGATTGACTTCGCCACCCTCAGCAGTGAAGACACATCCGCCGAAACTCAGCTTGGAGCCATTGCAGAACACGTAATATGTCTCGTTGGCCACCACGTCGAACTCGATAGTACCCGTGGTTTTCTCATCCACAGTGTAATCATCGTTGACGGTAACGGTCTCTGGCTCATCAGCATCCTTCTTGATGACGAAATCGCTGATGGGGAGGCATGTGCCGTCGGAGCCCTTTACAACGTAGATGTTCTTCGATGCATTGAGCACGATGAAATTCACAAGGTGACCGGCTTTCTTCGGGGTAATCATAAAGTAGCAACCTGCCTGAGGAGTATTGGCTTTATCAGGGCTATAACTGGAACCGGTGGGCTTGTCACTGTCATCAAGGGGACCATCTTTTGGGTTGTTACCACCCACGACATAGACCACGCGGGTCTTGTTTTCCATCTCACCAGTATCGGCATTTTGCACTGGCACGGTCTGTCCAAAAAGTCCTGCGCAATAAGCTTTTACAGAAGCAAGTTTCAAGTCATAGTTCTTGGTGGCACGGTCGTTACCGAGCACCACTGTCACGTTGTCTGAAGCCAATGTAGCACCATTGGCATAGGTACCATCATTGGAAAAGAGAATTGTCTCCTGTGCATTAGCACCTATTGCGATCATGGCAACAGCAAAAAGAGTAAAAATTTTCTTCATAAGCTTTAAGTTATTGGTTAGAAAAAGTTAAAACATATCCAAATACATATTCAAGGCACAAAGGTAAGCATTTTTTTCTAATGACCTAACATTTTTTTTATCTAAGATTGATACTATTTTGCTTTTTTATTGGGAATAGTCGGAATAATCGGAGTAATCCGAATAATCTGAGTAATCTGAGTAATCTGAATAATCCGAGTAATCCGAGTAATCTGAATAATCCGAGTAATCCGAGTAATCCGAGTACTCCGAAAAATCCGAGTGATCCTAACTTAATAAATGTTATTTATTTTGCATTTAACTCGGTTTTCATTACCTTTGCAATTCAAAGTGAAAGAAATATGAGGAAACTGCTTATTATCATAGGATTAGCGATGTTTTCGGTTGCAGTCCAAGCTCAGGAACTACAGGCAAAAGTGACCATCAACCACAATCAAATCCAAGGCACAGACAAGAGCGTGTTTGAGAACTTAGAAGAGACACTGACACAATTTATCAATGACAAACAGTGGACAAACCTGCAATTCCAAAAAAATGAGCGCATCGTATGCAACTTCAATATCACCGTGACAAAATACGATGCTTCGAGCAATGTGTTCACTTGCAATGCATTGATTCAGGCTAACCGACCCGTATGGAATTCAGCCTATACCACCACCCTCTACAACAACCGGGACAATGACTTCAGCTTTGAGTTTGCACAGTTTGACCAACTGGAATTCAACGAAAACGTCATCGACAACCAATTGGTGGCACTCATCGCCTATTACGCCTACCTGATTATCGGCCTCGACCTCGACAGTTTTGCGCCTATGGGGGGCGAGGATATCCTACAACGGTGTATGAACCTGACCAACAATGCCCAAAATTTAGGATTTCCTGGCTGGAAAGCCTTTGACAATGACCGCAATCGCTTTGCCATCATCAACGACTACCTCGACGGAGCTATGCAACCTTTCCGACAGTTGCAATATGACTACTATCGTAAAGGACTTGACGAAATGGCCACCAACGTGGAGCGTGGGCGCACAAACATCACAACAGCACTGGAAGAGTGTCTGAAAAAATGCCACGAAGACAAACCACTGAGTATGCTGCCACAAATATGGACAGACTACAAAAAGGACGAGTTGGCTAATATCTATAAGGGTAAAGGCACTGCCAATGAAAAGGAAAAAGTCTATGACATCCTCTTCAGCATCAACGCTTCACAAAATAACACGTGGGAAAAAATTAAACAATAAGTTGACAAGTTGACGAGTAAACAAGTTGACGAGTTATATGTTGTTTCATATTAAGGCTTAAAGTCTAAAGTCTTATCACTATAGAATATGTTAAACCAGCTATATATCAAGAATTTCACGCTGATTGACGAACTGTCGCTTGAATTCGATGGTGGGTTTTCGGTAATTACCGGAGAGACTGGTGCCGGCAAGAGTATCATGCTCGGTGCCTTAGGATTGTTACTCGGACAACGCGCCGATACCAAAGCCATCAAAAACGGGCGTGACCGCTGTATTGTAGAGGCACACTTCAACCTCAGCCGCTACGATTTCGAACCATTCTTTACCGAAAACGACATTGACTACGATGCCACCGATTGCATTCTCCGCCGAGAGGTGACCAGCAGTAGCAAAAGCCGGGCATTCATCAACGATACCCCCGTGGCACTGACGACGATGCGCGAATTAGGGTCACAATTAGTCGATATCCATAGCCAGCACCAAAACCTGATGCTCAACAAGGAGGACTTCCAACTGAACGTAGTCGATATCATCGCAGATAACAAAAAGGAGGCAGACGACTACAAAGCCGCCTATCGACAATACCGAGAGACGCTGAAAGAATTGGAAGAACTACGTGAGCAAATGCGTCGCAATCAGGAAAACGAGGACTTCATCCGATTCCAACACAACGAACTGGCAGAGGCAAAACTCGTGGATGGCGAGCAAGAGGAACTGGAGGAAGAAAGCAACATGCTCACACATGCCGAAGAAATAAAAGGTGCTCTATACGAGGCCGACCAAGCGCTCTCGGGCGACAATGGTGTGGTGGAATTGCTGAAGACAGCCTCTAACTCTCTGGACTCGATTCGACGAGTATTTGGCAGCATCGAGGAAACAGCCGACAGGATAGAAAGCTGCTACATTGAAATAAAAGACATTGCTAACGATCTGACGAGAGACGCTGAACGCATGGACTTCGATCCTGTGCGCCTTGAAGAGGTTAACAACCGTCTCGACACCATCTACCGGCTACAACAGAAATACCACGTTCAAACCATCGGCGAACTGATAGAAATCCGCGACCGTCTGGCAGCACAGCTGAATCAGATTGACGGAAGTGACGAGGCATTGCAAGAGCTGGAACAACAGGAACAGAAACAGAAACGTACCTGTGAACAACTGGCTAAGACACTTTCCGACACACGCACCAAAGCGGCACAGAAGGTAGAAGAAGAAATGAGCCGCCGACTCATCCCACTGGGTATTCCCAACGTGAGATTCAACGTGCAACTGACAGAGAAACCACTTTCGGCCGATGGATGCGACAAAGCAGCATTCCTTTTCAGTGCCAACAGCAGCACCCCTCCGCAGCCTGTGGCACAAGTGGCCTCTGGCGGTGAGATTGCCCGAGTAATGCTCGCCCTCAAGGCGATGATCAGTGGCATGGTGAAACTGCCCACCATCATCTTCGACGAAATAGACACCGGCGTGAGCGGTAAAGTGGCAGAAATGATGGCAAAAATCATGGAGGAAATGGGGCACAACAACCGACAGGTTATCAGCATCACACACCTACCGCAAATCGCTGCCCGCGGACGTGCCCACTACAAAGTATATAAAGAGGAAACCGCCGACGGCACTGTCAGCAGCACCCGACGCCTTAACGATGAGGAACGAGTGACAGAAATTGCACAGATGCTCAGCGGAAGCGATATCACTGCCGCTGCGATCAAAAATGCGGAGGAATTATTGAAGATTGAAGATTGAAGATTTCCTCACTTCTTACATTTTAATAAATCATGCGAATAATCACAACACTTCTTATTCTTTTAGCCACCCAACTACAGATGGTGGCACAACCAGCTGCAGTGAAAAATGCTGCCAAATCAGTCTTTACACTGACAGCCTTCAACAAAGACGGTGACATCACCGGTTCCAGTCATGGAGTATTCATCGACAACGATGGAACGGCCATCAGCGACTGGTCTGTTTTCGACGGTGCACACCATGCAGTGGTCATTGATGCCAACGGCAAAAAGATGGATGTAGATTATATCTTCGGTGCCAACGAAATCTATGACATGGCAAAATTCCATGTCAAGGGTAAGACCACCGGCGCAATATTGGCCTCAAATAATGCTGCGGCAGGAAGCACCATCTATTTGGTTGGTTATGCTCTAAAGAATCCAGAAATAAAAGAGGCAAAGGTGAAAAGTGTGGAAACATTCATGGAGAAATATGCCTACTATCTCATTGATATCGAAGCTCCCGACAACACGATGAACTGTCCGTTTGTCAACGCTCAAGGACAAGTGGTCGGCCTCATGCAGATGTCGAAATTAGACTATAAAATCAATGCCACCAGTGCCAACTACGCCACAGACTTCAAGGTGATGGGATTCACCGTCAATGATCCAACACTACGACGTACGTCTATCCCCACTGCCATTCCCGACGAGGTGGAACAGGCAAAAATCTCACTCTTGCTCGCCGGTCAGGATGCCGACAGCGCCAAATACGCTGGAACTATTGAAAGTTTCATCGCCAAATTTCCCGAACTCCCCGAAGGCTACTCCACACGGGCACAGATGAAAATGTCTTACAATGATTTCGCCGGTGCGACACGTGACATGGAGACATGCATCAAAAAGTCAACTGAAAAAGATGATGCTTACTACACCTACGCACGTATCATCTATCAAAAAGAGGTTTTTAAACCCGACATGCCCTATGCCGCATGGAGTTACGACAAAGCCTTAGAGCTGGTGCAACAAGCATACACCATCAACCCTCTATCGCTCTACAAACATCTCGAGGCGCAAATTCTCTATTCCAAGAAGGAATTCGACAAGGCTCACGACATCTTTATCAGCTTAACAAAGAGCGATATGCGTAATCCAGAATTGTTCTATGAAGCAGCTCAGTGCAAGACTCAACTCCAAGCTCCTAACGAGGAACGGCTGGCCCTCATCGATAGCGCTATCGTAATGTTCAACAAGCCCTACCCCACTGGCGCTGCTCCCTATTTCATCACACGAGCTAACATTCTCGAGGAAATGGGACAATATCGTAAGGCCATCGCAGACTACAACCAATACGACACGCTGATGCTAGGACGCCATGATGCTGACTTCTATTACAAACGTGAACAGTGTGAGGTGAAAGGAAAGCTTTATCAGCAGGCTCTTATCGACATAGAAATTGCCACCCGTATCTCACAAGAACCACTCTATGTGGCAGAGAAAGCCTCATTACTGTTGCGACTAAACAAGAATGAAGAGGCATTGGAAACTGCCGAATATTGTGTGGCCATGGATCCGGAATACGCAGAAGCCTACCTCATAAAAGGAGTGGCGCAAATACATTTAGGCAAAAAGAAGGAAGGTCTCGAAGCCCTTGCCAAAGCCAAAGAATTAGGCAGCGACCAAGCAGATGCACTTATAGCGAAATATAAGTAGGTCAGGGAGTTGGGGACTCGAACCCAAGACACATTGCGTTTTGGTCGGGGCGGACTCGAACCCAAGACACATTGTGTTTTGGTCGGGGCAGGTGGAAATAAAAATAGAGGACACCGTAGCATCCTCTATAAGTGATCCCGTTGGGACTCGAACCCAAGACCCACAGCTTAGAAGGCTGTTGCTCTATCCAGCTGAGCTACGGAACCATCCTGATTTTTGAAATCGGCTGCAAAGGTAGCACTTTCTTTGCTGATTTCCAAATATTTTATGTTATTTTTAATTAACACTCTTAAACTCCCATTTTGGGTTTCCCCTTTTACATTATCTTAGTCGTGATTTGATCCATTCCATCTGCTTGCGGTTGGTGGCTTCGGAAGTCCAATGCTCGTTGATGGGGGTAATGAGACATTCCTTCTCGCACGCGAGCGTATTCCATACGGCATAGGAGGTGGTTGGTGGACAGGTATCGTCATTGAATCCCCACGTTAGGTAAGTGGGACATTTGATATGCCGTGCGAAGTTCACCACATCGTAGTAGGCCATTGTGCGCATATTGGCCTCGGTGTACATACCTTGCTCGGCCTTGAAATGCGGATAACCACTGGTTTGCCCCGTGCTGCCCGCCGCCATGTCGCTCAAAGCAGGATGATTGGCCACACACAGTGTGACACGGCTGTCGAGTGCGGCGGCGATGAGCGAGAGCGCCCCACCCTGGCTACCTCCCATCACGGCGACATTCCTGCCGTCCCACTGTGGAAGAGAGCAAAGGAAGTCTATACATCTCACTAAACCGAGATACACATGCCTCATATAGTAATGGTCGGGGTTATCGAGTCCCATTTCCAGGTATTCACTAAAAGCAGAGCGGATGTCTACAAAGTCTCGCTCATCAAGGGTTGGACGAATACCATGGATTTCGGTCACAAAACGTATCATTCCCTCCTGCTGATAATAAGGGCGGGAAGTAACCTCTTTGATAGTTTTCACACCAGCCCCAGGAGGTGTGAGCACCACAGGGTTTGCACACTCTTTCATATTCTTTGGTGTCAACAAGTAACCATAGAGCCAATGACGGCGGTCCACACGTAATTTGATGAGATAGGCATCTTGATTGTTGTCGCTCATCTCCTCAACTTTCTCCGATGTATATTCCATAGGAATTTTTTGGTTCTCATCCACGGCTTCCCTCCAAAAGGATAAGAAATCCTTTGGCTCTTGGGTAAAAGGTTTGATTTTCTCTGGTGAGAACCCAACTTTCACATGGTGAGTATAGACAGTCCCGTCCACCTTGACAGACAACTTCAGGTCACGAAAACCAGGTGTCTTGCTTGTTCCCATGTTGATAACAGCTCTGCCGTTTTTTAGCATCACTTTACCACTCTTGTCGGTTTTGAGCATATCGCCGCCGACACTGTATTCCACTTCCGCATCGCGAGGGATGCCGTATTTGTAGAACTGCACTTCAACCTTGGCTTCCTCGCCAGTATTGTACAACCAATTGGGATGATCGGGAACGGTCACCCACAGGAAGTCGCTACGATAGGGATAGTTTTCACCTTTCATGGAGATGGCGAAGAAAGTCAAGAGCAATAAAAGTAATCCTGTTTTCGTTGTCATAGTCATAAGTAGTATTCAAATTATCCACACATATCAGCAGATGCGTTCCCTATTTAATCCCTATCTATCGACTGAGTCTATTGACATATTTCACAGGCTCAGCTTCTTGCTTTAGAACATCAGCAAACTGCTGTGGCTTAATGATTACAGGCCCTCGCATAAACTCTGGAACATTGTAGCTCTTCAGCAACTGACGATGGTAATCGGGATTGGCACAAGGCAGTTCGAACGGCTTTGTAGCATTTCCGTTATTGTCGATATGAGCGATGAACGGACGTGTGTAGTTGCTATCATACCGACGACTACTGAAGACCACCCATCTGCCATTGCTCGACCATGAATGATAACTCTCTGTATCAGGTGAGTTGATTTCCTTCATGTTTCTCTTTTCCCCTGTTTGCAAATCCAGCAACCAAAGGTCGGCATCGTGGTGCCAGATATGGAAAACGCCATATTTGGCAAGGGTGAACATTAAGAATCGGCCATCGGGTGAGATGCGTGGCAGAGTAGCACTCATATCCATAGAATCTGCATCAAAGACCAGCTCCCGTGGTCCGAACTGCAAGGTTTCAGGGTTGAAACTCTTCTTATAGAGATTGTATTTTGCCTCTTGGGTTCGTGTTGTAAACTCTGCTCCCTTTTCAATAGTGTCATGATACTCGAAATGAGCGCTACAATAGTAGAGTGTCTTGCCATCCGGTGCCCAGAAGGGGAAACACTCCATCTCGTCAGGGGCGTTCTCGATATTAGTCACTTCGTTTTTCTCTACATCATACGCGATTAGATCACTCTCTGAATCGAACACTTCAATCTTGTTGGGATTGACGCTATGGAAAATCTGGCCCGTCTTATTCGTGGAATAGACGATGAGTTTGAGCCAGGGATGCCATGTGGGATAGACGCCGGCAGAAAGGATGGAGTCACCCTGCATACCTATCTTCTTGATGGTTCCATCGTAAGCAATGATAGTTCCGCCCATGTTCTGACGAGCATGGAACTGCATCCTCTCTGGATTGTATTGCTGATAGTTATGGCAGTTGATACACTGTCCTTCTGCTCCTTCCGAACAAAGCAGATTGTTGTAGATGACATTTTCATCGTAGTTTTCCAGACAGCGCTGATTGATGGTCAGTTCCTCGTAGGTGACATACGAAGGCGGTATGAGCCTGTAGCTGATATATGGGTCTATGGAATCGGGTGAAACATAGATATTGAAGGGTTTGAAGCGCGTCCAGCTATTGTTAAGCTCTGCATAGACCTCCACCTTTATGGCATTGCCCTTTGCTGTCTCGGCCAGTCGTTGCCAGTCGTCGGCATCGGGCTGAATCTGGTAGCCTCCACAAACGATTTCTTCATTGCCAGAAGTCATTCTGACTACCACATCATCAGCTTTGCCGTCGATTTGGAAGGTCAGCGGCGCGATGTTGATAGGCACCGTGACGTTGGTATAGTCAGGATAGATGTTTGGGAGCTTGTCCGACTCCCAGAATTTTTCGGGTATTTGGTTTCCACATGCCACCAGCAACATTGCTACGGCGGTGAATAAAAGCAATCTCTTCATATCAATAGTAGGTGATGTCTTTTAAGAAAAAGTATTCGAAATAGTAGGTAGAGCCAAAACGTTCATATAAGCCTTGCCTTATAGACCCATCGTGCGTTTTACTAAATTGCTGCATCTGTTGCATAAATACGTTGAAGTTCTCCATTACCCCTGGCTCAAGTGTCCATTCGTCAAGGCCTTCCTGACCTTCCATATTGGCGAAGAGCCAAGCTGCCTCCTGGAAGATGCGGGGTATATTTTCACTGTTTTTCAGTTCTACATAATGTTCGAGTCGCGGCCAGAAGAGGTTGGGGTCTCTTGTCCATAACGCGGCAATGACGGCTTGCTCCTGGAAGTAGAGGTCATCGGCATCTTGTTGCGCCAAAGAATTCATAAGCAATCTCTCCACATAGCCTTCTACTGCATTCAGTCTATCGGTGTAGTGCATCATGTGGGTGATAGGTCCTGTCTCTTTGTCATTTGCCAATTGTTTCGGGTCGTTGAGCAGTGTCTCCATGCGGTCGGCCCAATCACCATAATAACTAGTATGGCGGAGTAAATCGAGAAATTTCCTTGCAGCCTGTGTCTCTTTGTTGAAGATAGCACAGCGAGCCATGTCTTTCAGTTGTTCTACGTTCCAACCATATTCCACACCTTCCTCCATGCACATACGGTGGCACTCGTTTATGGCACCATATTGATAGAGCATCATACGACCTGCAACATTGTACATATAGACGGGGAGCTTTGTGTTGGATTTCTTCGAACCCTTTGGGAATTTATACATTTCATTGCACTGTCGGCCCAGTCGGCCCAGCGCCAAATTGTGCATCATCACGATAGATCTGGTAGGCTCAATTTCCTGCTTTGTACCTTCCTCTACGACACCTTCCCAGTCGGCCTGTTCTATGCATCGTTGCATTCTCAGTTCGTGATGGAAGTTAGCATCCTTGAACCAGAAACAATAGACTAAACAAGCAATAATACAAAGAGAGACGAATGATAAGAAGAAAGGAAGGACATGTAAGTTATTTGTTTTCTTGGACTTCAGAGATTTCTGTTTTTTCTGAGATTTCTGAGTCTTTTGGGTTTTCTGTGTCACCTTCGCTATACGCTCTTTGCGGTAGAATATTGCCATCACCAGGAAGCAGATGGCTAACGCATAGTAAGGTCTATAGTATTCGTTGTAACTCTCAGAAATGGTAAAAGATGGTATAGCCGCCCGGTAGATGTCGTTAAGGTTGGTACTGGAATAGAAGAACCGATAACATAGCAACGGAACGGCAATGATACTTAGCAATGCGACAACACTTAAAATTATACGAGAAGTGAGGGATGATGGATGCGAAATCCACTCTAACACAACCATGAGCACGACAGCCGCCAATGCATAGACTCCCATGAAGGGATAGCCTATGATTGTCACTAACACAATGAATGTGGCGCGTATCCACATTTTTGCTGGTAGGCAGCGATATGCCCATAATAATGCTACTGCCGCCGTGGTACCAATAGTTGCCACATAGAAATAGCCTGGCAACTTGACGAAGTAGATCCAATAGCCCATATCCATATTGGCAATCAATAGAATAGCTACAGGAATTAGCGTCACCACTATCCACTTTTCCGGGATATTGAACGTACGTTTCGCCAGCCACATCAATAGTAGCCACCAACAGCAAATTAATATCACGCCCACCCAAGGATAATAGAAATGCTGGGTGAAATATGCTCCTAAATACGAAAGCATACCGCCTGGCACCGCCATCATCTGATGGAAGAACAATGATGTGTCAAGGAAAACATTGTGTTGTTGAACCTTCCAAAGCAGGTCGGTTTCAAAGAAAAGCAAAGCAAAGGCCACCACAATCAGTGGTATCAGCCAAAGTGCTATAAGATTTGGTAGTCTTTTCATCATCAGTCTGACATGAGATGGTTTTCGGGCTGTAAAATTACGAAAAAAACGATAAAGAGAAATGAAAAGAAATCAATTTCTTTTCTGAGTGTAAGAAATATATCAAAAAGCTGAGCGAAAACAGCCTTTATGCCTTCCATAATATATACTTCTATTGTAAAACACTGACGAGATGCCACTAAATGCCACATCTACGAAACAATCCCTCTAAAGAAAAA
>JAEEGL010046405.1_pt1 | contig 12177 bp, 5 predicted proteins | sample 9134231 | NCBI WGS metagenome assembly JAEEGL01 (sample SAMN16246548, study PRJNA631951) | gut metagenome | biome: gut microbiome; feature: rumen; material: fiber-attached | host: Bos | place: Iran: Karaj | collected 2018-10
GGTGAACGGACAGGTCGTGGTTCTGATAGAGCACCAGTCCACGATAAACCAGAACATGCCGCTTCGTCTTTTGGATTATGTTACGCGGATTTACGAGAGGATAATTCCCGCGAGGAAAAAGTACTATCGGAGCCGCATCCAGATTCCGATGCCCGAGTTCTATGTGCTCTACAACGGAACGGACGACTTCCCCGCCGAGGAAGAGATGAGACTCTCCGACGCATATATCCGTCCCGAGGGGAGAGAGCCGGATGATGTGACTCTGGAGCTCGTGGTGAGGGTGTACAACATAAACGTGGGGAAGGGGGATGCCCTGCTTGAGAAATGCGGCGCGCTGAGGCAGTACTCACAGTTCATCGCATTGCTCAGGGAGGTCCACAGGACTGGGAAGAGAAATCCGCTTAGCTGGGCAGTGCGTGAGGCCGTCAGGAAGGGGATTCTGCCGGATTATCTTGAGAGAAAGTCTACGGAGGTGTTCAATATGTTTTTGATGGAATACGACTACAAGGATGACATTGCCTCTCAGAGGGAGGAATCCTTTGAGGAGGGGCGGGTGGAAGGACTGGAAGAGGGACTTGAAAAAGGTCGCTTGGAATCAATGCGTCTCATGATGCAAAAACTTAGCATGTCGCTTCCCCAGGTCATGGAGACCTTGAATATCCCGACGGAGGAGCGTGGTAAATACGCCTCGTTGTTGTCATAGGATATGCGACGTATAGCGATTCAGGGGAAAATATTCCTAATACGGGAAACGCTGGTTAATGCTTCCCGTATTAATCAGCGTTTCCCTAGAACCCAAGTTCCCTGATTGCCTCAACGAGGTTTCTTCCGTAAGTCTCTGTGCCGAGGCAGTTCGGATGCAGGTTGTCCAGATAGTATTCGCTCAGGTGGGGAACAAGCTTGAAGCCGTCCACAATCTTCACGTTGGGATATTTCGACGCGATTTTCTTTACATTTTCGCAGAATCTCTCCAGCGTGGGAATGCCGTCCACATTGTCGCCTCTCCACAATGGACTTATGCAGAGCACCGGGATTTTCTTTCCATATAATTCAACAAGCCGCTCGTAATACTCCTCCACGTCCTGCATGGTCTCCGAACCGTACTGATTTGTTCCGAGCGCGATGATGATTTTGTCCGGCTCATATCCGTGCATGGGAAGGAGAGATTTTTTGTCATACACATATCCTCCGATTCCCTGATTGATTATGTCGTAATTCAAAATCCTGTTTGCCACGCTGACGTAGGTTTGTGCCGAGCGCAAGGGACCGAATCCCTGTGTGATGCTGTCACCGAGCCAAAGCACTTTCTGATTTTTCTTCGCTTTCACAAGGGGAGCGTCTGTCTCGAAGTTTCGCACAAGGACGGTTGCATCCGCCGGAAGATAAAGCACCACGGATTTTTTCCCCGCAGGCATTTCCCATGTGAGTCTTCCTTCCTTGGGGCCGTTTTTTAAATCAGCCTCATCCTGCGGAATCAAATCTTTCATGTACACGATTTTTGTAATCAGGCCGTCAACCGAAAGCTCGAACGAGTCAAGTGAGCCTGTCCAAATAATCTTGTAGTCGAAGGAAATTTTTGTCGCCTCCGTAGTGAACTCAAATGTTTTCGCCGTGCTTGCCGTACATCTCTCGTACCAGAAATCCATCGCACCCTTGAAGTATTCCATCTGCTCCTTTGTGTGTTGGAATGCCTGCAGATATCCGTCCTCCGTCTCCTCAAAGCTGTACGCTCCGAAATAATACTCCTTCAGTTCCTCATTTGTCAAAGTCATCGCGTCCTCCTTTTTGACACTTGTTTAAATATAGCACATATTGCGGAATTTGAAAACAGGATTCAGGCGTGCGTCTTTTAGACGTGGATTATTTTGTGCATCCTAACGTCGTGGGCAGAGCTGGGAAGTGTGCCGAGAATCTGGGTGGAAAAGCTGAGCCCTGTGAGGGTGATTGCGCATCCTGATTTTTCGCATTGCGAGAGAAGTTTTTTCAAATAGATGTCGTAGAATCCCTTGCCGTGTCCGAGCCTTGCGCCGTCATTTGTAAATGCGACCCCCGGGATGATTGCAAGAATATTTTTCCCGCTGATTTTTTCCGCGTCGAAAACCGGGAGAGTCGGGATTGGTTCCCTTATGTGCCAGCCGCCAATCAGAATCTGCTCGTCCAGATTTTTTTCCCCGTCCATGATGTAAAAATCCATGAGCCTTGTGCCGGGGACTGTTTTCGGAAGGGCGAGAATTTTACCGCACCTAAGCGTCTCCGTGCAAATTGTGTCCGCGTTGATTTCCTTTTCCGTCGCCATGTAGCAGAGGACAACATCGGCATTTTTGAAATCCGTGCTTTCGATTATCAGGGAGCAGCATTTTTCAGATTCGCTTTTCGCCATCTTCCTTGGCATGGAATTGAGTGCGCTTTTTATTTTCCCACGAAGATTTTTTTTCTCTTCCTTGACTTTCTGTTTCAGATCCAGTTCCTGATTGCCTTCCATTTTTGACGCACCTAGTTTTTTGAGTCCACCGATGTCACTGAGAGTCCGGGTGTTTCGGTGAGATAGTTTTTGAAAATGCGTATGTACTCATTCACATTTGCGTTTTCCATGAAGACATAATCCTCAAGATACTGATAGGGCTGATTTTCCTCAATGCCATGCTGGATGAGAACTGCCGTTCCTGAGTTGGTCTGTGTCTGGAGCAGATTTTTTGAAATCCATTTTTGCTTCATGCTGAAAACAAGGCTTTCACCGTCGGTCATAAGCTTGTCCAAAAGCTCGTTGCGTCCCTTTTGATATGCGGTAAGGAAATCTGATGTGTGGAGTACTCCCATGCAACGGACGCTTCCTATGTGAAGGAGGGAAGTCGCCTCGCTTATTGCGCAAGTCGCATCCTTCGGCAGATACTTTTGAACCCTTTCCTTAAGCTCCAGCAAAAGTGAGTTGTAGAGATTTCGCTCGTGGCTTTCCTTTGGCGCGGGGAAATAATAATGCACGGGATCGTAAAAATCTTTTGTGGGTACGAGGACGGGAACTTCATCACCGGCTTCCTCCCATGTGAGGTTGGAACTGTAAAAATGCTTGAGCTGAACACGTCGGATTTTGTTTTTGAACTCAGGCTCCGGGACCGTCGCGTATGTGGGTGTCCGAACTGTCTGCTCGCGGAGGAGTCCGAATGTCAGGTCTCCGTAAGTCTTGGCATCCTCAGCGTTTACGTCTCCCACGAAAACGAATGAGTATAATGCCGCGTCTAGAAGTCCTGTGTAGGACAGACTGATTGTGTGAAGGTTCGTCGCACCGAGAATCTCCGCCTCCTGATCGTAGTACCTCGTGTAGCCTGAGTCGCGGAAAAGATATTTGAGCGAGTTGTATTCCATCTGCTTGTCCGTGGACGTGAGCTTTTGTGCTACCTGTCCCTTTTGTTCCGAAACAAGCCTGTCTGCGGTGAGCGGGCTGATTTCTCCGTAAACCAAGGCGTTGACCATTGCGGTGAGCGTGTAGTACAGGTCGGTCTTGAGACATTCCACCGTGACGTATGAAACTGTCTGAACCGTCTCAGCCTTTATTCCGATGTCGCCGAAAATCGCATTCTCCGACTTCATGCGGTTCACTTCGTCCTGCAAATTCCTTGCGTATGCGTTTATGAGCACGGTCCTGAGCATTGCCTCTTTTTTTGGGGACGCTGCCTCTCCGCCCGAAACCGACATGAGAATTGTGACGCTCTGTGAGTAGGGAACGTATTTTACCGTCATTGGAATTCCGTTCTCAAGTATTGTGTCCTGAATCTGTGAGTAGTTCGAGTAGTAGAACCGGTTGGCAGGTGAGAGCTCCTCAATGTCCGCGCCCGCGAGCTCCATGTTCTTTTTTTCTTCCTTTAATTTGCGCTCGTTTTCCAAAGCCTTTGCCACGAAGATTTCGCTGTGGTACCATGAGCCTTTTTCCCTTGTGACTTCCTCGTATCCTGCGTCGGCGAAGGATTTTTTGTATTTCGCATACACCTTGGGATTCAGCAGCACAAAGACGAATGGCGGCTCATCCTGCATTTTTTTAGCGAGTGATTTTTCATCGGTGCTTTTAGGACTGCGGGAAAGTGTCAGGAACCGCTCGTAGAAATTTCCGTCGCCGAGTCCTGAGTCGAACGCCCATCGGTCGGCAATCATCTGCATGGATTTTATTGAATTTCCGATCTGTGTCCTGTACCTTGATTCCACCGCTCCCTGTGCCGTGACGAAATCTTTTTTGCTGAGGACTGAGGCTTCCTTGATTTTTTTTACAAAACATTCCGCCTGATCCACCGGGCTTGCGTTTTCTGGATCCCCGGATTTTTTCTCCGCGAATGAGTAGGGGACTTCCATGAGAGCCTGAAGGAGGAGACGTGATGAGCTTCCCCTTTGCACTGAGGATGCCGCCGCGTAATCTTTTGAACGTATGGAAAGAATCGGCTCGCTGAGGACGGCAGATTTATATGGTGATGTCGCTGATGTGAATGCGGATGCGAGTATGTCCGTCTGCGTTGAGTCCATGCTCGTGAAGTTCACCGCAATCTGTGTGAGTTCCTCCGAAAAAGCCGGGTCAATCAGCACGAATTTTCTTTGAGCGGAGACCGAGCTTTTTTTGAATGCGTCCTGCATCCTTGACTCTGTGCCTGAGAATCTTCCCTGCCACTTTCCGAAATACTGGAGAGCCGTATTGTAGGCCTTTGCCGCCGTGATGTTTCCTGTTATGAAGAGCGCGCTGTTGTCCGGGACATAAAATCTTCTTCCGATGTCCGTGAGTATGGTCCTTGCCTCGGGGACTGTGTAATCGGAAAAAAGTGCCGGGTAGATTCCTGTCTCCTGCTTCCAAGGGGCCTCGGCGAAAATCTTTGAGTCCATCGTCGCGTTGATGAATCCTGTGGGACTCTCGGCGAAATCAGTGCATTCCTTTTTCAGCTCCTCGTATTTTTTTGATATGTCCGCGTCCGAGAAATTCGGGCTGATGGCGCAGGTGGAGATGTCTTTCAAAAACTGAGGGAGCATTTCGCGTGTCACGTCCGCCGTGTATGTGGAGCTGTCCGTGTTGCATGATGAGATTAGCTGCGTGTATGAGAACAGTGCGCTTCCGTCCTGATTTTTTGTGGATGAGAAAAGCCTTGTGTAGAGAGGAAAAAATCCGGTGCTGCTCGGTGTCTGGGATGTGTAGCCCGCCTTGCAGATGAACTCCGCGTGTATGAGTGCGGACGAGGGATCCTCCTTTACGAAAACCGTGAATCCGTTTTCCATCATCATCGCGTATACTTTGCCGGTCTCAGTCTCTAGCGTGAAATTGGACTGTGCGGATGCGGCAGAAACAATCAGTGTGGAGAAAATCAGGCAAATGGATGCCCTTAACGTGCGCTTAAAAATCTTCATGTGGACATTATATCACAAATTGCATTTAAATAAAAAGTATTGTATAGTAAAAAAGTGAAAAATGCAAAACCGGTCAAGGCAACCTCTAAAAAAGTTTTTAGAGCTTCCCTAAAATATCCGGGAACAGAAAATTGGGTGGGTAAATTATGTCTAAATTGACGCTTTTGTCGCAGATTTCAGAGACTCCGGTGCCGCCGGAAGAGCTGCTTGTGGGAAAAAGACGGCTTACGGCCAAGGAAGTTTATCAGCTGATTCAGAACCGGAACACATCTTCGGATCCTGACTGGCAGAACGTGTGGGTTTGTTCGGAGCCGGGGATGTTTAATCCCGAGCAGATTGTGCAGAGCGAATTTTCGGGATGGGTTGTCCTTGGTGCGGTGCGTCCTGCCGAGCTGAAATTCCATGACCTTGTGCTCAAGACCGGAATCTACCGATCGGTGCTGAAAAACGTGCAGACCGGGGATGACTGCGTGCTTCACAATGTGAGTTATCTTTGCAACTACAGGCTCAGGAACCGGGTCATGCTCTTTAACATACAGGAGATGAGCTGCACAAACCATTCGAAATTCGGCGAGGGACTTTTGAAGGACGGAGAGCCGGAGTCAAACCGCATCTGGATTGGTGTGGGAAACGAGAATGACGGGCGTGCGGTGCTTCCATTCAAGACGATGATTCCTGCCGACGCATTCCTCTGGTCACGCTACAGGGAAGACAAAAGGCTAATGGAAAGAATGGTGGAGCTTACCGAATACGGAAAGGATACCCACAACAACACATTCGGCGTGGTCGAGGATGATGCCGTAATCAAAAACTGCACTCTGCTCAAGGATGCGTGGATCGGAAGCTGCGCGTACATCAAGGGCGCGTTCAAACTCAAAAACATCACGGTTCTTTCCTCCGAGGATGAGCCGTCCCAGATTGGTGAGGGAGTGGAGCTCGTAAACGGAATCATGGGTTACGGAAGCAGGATTTTCTATCAGGCGGTGGCGGTCCGCTTTGTAATAGGAAGAAACTGCCAGCTTAAATACGGCGCGAGACTTTTGAACTCGGTTCTGGGCGACAATTCCACGGTCTCCTGCTGCGAGCTTTTGAACAACCTGATTTTCCCGTTCCATGAGCAGCACCACAACTCGTCCTTCCTGATTGCCTCGACCATAATGGGACAGAGCAACATCGCTTCCGCCGCTACAATCGGGTCAAACCACAACTCACGCTCACCCGACGGAGAGATGATTGCCGGACGCGGATTTTGGCCGGGTCTCTGCTCCGATTTCAAATACGACTCAAGGTTCGCATCCTTCGTGCTTGTGGCAAAGGGAAGCTATCAGAACGAGCTGAACGTGACGTATCCATTTTCGCTTGTGGCTCCCGGAAACACTGGGGAGTGCAGCGTGCATATCATACCGGGCTACTGGTTCATCTACAATATGTTCGCCATCGTAAGGAACAAATACAAATTCCGCGCAAGGGACAAGCGTGTGGTGAAAGTCCAGCAGATTGAGACCGACCCCCTCGCTCCCGACACAATCCAGGAAGTTCTCCGCTCCCTTGACAGACTGATTGAGCTGACCGGACGCTACCTGAAACTAAGCGACTCACAGATTGCCGCGATGACAGAATCAAATCAGAAGCCTCAGCTGCTTGCGGATTTCAGGAAAAAGGCTTGTTCGGCAAACGCAAATGAGATTTATCAGATTGCGAAGGATTACCTGCATCAGAACAAGGGATCTAAGTTCATCGTGAGCGACGACCGGTGCCAGAAAAAGCATGGTGCCTTAATCTACAAGACCGCGCAGGGATACACCGAGTACAGGAAGGTCGTGAAGTATTTTGCGGTGGACTCAATCATGAAGTGGGCGGCGGATAAGGGAATAGAATCAATCAGCGACGAAAATCTGCTTAAGGACATCGCCAAGATTCCTCTCTACACGGAATGGACTAACGCGGGAGGACAGGTTATCCCCAGCGAAAGAATTCAGGAGCTCTTTTCTTCTATAAAAGTTGGTCGCATTATGGAATGGGATGCCGTGCATGATTTTTATGCCGAGTGCCAGGCTTCATACACCGACTACAAGGCCCGCTATGCAGTTTATCTTCTGGAGCAGCTTTATTCTTCGCCGGTGGAAACTTTTACGCATGAGATTTATCAAGACATTAAGGATGACGTGCTTGCGGTTTCGGACAATATGCTCGCCTCGTCAATCAGCTCAAGGGAAAAGGATTACACCGATTTCTTCCGCACCGTGACTTTCCGGAACAAGGATGAGATGGAGGCCGTGCTCGGTACCCTGGAGGACTCCTCTTTCCTTAAGGATTTGAAGGTTTCAACGGCTGAATTCAATGCTTCGGTGGAAAGTTTCTTCGGTCCGGCATGATTTCCCCCTTAAAAAGGCTGTTTATTGAAAAAATTTGATTTTTTTTTGTAACTTTTCGGGGAGATAGCGGTTATTTTGTTGATTGCAAGAGCAAATCACCAGACTGGAAGCGATTCCGGTCGTGCAGTTTTTTCATTGGGTAACTAACATGACCCATCATTTCTGCATCCTCCTCTCCTTTGGCCCCGGTCGTTCCCATAGCGACTGGGGTTTTTGTTCGGCTGGATATTTTATTTGAAAAAAAATGTCTTGCTTGTTATTTATCTTGAAGAAATGGTGGATTTTGCATTTTTTTATCTTGAAGAAAATGACGTTTGAGACCGTTCTATTTGCTGCCGTTTCTGCTTTAGCACCTAAATTTTGTTAAATTTCTCAAATTTCTTTAAAAACTACTCATTTGGGTAGTTCATTTTTTTTGCTGAATGTGCTATAATTGTGAGGATGTAACGTTGGATGTCCTTTATCAAAAAACGGAGGCAGAGCATGTATGGGAAGGATAAGATCAAAACGCGCTATTCTATTCTACTCTATTCTATTCTATTCTATTCTATTCTATTCCTATTTGTCTCATGTGAGTTCAACCAGCCTGTAAGGGATTACCTTGAGTACTGGTCTTCCACATGCCAGGTGGGAAAAGTTGAGTACGCCTCCGAAAATGTCTACATTGACGACGTGCCGAATCTCTCCGCGTCAGAGCCGATCGAAATCAACCTCTACACCGTGAATCCGAAATCAATCAGGATACTCTGCAACGATAGAAATTTTTCCCTCCAGAACGAAGCCGGGGATCTTTCGGTAACGAATTACAGCGAGACCATGGTTGACCCCACCTACGTGAAAATCCGTGCAAACCTGAGCGATGCCTCCGAAGGACAGCTGATTACTCTTTCAGGATGTCTATGGCCTGAGAACCGACTTGATTTTCCCGAGGCAGATTTGAGGACTTCGAGCCCCGAGCTTTTTTACACGACAAGCTTCATCCAGAACACACCCCCGGACAACATCAAGAACCTGCATCGCGCGGAGGATTATTTCCCGGAAACTCATAAGTGCTATATTTCATTTGAGGTTCCCGACCAGAGCCTGAACCGCAACAAGGACTCCACTTACGAGGTGAAGTATTATTTCAGGAACAACGACAACAGCCTTGAGTACAAGGGAAGCAAAGTTCTGACCCTTGCCGACAACAAGAACCCGTCCGCAGGCAGCGATGTTTTCATGTATTATTTTGACGGACAGGATGATAACTTTCTTAACTGCTATGAGTATACCGTGCAGGTGACCGGGCCTCGCGGACTGACTGTGGGACTTCGTGCGACCGACCCCGCGCTTGGAGCCTGTGTGCTTGTGGAGCCTTCGATTACTGTGCTTGACATTCCGAACGGTCTTTATGACGAGGATTCTGACGGTGACTATGAGTGCTACGAGGTTGCCTCTGACGGCGATGTCATTACGTTTACGGCACTTCCGGGTCAGGAGGGCGACACTCTTACGGTAACGGATAACAACACGGAGATAACAGCGACCAGCGGCTCTACATACACGGTGAGCGGTTCTGGACGGCATGAGATTAAGGCGACGGTAAGCAGGACGGACGCGTTCTCGGTCACGGTCAAAAAGAGGCTCAGGATAGAGACGACACCGGCGGCTGCTGTGTTCTCGTTCGGAATGCCGTTCAACGGAGAGGGTGAGGACGATGACGGATATGAGTACATTGAGGTTTCTTCGTTAGATACGAACCCAAGCTTTGCAATCACTTCCCCGGATTCAGGCACAACGTTCTCTGGAAGTATTGACGGAGCGGCCTTTAGCGAAAGATCTGAGCCGAAAACCGGAAATCTGTTAGTCTCTAGACATATCCTTGAGGCTGTGGTGCACAAGCCCTTCTGCAACCCGGTCAGCTCACAGAAGAAGGTCTGCGTGGCAAAATCCCTTACGGATCCGACCATTACGTTCAATCCAAGTACAGCATGCAACGGCAACACTGACAGCGACGGCTATGAGTACTACGAGATTGCGTCCTCATCTGCAAGACTTGGCTATACCATTGAGCCTGTGTCATACGACAAGAGCACCAACGGGGCTAAGGTCTCCGGCAGCATTGGAAGCACCACATTTACGGAGACTGTGACAAAGACAGGAGATCTTGGAACCGGCACATACACAATCAGCGTAGACGTGAAGCGCAAGGGAATGGTTTCAAAGCACTATGAGAAGAAGATAAAGGTCGTGGAAGCCCTTAAGGAGCCGACATACTCAAGCTTACCGGACTTTAACGGCAATACTGTCGCCGACTTTGATTATGTGGAGGTGTCATCATCATCTGGAACGGTAACACTGAAAATCAATGCGGCAACGGGCTGTACTATCGCGGGAACACACTCCATAGATTCGGCAACCGGAACAAACTTCGACAGCAGTTCAAACAGCTACGTTACTCTTACGCTTGGACTTGGCAACCACATAATTACAGGAAACGTGAGCAGAACAAACTACACCAGCAAGTCGTTTACAAAGAAGATAAAGGTCGTGGAATCCCTGAAAGAGCCGACATACTCAATCGAACCGGGCTTTAACGGCAAGAAGAATTCCAGCGGCTTTGAATATGTGGAAGTTCCATCATCATCAGGAACGGCAACACTTACAATCACTGCGGCATCGGGCTGCACATTGAGCGGAACCAATAATTCCACCAGCTTCTCAAGCTCAACATACACACAAACCTTAACGCTTGGAATAGGCGAGTATACAATCAGCGGCAACGTGAACAAAACTGGCTACAACAGCAAGGCGTTTACAAAGAAGATAAAGGTCGTGGAATCGCTTAAGGAACCGACGTACTCAATCACACCGGACTTTACCGACAAGACTCTCAGCGGATATGAATGTGTGGAAGTGTCATCATCATCTGAAACGGCAGATCTGACAATCACGGCGGCAACGGGCTGCACCATAACTGGAAGCTACGGAAGTACCAGCTTTAACAGTGGCACGTCAAACTCAAAGACAATTACACTTGGAATAGGCGAGTATACAATCACTGGCAGCGTGAGCAGAACAAACTACACCAGCAAGGCGTTTACAAAGAAGATAAAGGTTATACAGGAGCTGCAGGAGCCGAATGAAATCATCGCTTACGACGGTTCTACGGTTTCTCCATCTGGAACAATCACTTACAATTCTTATTCTTATCCGGTATACAAAATCGATTTGAATCCCGACGGTACAGGAGAATTGTGGTATAGATTTACGCCGAAAGAAGAAGATGCGTCTATAAAGGTTGAAGATTGTGTCAGTGGTACTCCGGTAGAAATAGACAGAGAAGGAACCCTTGCCCTGGGACCGCATAAACTTAAGTTCACGATAACTAAAGACGGCTATACCCCACAATACTACACAAAGGATATTTATGTTCAGGGTATTCTTTCAAGAGCGACATTCAACACTTCAAATGGTGTCATACAGGATGCAAATGCAATAGGCAACGAGGGAGACCCATGGAGATATAAGTTCAGCTATTTGAATGCCAACAACATGAGCTGTTCCATTTCCCCGGGCAACACAGGAAATACCGTAAGCCTGACTGTGGATAACACTTCAACGACATACAGCAGCTTTACCCTGTCCCCCAAAAACGGCGCAAGTGAAACTTATGAGCTTGTAATCACTCAGACAAGAGACCACTGCGAGACTTTAGAAAGGACATACTTTGTTAATGTGATGATCAAGCCGATTACGATTAAATATCACAATGCCAGAGGAAGCGGTCAGGTAGGTGACGCCAGAATTTGTCTTGGTGGAATTTCCGGCGTAGGAAGTTTTGACCTCCTTGGTGAAGTAAAAATAAACAACCAAACTATATGGGGGTATGGTTCAAGTAAATATGGTGTTGGTACAGACCAATGGGATCATTTGAATACTGATACTGATGAAAGAGGTTACGAGGAAACTCTTTATACTCCAAATGATACAATCAAATTAGAGTTAATTAACATGCAACGAAGGCCTGATAAGGAAAGATTCGGTTCTCATGATGTTACAAAAAAATTATCAGCAATAAAGGGATACACAATTCCTACCATTTATCCTTATGGAGGCTGTACTCTAGAACCGCTCGCAGGAACAAGCAATGAGTGGATTATTTATACAGGCAGAAAAACCTATGATGGACGGTATATATATGTCTACGTCAAGTTCAGTGTGTCAGACTAAAGAATGTTTACATTTTTAAGGACTTCTTCACCACACGCTCTTGAAGAAGTTCTTTTGGACTATGCGGAATAACCAAGGAAGGATATAAAGATATTGCGATTTATCCACCGTCAGCTTTACAGGAGGAAATTGATGGAAATGACTAAACCAGTTCTTTCACCACGTTTTGATGTGGATGACATTCAGAAACTCCGTGAATACAATTCAATGCGCCACA
>JAEEGL013419141.1_pt1 | contig 12177 bp, 9 predicted proteins | sample 9134231 | NCBI WGS metagenome assembly JAEEGL01 (sample SAMN16246548, study PRJNA631951) | gut metagenome | biome: gut microbiome; feature: rumen; material: fiber-attached | host: Bos | place: Iran: Karaj | collected 2018-10
GCAGGCGCGGATTGATGAGATCAATATTCTCGAAGCGACGAAGGAAGCGATGAAGTTGGCGATCGAGGATCTCGGTGTGGTGCCGGATATGCTGATGATCGACGCCGTCAAGTTGCCTGCCATCCCGATCCGTCAGGTGAGCATCGTCAAGGGCGACGCGAGGAGTCTGTCGATCGCGGCGGCGAGTATCGTTGCCAAGGTGACGAGAGATCGGATGATGTGTGACTATGCGGAACTCTACCCGGCGTATCATTTTGAGAAGAATGCCGGCTACGGCACGGCAGAGCACATTGCCGCGCTGAAGGAGCACGGTCCGTGCGCGATCCACCGGAGGACGTTTATAGCGAATCATGTGTGATGATTTTGTGTAAACGGAAAGATGATGTGTGTTATCCGAGAGGCAGATTATGGATGAAAGAGAAGTAACCAACAAGAAAACCAATCAAAGAAACTCGAATCCTAGAAGCATGAATCGTAAGATTGGCAGCGAGAAAGAAGACCTGGCCTGTTCGTACTTGGAGGAGCGCGGCTACCGTATCGTCGACCGGAACTTCCATGGTGGTCGCTTCGCGGAACTTGATATTGTCGCCAGGGATAGCGACGGATATCTCTGCTTTGTCGAGGTCAAGTATCGCCACGACGATAAGCACGGCGGTTACGAAGGGGCAATCGACGCCAAGAAAGTGCGAAACATCTGCCGCTGCGCATCCTATTATCTAGCCAACAAGCATCTTTCGCTCGATACGCCCATCCGTTTTGACGTCATATACATTCTGGGCGAAGAGATCAAACTTATACAAAACGCGTTTGATTATACGCCGTGAGTGACAAAGATGCTGTCCAAAGGGGGGGCTTGTTGATCAGTTTTGGGCGAGTTGGTATAAGGAGTGTAAGGATACCTTTTTGCAGAACCTCTGAATCTGCGTGCCGCAAGTCGATTTCCGACGTAAGTGGCATTTTTGCTGTTTAGGTCGGAAATATTTCGTCTGACCGAAATTTGAAAAAAAGTGCCGCAAAGCAATTTCCGACCTAAACCAGTTCTTCGGCAATTAGGTCGGAAAAAATCTAGGGGTTGACGTTCGAATTTCTCACTTAACTACGTTTGGTTACAAATTTGGCAAAAAAAGTTCCGACGTAAACTTAAAAAACTCATGTTAGGTCGGAAATGATCTTGCGGCACAATAATTGAAAATAGTCGTCACGGAAAGATTTCCGACGTAAATCCAGTTTTCAGTGAGTAGGTCGGAAATCTCTTTGCGGCACACCCTATATTATACTCATTGACTAGCGGCAATACATGTGACTCGGATTGACAGCCGCAAAATAGTATGGTTTTGAAACATCATTTGAATTCCGGCGTGAAAAGTGGCTTTAGGGTAAATTGGCTTGCTTCAATATCAATTTTGTCTTGAAAAATTTGCCGAAAAGTATTAAAATATATTGTGGGTGTGTGCGTGATCACCCACAAGACGTAGAAAGCAGGACTGTTTTTATGAGTAAACCGATCATAGCGGTCGTCGGACGCCCAAATGTCGGCAAGTCGACCCTTTTCAATACGCTGGCGGGTGAGAAGATCTCGATCGTAGAGGATACGCCGGGAGTCACCAGAGACCGTATTTACGCGGACGTGACCTGGCTGAACCACGCCTTCACCCTGATCGACACGGGCGGTATCGAGCCGACCTCGTCGGATCAGATGCTGACGCACATGCGGGCACAGGCGGAACTGGCGATGGAGACGGCCGACTGTATTCTGTTTCTGACCGATGTTCGTCAGGGGCTGGTCGACGCGGATTACCAGGTGGCGGATATGCTCAGACGCACGGCGAAGCCCGTGGTGCTGGCGGTCAACAAAGTAGATAACTTCGAAAAATACATGCCGGATGTCTATGAATTCTTCAATCTGGGCATCGGGGATCCGTATCCGATCTCGGCGAGTTCGAAATTGGGTCTCGGTGATATGCTGGATGCCGTGTTGGAAGTGCTCGGCGACAAGGTGGACGAGGCAGAGGAAGACGAACGGCCGAAGATCGCCATCGTCGGAAAGCCGAATGTCGGCAAGTCTTCCCTGGTTAACAAACTTCTCGGAGAAGAGCGCGTGATCGTTTCCGATATCGCGGGGACAACTAGGGACGCGATCGACACCGAACTGAAGGTGAATGGAACGGAATACATCCTGATCGACACGGCGGGACTCCGCAGAAAGAGTAAGATCAAGGAAAATATCGAGCGGTATTCCATCATCCGCACAGTGGCTGCCATCGAGCGCGCGGATGTGGTTGTGATGATGATCGACGCGGTGGAAGGTGTAACCGAGCAGGACGCGAAGATCGCCGGACTTGCGCATGATCGCGGGCGCGGACTGATCATCGCCGTGAATAAGTGGGACGCGATCGAGAAAAATGACAAGAGTGTCAAGGAGTACACCGAAGAGGTGCGAAAGGTTCTGTCCTTTGTTCCTTACGCTGAGATCATCTTTATATCGGCAAAGACCGGTCAGCGAACCGGGAAGGTGTTCGAACTGATCGAGACCGTGATTGAGAATCACGCGCTTCGTGTGCAGACCGGTGTGCTGAACGAGATCATGACGGAGGCTGTCGCGATGCAGCAGCCGCCTTCGGACAAGGGCAAGCGACTGAAACTTTTCTATATGACGCAGGTGGCAGTCAAGCCGCCGACCTTTGTGATATTTGTCAACAAAAAAGAACTGATGCATTTTTCGTATCAGCGCTATATTGAGAATCAGATCCGTCAGACGTTTGGCTTTGCCGGGACGCCAATCCGAATACTGATTCGCGAGCGCAAGGGTGACAAAGAGTAGAAAAAATGAAGCATAAAACAGAATGGATAAAAGAATAGACAAAAAGAATAGGTGTAAAAGAGCAGAAAGAATAAAGACAGAATGATAAATGACAGAATGAATATTAACATAATAATCATGGGAAGGAAGTTTCGGATATGTGGTATGAATGGCTGATGGCCGGATTGTTTTTGATCGTGGGATACTTTTTCGGAAGTATCTCAACGGGTTATTTTTTAGGAGTCAGACATGGTCACGATATTCAGTCGGAAGGAAGCGGAAATATCGGCACGACCAACGCGCTTCGGACGATGGGGAAGGCAGCCGGCGCGATCACGTTTTTAGGGGATCTGGCGAAGGCGTTTATCCCGACGCTTTTGGTTCGTTTTCTGTATTGTTCCAAGATGGGATATGGGGAGGACCTGACTTACATCGTGACGTTGATCACGGGGTTAGGTGTTTTCATGGGACATATTTACCCGTTCTATCTGCATTTCAAGGGCGGCAAGGGAATCGCGGTTTCGGCCGCGGTTATCGTCGCGACTTCGGCAGACGGTGGGATCGGCGTGTGGATGATCTTCATCGGACTGGCGCTCTTTATTCTGATCGTGGGGATCACGCGTTATGTGTCTTTGGGATCGCTCGTTGTACTGTGGTATTTTCCAATCTATATTGTTCTCAAGTTCATGGATAGTCCGTACTTTCCGCTGGCGTTTTGTCTGGGGATGATATTCTTGACGCTCAGTTATATCAAGCATGCCGGAAATATCAAGCGTTTGCTGAATGGCACGGAGAGAAAGCTGTTCGAGAAAAAGGATAAGGTGGAGGTGGAAGAACAGGCAGAAGACCAGACAGGAAATCAGGCAGAAGATGAGGAAGAAGATATAAAAGAAACAGAAACCGGATCAGAAACAGAAGAAGATGAAGAAACAGAAGAAAAAGAATAAAATGAATTAAACTGCTTAATTTCACAGAATGTTCAATGTTGCCCTATATAATACATCAATGTTGATGACGCAGGATGATACATTACAGAAGGGTGACAAATAATTACAGGATGATTCATAACTACAGGAGGATACACTATCATGAGAAACGTAACCTTTTTAGGGGCCGGTAGCTGGGGGACAGCATTGGCTATCCTGTGCGCGAACAACGGACACAAGGTGACAATCTGGTCGGCGGTTGAGTCAGAACTTGAGATGCTCCGTGTCAATCGCGAGCACAAAGATCGTCTGCCGGGCGTGATCCTGCCGGATTCGATCGAAATCGAAGGAGACATCGAGAAGGCCTGCGAGAACCGGGACATCCTCGTATTCTCCGTGGCATCGCCATTTGTTCGTGCTACGGCGGAGCGTATCAAGCCATTTGTGAAAAAAGGACAGATGATCGTCAATGTGGCGAAAGGTATTGAGGATGGTACGCTGATGACACTTTGCGAGATCATCGAGGACGTGCTTCCGGATACGGACGTAGCCGTGCTTTCAGGTCCGAGCCACGCCGAGGAGGTATCGAAAGGAGTTCCGACGACGGTGGTTGTCGGAGCGCATAGTGAGAAGACGGCGACCTTTGTCCAGGACGTATTTATGGCATCGAACTTCCGCGTCTACACGAGCCCGGACATGATCGGAATCGAGCTTGGCGGTAGTCTGAAAAATGTCATCGCACTTGCAGCCGGCATCCTTGACGGTATGAATATGGGCGACAATACCAAGGCGGCCCTGATGACCAGGGGGATTGCCGAGATTTCGAGACTTGGTATGGAACTCGGTGGACAGATCGAGACCTTCAGTGGCCTCTCAGGCATCGGAGATCTGATTGTCACCTGTACATCGACACATTCGCGTAATCATAACTGCGGTTACCTGCTCGGACAGGGCAAGACGCTGGAAGAGGCAAAGAAGGAGATCAATCAGGTTGTCGAGGGTGTGAACACGGCGCAGGCGGCTATGAATCTCGCGAACAAGCATCATGTCACGATGCCGATCGTGGAGCAGATCAACGCGATTCTTTTTGAGAATAAGTCAACCAAGCAGGCAATGTACGATCTTCTCGAACGCGACAAGGTGGTTGAGTACAAGAGTCTGAAGTGGGATCGATGAAAAAACTTGCGGAATCCCGAAAAATATGGTATAATAACCAAGTTAAGTATTTAGTCTAAGGAGGATTAGAAAGTGAAAAAAGGTTTAGGAGCGGTGATGACGATCGCTGCTGCAGGTGTGTTATCGGTGATGTGCCTCATGGGTTGCTCGATGAGCGATGTTACGGAGAAGTTTGTCGGCGTGGCCAGCGGGTCAGCGGTATCCGGTAGCGGTGTAACAGGAAGTTCAGCCGAACTTGTTTCCGGACAGGCTGTTGATATCGAGGAGTATGACGCATTGGCGCTTGTTGAACTCGGCGAGTACAAGAATGTGCCGGTTGACTGTACGGTAACTGACGATGAGATTCAGACAGAGATTGACAAGCTTTTTGATGAGCATCCGAAGAAGCTGAAGAAGGGTACGGCCCAGAATGGTATGAAGGTGAACATCGACTATTCCGGCAAGTTGAACGGTAAGAAGTTTGACGGCGGTACGGCTAAAGGAACGACGATCAAGCTCGGTGAGAGCGGCATGATCCCGGGATTTGATGATGGTATCATCGGCATGAAGGTCGGCGAGAAGAAAGACGTCGAACTCACCTTCCCGGAGCAGTACGAGAACGATCCGGATCTGGCCGGCAAGAAGACGGTCTTCACAATGAAGTTGAACTATATCGAGGATCGCACGCTGACAGATGATTATGTGAAAAAATATACCGACTACAAGACGGTAGCTGAGTACAAAGAGAACACGAAGAAGACACTGGCTGACACCAAGAAGGCGGCTGCTGCCACGACCGCTATGGAGAAGGTCGCTGCCGATTCGAAGGTTAAGAGTGTTCCGGACACCCTGCTTCTTGCTGAGAAGGGAATGATGCGTTCCGAGATGGAGAACCAGATGGCGCAGTACGGTATGACGATCGCGGACGCGCTGGCTCAGACAGGTCAGGATGAGGCTCAGTTTGAGGAATATCTGACTGAGAAAGCGAAGACCATGTGTGAGACCGAGCTGATCATGGAAGCCATCGCGCTGAAGGAGAATGTCGATCTTTCTCAGGCATCGATCGACGCGTATTTGGAGCAGATGGGCAAGAACAGCCAGGACGGTACGACAGACAGTATTAAGAAGGCGTATAACACATACTATGGATATGCTATGCCGTTTGAGCATTATATCCGCAGTTCGTATATTTATCAGAAAGTCACTGAGATTGTAGGGAAAGCAGCCAAGATTATCGAGTAATCAGGAGGATCCCCATGGCAGATGCACAGGAGACCAAATTCGATATTACGTCCTACCTGAAGCAGGGTTTTGACGCGCTGCAGTGTGAAGAAATCCGCACCGGGCATGACGAACATGTCGACGTGTCTGTTTTCGCCAAGAAGGAGTTCACTTCACTACAGATGAAGGAAATCCGGACCGGCTTGAAAAATGGACTCGATGTCTCCGTGTATGCCAAAAAAGAACTCAGTTCCCACCAGATGCGTGAAGTACGCGCCGGTATGGAGCGTGGGATCAACATGACACCCTATGCCAACGTGCGATTGGAGCCTTTGACGATACGTGCGCTTGCCCTCGGTAAGGAGAATAATATCGACGCGATGGTTGCTGTCGGAAAGGGACATCAGGGGAAGGTAGTCATGGAATTCGTCCATGGACGTATGGTCGGATGTGATCTGCTCGAGCCGATGGATCGTGGGTATGATGCTGACCAGCTTGCCGCATTGATCGAGGCACATGAGAAGAATATCAATCTTGCGCCTTATTTATCACTGAATCTGTATGGAGTGCAACTTCGCGAATTGATCACCGGAATTGAAAACGGTGTCGATGTGTCGAAATACGCAGGCAACGGTTTTAACTGGATGCAGATGAAGGTTCTCCGTGAGTGCATGGAGAAAAAACTGGATGTTAAATCGCTGATGAATCCGGGATACACGCCGGATCAGATGCGTGAGATCGCAATTGGAATTGAACAGGGACTCAATGTTTCCAAGTTTGCCAAGATCGGACTTGAGCCGGAGCAGATGGCTGAGATCCGTGAGCAGGTAAGTAAAGAAGGTGACTACGAGGATCAGATCGATGATATCCTGGCAGGTTCTATTGTTTCTGAACTTTTGACGATGGACGATCTGCCGGAGATCGATTTCGATATCGGTTCCGAGGCTGAGAAGTTGCTGGAGCAGGAAGAGGTTGTCGATCCTGCCGTTGCTCTTGCGAAGGAATTGATCGGTAATATCAGCAAGGAAATTGATGATGCTGAAGAAATCGAGCAGGAGATCAAGCGAGATATTCATATCGAGCTTTCGGAAGATAAGATGACGGTTATCATGAACCTCACACAACCGTCCAACAGTGTCAAGATTGGCGTTCGTGAGGTTATGAGAGCACTTCGTGAGTTTGACGTCAAGCAGGGTATCAAGCAGGATGTCATCAAAAAAATGTGCGAAGAAGAGATGTATTTCACCGATATGGTGATCGCGGAAGGTAAGCCTGCGATCAAGGGTGAGGACGGACGATTCGTGTATCATTTCCGCAAGGAAGTGAAGTCGACACCAAAGCTTCTTCCGAACGGCTCTGTGGATTATAAGGGTATCGAACTTTTTGAAACCGTAGAAAAAGGTCAGCTGATCGCTGAGTATATTCCGGCAACGGCCGGTGAGTTCGGCTATGACGTGCAGGGCACGATCCAGACCCCGGAACGAGGTAAAGATCTGCCGACATTGAAGGGCAAAGGCTTTTGGATGTCGGATGATAAAAAGAAATACTATTCGGATCTCACGGGTATTATCGAGTGGATGGATGATGATTCGATCGAGATTCGCAACGTCTACAATGTGGATGGAAATGTTGACCTTGCAGTCGGAAATATCAACTTTGACGGCGATGTCAATATCGCCGGTGATGTGGAAGCCGGCTTTATGATCACAGCTTCCGGTAATATTTCCATCGCTGGCAACTGTGAGGCCTGCTCTATTTTTGCCGGTCAGGATGTCCTGATCAAAGGCGGTGTGCAGGGAAGAGGCGAAAGCGAGATCAATGCCGGCGGCGTGATCATCGGTCAGTTCTTCGAGTCCACCACGCTTCGCTGTGAGGGGGATATTACCTGTACCTATTTACTGAACTGTGATACAATCTGTGAGGGATTTTTGAAGGTGGCAGGCAGACGCGGCGTGATCATCGGCGGACATACGACAGCGAAGACGGGTATCGAGTGCTTCGGTATCGGCAATGTGGCCGAGTCCAAGTCAATCGTCGAGGTCGGCGTCGGTGACGGTGATTCCAGGGCCTATCAGGAACTGATGGATCGCTGTGAGAAGGTACAAAAAGATATCGATACACTGGAAGAAGGTATCGAAAAGATCATGAATATGGAGCAACGAGACGAGAAGGTTGAGCAGTTCTACGAGAAGTTGACCAAGGCGCTGTACACACAGAAGAAAGAGATCAAGGAACTGTTGGAAGAGCGCGAGATCCGTATCGTCAAGATGACCAGTCAGAAAAATGCCGAGATCGAGGTAAAGGGTACGGTGTATCCGGGCACACGAGTATTTATCAGCTCGGTTGTTTACCTGGTACGCGATACATTGAAAAATGTCAAGTTTGTCAAGCAGGATGGCAAGGTCGGATACGTGATACGAACCAAGTTGTAAGGTGTCGGTTCATTTTTATGGAGGCTGAGGATGGATGAAGCAGGCGTAAGGATGGCGCGGTACTTCGGTGCCATCATCGAGAATAGGGATTATATTACCAACCAGCACGCCCGTCGTGTTGGTATGATTACCTATGTGCTTCTGAACAAGCTTCGCAAGATGTATCCGGAATACGGGTTGAATGAGGAACAGGTAAAAATGATATCCAGCGCGGCGACACTACATGACGTCGGAAAACTTCGCCTGCCGGACAGTATCGTCAATAAGCCGTCGAGACTGACGGAAACGGAGTATGAGATCTATCAGAGTCATACGTATAAAGGCGAGAAGATGTTTAAGGATGTGGCAAAGCATCTTCCGAAGGACGACGAGGATCGTGCGTTTTTTAAGTATGCGGCTTCTATCTGCATGAATCATCACGAGCGCTATGAAGGGGACGGTTATCCTGAGAAAAAGAAGGGCGAGGAGATTCCGATCGGTGCGCAGGTGGTCGGCCTTGCGGACGCGTATGAGGATGCGCTCAGTGATCGTCTGCACAAAGCATCGATCTCCAAACTGGAAGTGTATGATATGATCCTGAACGGCGAATGCGGAACGTTTTCTCCGAGGGTGCTCAATGCGTTTATTTCCGCGCGTTCGGAGCTGGAAGAGTTGCTCGCGAGAGAAGAAAAATAAAAAAATATGTATTAGTCATTGGTCTTAATAGTAATATATTATCGACTCTTGTAGTCTAAATGCACAATATATTGTGAAAAACACGATTTTCCGCACTTTGTATTTCCGGTGCGGAATATTTTTTTTGTGTTTTATTGTTGACAAAATCGTCGTTTGGCGTTATAATTTGTTTCGTGACGTAACATTTTTGTAACAAATATGAAAGGGATGTAAGTAAATGAGACAGATTAAGAGAGTCGCAGCTACCGTGATTTCCTGCTTTTTCGGCGTTGCCGTATTGGCTTCGACGATGCAGGCTTCGGCAGAAGGTGTCGGAACGGAGCAGGGCCTCAGTGGTGCGATCGTACTTATCAATGATTTTTGTGCCCGTATCGCGAACGGTGAGCTTTTTGCAACAGATCCGCTTCTTCTGGTACAGGGGGATGAGGCCAGGGCCAGTGTGAATTCGGATGCCAATCTTGGCAATGATGAGACACCGTCCGATTCGGATGCTGTGACCGGTCCTGCTACGCAGATCGAGTCGGCGATTCAGGATGGAAAGCATATCAACCTGAACCTGAATTACAGCCGTCTTGGTATCGCGAATAAAGTCAGCAATTATCTGAATGTTCGTAAGAAGCCATCGAAGAAGGCGCGTATCGTTGGTAAGATGGTTAAGAATTCCGGATGTCACATCTACAAAGTGAAGAAGGGATGGGCCAAGATCGTATCCGGTAAGGTTACGGGATATGTAAAGACCGAGTTCCTCACTATGGACGAAGAGGCTGAGGCTATCGTGCCGGAGGTTGGTCGTGACTGTGTTGAGATCATGACGGATTCACTGAATGTGCGTGCACTGCCTTCGACATCGGCTCCGATTTATTCGGTATGTGATGCCGGTGAGGAGTTCGAGATCAAGAAGGAAGATGTGGATCAGGCGTTCCTTGAGAAGATCATTAAAAAGGAGAACATATCTAAGGCGGCGATCGAGCGTGCCGGTGGTATGGACAATCTCCTTGCTCATATGAATGAGTTTATCTGTATCATGGTGGATGATGATTACGCGTTTGTTTCGAAGGAGTACGTAAGAGAGCAGTTTTCTCTGAAGCGTGCCACTAAGGTTAAGTACGATCCGCAGACCGGTGAGAGTTCCGGAAACTACGGAATCGTATCCTACGCGATGCAGTTCCTCGGTAATCCGTATGTATGGGGCGGAACGAGTCTGACTCACGGATGTGACTGCTCCGGATTTGTAATGCAGATCTGGGCACACTTCGGTAAGGGGCTTCCGCACAGCTCGGCTGCACAGGCAAGCTGCACGACGAGTGTTTCGAATCCGAGACCGGGTGACCTGTTCTTCTACGGAAGCGGCGGTGTCAGCCATGTAGCAATGTATATCGGCGGTGGTCAGGTTATCCATGCAAGTAATCATCGCGATGGTATCAAGATTTCAAATGCTTACTACAGACATCCGTTAAAGATCGGAAGACCATGATGAATCAGGATTCTTATTATGACATTGTAATTATTGGGGCAGGCGCTTCGGGACTGATGAGCGCCTGCCTTTTGGCGTGTTCCGGGAAGACGATTTTAGTGTTGGAAAAAGAAGGTCGTGTCGGTCGTAAGCTTTCTGCGACCGGAAACGGCCGATGCAATCTCACCAACCTGGATATGGACTGGAAACACTATTACGGTGATCGCGATTGGGTAAATACGGTTCTTGAAAAAGTAAGTCCTGCGCGTGTGATCGATGTTTTTGAAGAACTTGGTGTCCTGACCAGAGAAAAGGACGGTTATGTGTATCCGCACAGTAATCAGGCAGCAACGGTGATCGGCGCGTTGTATCGCGGCTGTAGAAAACCGAATATAAAGATCGAACTGGAGCAGCGTGTGACAGAGGTGCGGTGCAGTGAGTATCATGATGCCGGGCTGGCTTTGTCTGAGCGGGATGTGATCGATGTGGATCCGGAGAGCGGTGCGGTTGTTGGAGTTCCGTCGCGATTTGAAGTGGAGACAGAGGATAAGGTATATGGCTGCGAGACGCTGATCATGGCGACCGGCGGACCGGCCGGCCTCGAGCAGGGTGGCTGTGACGACGGATATGATTTCGCTCGATCGCTTGGGCATTCGGTGACAAAAGTGTATCCGGGACTGACCGGTATGCATGCAGCCGGACGATGGTGGAAGGAAGTTGCCGGCACCAGAGTGCAGGGTGGCTTTACCCTCTTTGTTGATGGGAAACGTCAGGGGACGGAGATCGGTGAGATTCAGATCACGAAGACCGGTGTCAGTGGGATTCCGGTATTTCAGATGTGTCGTCTGGCGGCAGAAGGCCTGGAGACCGATAAGCAGGTATATGGCGAGATCGATTTTGTTCCGTCGATGGATATGCCGGCGTGTGAGCGCTGGATCGAAGTGAACGGGATCGAAGGTTTGGTTCCGACGAAGTGGATCGCAGTGTTTGGTAACGGTAAGAAAAATGCAGCGCAGCTTGCGAAGGAATTGAAGCATTTTGAATTCACGATAACGGATACGTACGGCATTGAGAAGGCGCAGGTGAGTGCCGGTGGTGTGCCGGTGGATGAGGTGTCGCCGGAGAGTTTTGCAAGCCGGAAGTGTGACGGGGTGTATGTGCTTGGAGAACTCCTCGATGTGGATGGACTGTGCGGGGGGTATAATCTTCATCTGGCGTGGGCTAGTGCGATTCTCGCCACGGAAGACATCCAGAAGAATAATTGAGAAATAACGGAATCCGGCTTATATTTTCACGCGGGACTGCGCTTGCGCCTGGTTCCTCATGAAAACAATATGCGGATACCTTAAGAACTATATTGATTTTATTATAGAAAGTGATTGATCATATGCTAGAGTTAGGACAGATTAAAATACGGGTTCAGGATGCGCCGGTGGATGAGAAGGCGTACTTGCGGGAGTATGCTGCGAATAAGCTTGGGATTTCGGCTGAGGAGATGCGGAAGTTCGAGGTTTA
>JAEEGL013585244.1_pt1 | contig 12177 bp, 9 predicted proteins | sample 9134231 | NCBI WGS metagenome assembly JAEEGL01 (sample SAMN16246548, study PRJNA631951) | gut metagenome | biome: gut microbiome; feature: rumen; material: fiber-attached | host: Bos | place: Iran: Karaj | collected 2018-10
CCAGCCACTGCTCGATCACCTACGCCGGCCTGCCCGCGGACGTGAAGCCCGGGGACTCCATCCTCGTGGACGACGGCCTGATCGGCATGACGGTGGAGCACATCACCGACACGGAGATCACCTGCAAGGTGCTCAACGGCGGCCCCGTCTCCAACCACAAGGGCATCAACGTGCCCAATGTCCACCTGTCCATGCCCTACATCAGCCCCAAGGACCGGGAGGACATCCTGTTCGCGTCGGACAACGGCTTCGACTTCATCGCCGCGTCCTTCGTGCGCTGCGCCGAGGACATCATCGCCATCCGCAAGATCCTGGCGGAGCGCGAGAACACCTCCATCCGCATCATCGCCAAGATCGAGAACCACGAGGGCGTGGAGAACCTGGACGAGATCATGCACGCCGCCGACGGCATCATGGTGGCCCGCGGCGACATGGGCGTGGAGATCCCGCTGGAGGAGGTCCCCTCCCTGCAGAAGCACATCATCCACGAGTGCGTCATGTCCGGGCGCCCGGTCATCACCGCCACCCAGATGCTGGACTCGATGATGAAGAACCCGCGCCCCACCCGCGCCGAAGCCACCGACGTGGCCAACGCCATCTACGACGGCACCAGCGCCATCATGCTCTCCGGCGAGACCGCGGCGGGCCTGTATCCCGTGGAGGCGGTGCAGACCATGGCCCGCATCGCCGTGAAGACAGAGTCGGACATCGACTACATCCACCGCTTTGCCGTGGCCAACTACAACACCCGGGGGGACATCACCGCCGCCATCTCCCATGCCACGGTGACCTCCGCCCACGACCTGAAGGCCAGCGCCATCGTCACCGTTACCAAGAGCGGCGGCACGGCGCGGATGATCTCCCGCTACCGCCCGGACTGCCCCATCGTGGCCTGCGCCACCAGCCCAACGGTGGTCCGGCAGATGAACCTCTGCTGGGGCGTGGTGCCCCTGCTCATCGACGAAAAGGAGACCACGGACGAGCTCTTCGACGCGGCGGTGGAGGCCTCGGTCCATGCCGGGGTCATCCGGGACGGCGAGCTGGTGGTCCTCACCGCCGGCGTGCCCCTGGGCATCTCCGGCACCACCAACATGATGAAGGTCCATGTGGTGGGCCACATGCTGGTCCGGGGAACGGGGGTCGGCCGGGGACAGACCACGGCGCCGCTCTACATCGCGGAGGGGCCGGAGGACACGGGGGAGAACTTCCGCAAGGGCTCTATCCTGGTCTGCCGGCAGACCACCAAAGCCCTGCTGCCCCTGGTCCGGAAGGCTGCGGGTCTGATCCTGGAGGACGCGGACGCGGAGGGCCAGGGAGTCATCGCGGGCCTGAGCCTGGACATCCCGGTGATCATCGGCGCCACGGGGGCCACCCGGATCCTCTCCACCGGCGCCGTGGTGACCATGAACGCCGGCGACGGCACGGTTTCCTGCAACTGATGCGGACAGGGGAGGAAGAGCCATGCAGACCATCTATCTGGACGCCCATGACTATGCCACGGCCCGGGAGGTGCACCAGGCCCTGCAGCGGCTGCTGGGGCTGCCGGAACACTACGGCATGAACGCCGACGCCCTCTATGACTGCCTCTCGGAGCGCCGGGAGCCGGTCTCCCTGGTGGTACGCCACCAAGGGAACGGAGAGGTGGACGCCGCCCTGGAGAAGGTCTCCCGGGTGGTGGAGGACCTGGAAGGAAGCTTCCGGCGCCTGTGAGGCCCGGGAGCGGGGAAGGATGACGCCATGCGCTGCAGCTGCAAGGAATGCGGGACCTACATGGTCCAGGCGGACAGTGACCTCCTGGGCTGCGTGTGTCCGGACTGCGGATACCGCTGCCGGGACTGCCTGGGGACGGACACGGTGGTGAGCCGGGAAAACCTGAGCCGACTGGCGGCGGATCCCCGGTTCTCCCCGGACGCCCTGGCGGCGAATTTCGCGCCGCCGGAGGAGCCCGCGGAGGAGGACACGGCGGGGGAAGCAGAACGGGATAAGTGGAGGAACTGGGAATGAGCCTTCAGGAGAAAGTTGCGGAACTGATCCGCACGGCGGTGGAGCGGGGCGAGGCACCCTGCGCCAACGCCCTGGTGCTGTGCCACGGGCAGGAGCTGCTCTACGCGGAGGGAGGAAAGGACTTCGGCACGGGAAAGCCTGTCCGCCGGGACACCATCTTCCGCCTCTACAGCCAGACCAAACCCATCACCGCGGCGGCGGTCGCCCTGCTCATGGAGCGGGGAGTGCTGGACGTGCAGGAGCCGGTGGAGAAGTATCTGCCCGGCTTTGCCGCGCCCCGGGTGCTGACGCCGGAGGGAAAGGTGGTCCGGGCCAGCCGCTCCGTCACCCTCATGGATCTTTTGAACATGCGGGCGGGCCTCTCCTACCCCGGGGAGGACCCGGCGGCCCGGTACGTGGACGACCTTTTCCGGGAGAACACGGAGCGGATGCGGCAGGGGGGCGGCCTGGACACCGTGGCCCTGTCCAACGCCATCGGGCAGCTGCCCCTGGCCTTCCAGCCCGGGGAGGACTGGCGCTACTCCACCTGCGCGGACGTGCTGGGTGCGGTGGTGGAGGTGGCGGACGGCCGGCCCTTCGCCCGTTTCCTGCAGGAAGAGTTCTTTGAGCCCCTGGGGATGGCGGACACCGCCTTCTGGGTGCCCCCGGAGAAGCAGGAACGCCTGGTGACCTGTGTCCGGAGGACGCCGGCGGGCTTCGAGACCTGGCAGGACATCAACCTGTGCGTGGGGCAGTATGACCATGAGCCGGCCTTTGCCTCCGGCGGGGCGGGGCTGGTCTCCACCCTGGACGACTACGCCCGCTTTGCCGGCATGCTGCGGCAGGGGGGCGTCCACGAGGGAAAACGGCTGCTCTCCGCCGCCACGGTGCGCTGGCTCACCAGCGGGGACGTGTGCCGCAGCGGAGGCTTCCCCACCTGGGACGGCTACGACTATATGAAGCTCATGCGGGTCTGCGTCTCCCCCTACCGGGTGGGCGGCCTGGCCACCCTGGGGGAGTACGGCTGGGACGGCTGGCTGGGCACCTATTTCATGAATTTCCCGGAGCTGGACATGACCCTGCTGGTCTGCCTGAACGTCACCGATTCGGGCACCACCCCCCTGGTCCGGCGGATCCGCAACGCCGTGCTGGCGGCGGAGGGCGGGGCTTGACAGAGGGCGTATAATGGGTATGGCCGAAAGGCCAATGACACAAGGAGCGCGATGCAACATGGTGAAAATCAATGTGATTTCCGGCTTCCTGGGTGCCGGCAAGACCACCCTGATCCGGAAACTGCTGACGGGACGGCTGCGCCACGAGAAGGTGGTGCTGCTGGAGAACGAGTACGGTGAGATCGGCGTGGACGGCGCCTTTATGCGGGAAGTGGGCATCACGGTGTCCGAGCTGAATGCGGGCTGCATCTGCTGCACCCTGGCGGGGGACTTCCAGGGGGCCATCGACCAGCTCATCGACACCTACCATCCGGACCGGATCCTGGTGGAGCCCACCGGGGTCGGGAAACTCAGCGAGATCCTCTCCGCGGTGGAACTGGCGAAGAAGCGCCACCCCGACATCGAGGTGGGGGGCAGCGCCACGGTGGTGGACGCCGGGAAGTGCCGGATGTATATGAAGAGTTTCGGCGAGTTCTTCCTGGACCAGATCAAGAGCGCGTCCACGGTGATCTTCAGCCGCACGCAGCTCCTGAGCGCGGACCGGGTGGAGAAGAGCCGTGCCCTGGTGGCGGAGGCCCACCCCGACGCCCGAATCATCACCACCCCCTGGGACGACATGGAGCCGGACTTCATGCTGGACGTCATCGAGAACGGCCGTCCCATCTTCTTTGAGGCCATGGAGCCCGAGGACGATGAGGACGACGAGGACGAGCATGAGCACCATCATCATGACCACAAAGACGATGATGACCATGACGGGCATGAGCACCATCATCACGACCATGACGACGACGATGATGATGACGATGAGGACGAACACGGGCACCATCATCGCGACCATGATGATGATGATGACGACGACGACCATGATGAGCATGAGCATCATCATCACGGCCATGAGGGGCACCATCACCACCATCATCACCACCACGGGGACGGCCACGACGCGGACGAGGTCTTCCAGAACATCGGCGTGGAGACCGCCGGCCGCTACAGCCGGGAGGCCATTCAGGCCAAGCTGGACAAGCTCTCCGACGAGGAGGAGTACGGCAAGGTGCTGCGGGCCAAGGGCATCCTCCAGGACGAGGCCGGGAACTGGTTCGAGTTTGACTTTGTCCCCGGTGAGGCGGACTTCCGCTCCGGCACGCCCGACTACACCGGCCGTTTCTGCGTGATCGGCACCGATCTGGACGAGAAAGCACTGCGGGAGCTGTTTGGCGTATGAGAGAACAAACCATCGTCCCGGTCTACATGCTGACGGGATTCATCGAGAGCGGAAAGACCACCATGATCCGCTCCATGCTGACGGACGAGAATTTCTCCGCCGACGGACAGCGGACGCTGATCCTGTGCTGCGAGGAGGGCATCGAGGAGTATGACGAGGCCTTCCTGGCCAGCCACAACGCGGTGCTGGCCTCCTTCGACGAGGCGGAGGAGTTCTCCAGCCTGCGGCTGAAACAGCTGGCGGCGGAGCACAGGCCGGAGCGGGTGATCGTCGAGTTCAACAACTTCTGGGGCATCGAGATGATGGCCAGGGTGAAGATGCCGCCCCGCTGGGAGCTGGTGCAGATCATCACCCTGGCGGACGCCACCACCTTCGACAACTACATGACCAACATGCGCAAGCAGCTGACGGACCCCATGAAGGCGGCGGACCTGATCCTGGTGAACCGCTGCGGGGAGTCCTTCAACAAGAGCGGCTGGCGCAAGCAGCTCCGGGCCCTGAACCCCTCCGCCAACATCCTCTTCGAGAACCTGGACGGCTCCACCGAGGACGGCGTCTCCGATGAGGACCTGCCCTATGACATGAAGGCGGAGATCATCGAGATCCCGGAGGAGCACTATGGCATTTTCTACCTGGACGCCATGGACCATCCGGCCCGCTACGACGGGAAGAAGATCCGCCTGGTGGGCCAGCCCTTCCCGGACGCCAGCTTCCCCAAGGGTTTCTTCTACTTCGCCCGCTACGCCATGACCTGCTGCGCCAACGACATCGCCAAGTGCGGCTGGGTCTGCCGGGGGGACGCGAAAACCAGCGAGCGGGACTTCATCACCCTCACCGCCCGCTGCCAGCTGGTGACCTCCCCGGAGGGCCAGGAAGCCCTGATGCTGCACCAGATCGCGGCAGAGAAGGCCCGGGCGCCCAAGGAGAAGTATGTGACCTTCGGAACGGTCTGACGGGAACCTGAAAAACCACCCTGTCCGCAGCGGGCAGGGTGGTTTTCCGGATCAAAAGGTCCTGTACGGCGCGAAGCAGGCCGGGGAAGGCTGGCAAAACGGCCCGGAACGGGAGGACGCCCGGCAGCGGCGTTTTTTGTTTGCCCGGAAAGCTGCTTCCGCCCTCAGAACAGCTCGTCCAGCAGCAGATACCAGCGCAGCTTGTCCCGGTCCGGGCGGATCCCCAGATGGCCGAACAGCTCGTCCGGGTGCACCAGCGGCCTGCTGATGCCATAGGTGCCGTCGGTGTTGTGGCGCAGGCTGCGGTGGCACAGGGCGATGTCGCGCCAGCGGTATCCCGTCCCGGCGTCCCCCAGGTCGATGAAGCCGCCCAGGCCGGTCTCCGTGAGCAGGATGTTCGGCAGGCAGAAATCCCCGTGGGAGAGCACCGCGTCGTCCGCGTCGTCCGGACGGCTGCGCTCCAGCCAGTCCAGGAGCGCTTCGGGATCGTGGAAGCCGCCGGAGCCGAAGGTATCCGGTTCCGCGCGCTCCACGTTCACCTTCCCCTCCGTGACCCGACGCCGCGCTTCGGCCAGCTCCACGTCCACCGTCCGGCGCACCGGGCAGCCGGTCAGATCCACCGACCAGAGGAGCAGCAGGGCGTCCGCCAAGCGGCGGAGCAGCAGCTCCGGCCGGTCGAGAAAGAAGGTGTCGCAGGCCATGCGGCCGGGCACCCGGGTCATCAGGCAGTAGTGCAGACCGCCGGCGTCCTCCGTGTGTACGATCCGCGGGGCGGGCACCCGGCCCTCCAGCCAGCGCAGCATGGCCTCCTCGCGGGCGTTCTGCGGGGAGGGCGGCTGGATCTTCAGCACCAGATCCTCATACATCAGCACCCGTGCGCCGGACATGCCGGTGCCGTTTTCCCGGCCGGGCCGGCCGCCCGTGAAAGACGCGATGCCCGCCGGCAGCTCCGGTATCCGCATGCTCATTTCCTCCTTGGCACAGCGGTCAGAACCACTTTTTCTTCTTGGCGACGGCGGTCAGCGCGGCCACCACCACCACCGACAGCACAATGACGTACAGATAGCCGAAGCGCCACTTGAACTCCGGCATGGACTCGAAGTTCATGCCGTACCATCCCACGATGATGGTCAGGGGGAAGAAGGCCGTGGTGATCACGGTCAGGATCTTCATCTGGTGGTTGAGCTTGGCGTCCATGTAGGAGGAGAAGGCGTCCTGCAGGTGGTCCGTGGCGTTGGCCAGGGAGTCCATGTCGCCCCGCAGCCGGCTGACGCGGCCGGTCAGACCGGTCAGATGGTCCAGCTTCTCCGGCGAAAAGACGCCGTTCTCATTCTCCTCCAGCGCGTTGGCCACGTCCAGGATCTGGTCGTAGTAGTTGTAGCGTTTCAACAGACTTTTTTTGAGCTCCAGCAGACGGGTGCTGAAGCTGTCGTCCGCCCGGCCTGTGACGATCTCTTCCTCCATGTCCGCGATGGTGTTGCGCATCCGCTCCACGCTGGCCGTTCCGCCGTCCAGCAGCTTCTCCAGGAAGCAGCACAGCAGCCGTTCCACAGAGTCCGGCGACCGGTCGAGGGCATTCCGGAAACAGCCGCGGGTGGAGCCGTCCCGGTCGAGGATGTCCACCACCAGCAGCAGGTTCTTTTTCAGGAACAGGGCGATCCAGTCGTCCTCTCCCTCCTCGTTCACGATCCGCAGCTCCGTGAAGGTGTATGGATGATACACCTCCGCGCCGGTGCGGAACATGGGATTGGCCCGCTCGCAGGCCTGCACCGTCTCCGGGAAAAAGCCGAAGCGTCCGCTCACTTCCGCCAGCTCCGCACTGCCCATATACCCCACCGTGGGGCTGTCCTCCCGCACTTCCTTCAGCGCAATCTCCGCCGCCGGGTTGTCCAGTCTGTAAAAAACCATGTCTGCCTCCCGCCTCCGTGTTGTCGTGATGGGAGTATAGCACAAACTCCGCCGGAAAGGAAGAAAAACCGTCCGTCTGCCGCCTTTTGCCGTCTGCCGCCGCGGAGGGGGCTGCGGGGCGGTGCGGAGGCGAGGAAAAAGGGAAGCACCCTGCAGCGGGATGCTTCCCTCCGAAAAAGCAAGGGATCTGTGGGAAATCGCGGCTTACGCCTCCGCACGCGCCGCAGCGCCGCCCTCCAGGACCGCCCGGCCCGCCTCATCCTGGAACTGGTTGGTGTAGAGGCGGTAGTACTCGCCCCGCTTGGCCAGGAGGCTGCGGTGGGTGCCCTCCTCCAGGATTCGCCCCTCGTGGATCACCAGGATCCGGTCGGCGGAGCGGATGGTGGAGAGGCGGTGGGCGATGATGAAGGAGGTCCGGCCCTTCAGGGTGGTCTGGATGGCCTGCTGGATCAGCTGTTCCGTCTCCGTGTCCACGGAGGAGGTGGCCTCGTCCAGGACGAAAATGGCGGGGTTGGTGAGCAGGGCCCGGGCGAAGGAGATCAGCTGCTTCTGGCCGGTGGAGAGGCGGCTGCCGCCGTCCCCCACCTGGGCCTGATAGCCGTCCTTCATTTTGAGGATGAAGGACTCGGCGCCCACCATCCGGGCGGCATGGGCCACCTCCTCGTCCGTGGCCTCCGGACGGCCGTAGCGGATGTTGTCGGCGACGGTGCCGGAGAAGAGGTGGGGGCTTTGCAGCACGTAGCCCAGGTTGGACTGGAGCCAGAGCTGGCTGCGCTCCCGGTAGTCCACCCCGTCGATGAGCACCCTGCCCTGGGTGGGCTCATAGAAGCGGCAGACCAGGTTGACGATGGTGGACTTGCCGCTGCCGGTTTCCCCCACCAGGGCGATGGTCTCCCCGGGCTTCACGTGGAGGTTGAAGTGGGTGAGGACCTGCTCCCCGTCCTTGTAGCGGAAGGTCACGTCCTCAAAGCGGATGTCGCCCTGAATGGCCGGCCAGTTTTCCCGCTTGGGGTGAAAGCTGTCGCCGAAGCGGGCCACCACCTCCGGGCTGTCCACAATGTCCGGCTCCGTGTTCAGCAGGGTGAGCACGCGCTCCGCCGCCGCCTGGGAGGACTGCAGGTCCGCGAAGATCCGGGCGATGTCACGCACGGGCTGGAAGAACTGCATGGTGTAATTGATGAAGAGCTGCAGGGTGCCCACGGTGAGCCCCAGGCCGGTGGCCTGGCGGAGGAGGACCTCCCGGCTGCCCTGCCAGAGCACCCAGGCCGCGGCCAGGGAGCCCACGGAGATCACAATGGGCAGGAAGAGGGCGGAGAGGCTGGCGGCCCGCACGGAGGCCTCCCGCATGTTTCCGGCGATGGCCCGGAATTCCTCCTGGCTCAGCTCCTCCCGGACCAGGGTCTTGGTGGTCTTGGCGCCGTTGATGCCCTCGTTGTAGGCGGAGGTCAGCTGGCTGTTGTGCCTGCGGACGTCCCGGTAGCTGGCCAGGATGCTCTTCTGGAAGCGCCAGGAGATCACCGCCAGCAGGGGCAGCACCAGGAGCACCGCCAGAGCCAGCCGGCTGTCCAGCAGGAGCATCTGGACGGAACAGAGGATCAGGAAGGCCACGCCCCAGCACAGGTCCACCAGGGACCAGCCGATGGTGTCCCCCAGGCGCTGGGTGTCGCTGGTGAGCCGGCTCATGAGATGGCCCACGGGCATCCGGTCGTAGTAGGAGAAGGGGAGTTCCTGGAGCTTGCGGAAGCTCAGGCGGCGGATGTGGTAGCACATGCCGGTCTCCACCTTCCCGCTCTGGACGATGAAGAAAAAGATGAAGCCGCCCTGGAGCAGGATGAGAAAGGCGTAGAGGGCAATGAACCAGCCCAGCCCCTCCTCGGTGCCCGGGGTGATGAAGTGGTCGATGGCATAGGCGTTGAGCAGGGGCAGCGCCACGTCCACACAGGCGCAGAAGGTCATGGTGACCATGATCAGGATCAGGTTCCGCCGGAAAGGGCGGGCCAGGTGCAGGAGCTTCCGCCACAGGCCCAGATCGAGACGCTGGGGACGGTTTTCGTCCTGGAAGTTTTCCATGGCTAGTTCACCTCCTCCGCGGCCCGGAGGAATTCGTCCTCCAGACCGGCCTGGATATGGTTGATGCGCTGGTAAAGCCCGGGCCGGGCGATGAGCTCGCGGTGGGTGCCCCGGGCGGTGATGCGGCCGTTCTCCAGCACCAGGATCAGATCCGCCTGGCTCAGGGTGGTGACCCGGTGGGAGACGATGAGGGTGGTGGTGCGGGCCTGCTCGTGCCGGAGGGCCTCCCGGATCCGGGCGTCGGTCTCCGTGTCCACGGCGGAGAGGGAGTCGTCGAAGATCAGGATGCTGTTGTCCTTCAGCAGGGTGCGGGCGATGGCGATGCGCTGCTTCTGCCCGCCGGAGAGGGTGACGCCCCGCTCGCCTACCACGGTGTCGTAGCCCTTCTCGGACCGGTCGATGAAGCCGGAGGCGCTGGCCACCTCCGCCGCGTGGCGCACCTGCTCCTCCGAGGGGGAGCGCAGGGCGATGCCCACGTTCTCCCGGATGGTGCGGGAATAGAGGAAGGATTCCTGCAGGATCAGCCCCACGTGGCTGCGCAGCCAGGTGCGGTCGATCTGCCTGAGGTCCACGCCGCCGATGGTGATGCGGCCGCCGGTGGGCTCATAGAGCCGCTGGAGCAGGGCGATCAGGGTGGACTTGCCGCTGCCGGTGGCCCCCAGCACCGCCGCGGTCTTTCCGGCGGGGATGGTGAAGGAGACGTCCTGCAGCACGGGCACCCCGTCGTCGGGGTAGGCGAAGGAGACGTGGTCGAAGATGATGTCCCCGGTGAGGTCGGGCCGCAGGGCGTCGGGCTCCGCCGGTTCCTCCTCCGCGTCGAAGATCTCCTGGATCCGCTGGGCTGCCACCATGGTCTTGCCGGTGCTGGAGAGGGTCCGCCCCAGCTGCCGGACGGGCCAGAGAAGCTGGCCCACGTAGCTGGTGAAGAGCACCAGCACCCCCACGGTGATCTCTCCCCGGACAGCCATCACGGTGCACACCGCCAAGGTGATGAGCTGCTGAGCCATGGAGAGGAAGTCCCCGAAGCTCCAGTAGCCCGCCAGGAGCAGGTTCACCCGGACGATCTTCTTCCGGAAGTCGTCGGAGACGGCGTCGAAGCGCTCCTCCTCCCGCTCCTGCTGCCCGAAGGCCCGGACCACACGGACGCCGCTGAGGTTCTCCTGCAGCACGGAGGTCATACGGCCCTCGGTCTCGTCGGCGTCCTGGAAGGTGGTCCGCACCCGGCGGAAGAACCACAGGGCGAAGGCGAAGATGCCGGGGGTGAGGATCACGCTCATCAGGGTGAGGGGGACGCTGCGCTGCAGGAGGATCACCAGGGCCAGCACGATCATCAGCAGGGCGTTGCTGATCTGGAGCAGCTGCTCGGCCAGGAAGCGGCGCAGGGTGTCCACGTCCGAGGTGCTGCGCTGGATCAGGTCCCCGGGCTGGGCATGGACGTGATAGGAGAAGGGCAGGCGCTGCAGGTGGTCAAACAGGGCCACCCGCAGATCCCGGGCGGAGGACTCGCTGGCCTGGGCCAGGAGGCGGCCCCGAAGATAGCTGAACAGGCCGTTGAGGGCATAGAGAGACACCAGAACCACTGCCAGCACCCAGAGGTGGTCCAGCAGGAAGGCGCGGGTGAGCCCTTGGCTCCGGAGCAGCTCCAGCAGCCACCCGGGGAGGGTGGAGGCCTTTCCGGAGAGCAGGCAGTCGATGGTCTCCGCCAGGAGCAGGGGCGGGCAGTAGCCCAGGAGCACCACCAGGGCGTCCGAGAGGGCGGCCCCGGCAAAGCGCCCGGCCTGGGGACGGACAAAGCGCAGCAGGGAGAGCTGCGGGGAAGACTTGGCAGACATGGCAGATCAACCTCCATCAGGACAGAAAAAGGCCGGCCGCATGCTTCACACGGCCGGCAATGGAGCGTCGGAGACCCGTCAGGCCTTCGCTCGTGCAGAAAGGGCCGCGTCAAACAGCGCGAAAAGAGCATGGTGATTCCGTACACGGATGACGGTAAGCATGCCGGACATACGCGGACCCCCTTTCTGGAAATGGTGATGTCAACGGGGCTTATCATACAGGAGCCCTGTGTATTTGTCAAGCACTGCGGCGGAAAAAGACGCGTTTTTCCCTCTTCTTCCGTCCCTGGGCAGAGCATCGCATTAACGGGCTAAAGAGAAAATACACAGAGAAAACAACGGAGCCCTTGAATCGGCGAAACCGGGCGGGTATAATGGCCCGTGAATAGGTGGGGCAGCCCACCCGTCAAAGAGGAGGAATACCGAAATGAAGAAGATTCTTGCTTTGGTTCTGGCCCTTGTGATGGCCATGAGCGCCACCGCCGTGCTGGCCGAGGATCTCGTGCTGGTCATCGGCCACATCGGTCCCCAGACCGGCCCCGCGGCCGTGTACGGCTTGGCCACCTATCGCGGCGCCCAGATCGCGGCGGATGAGATCACCGCGGCGGACAACGGCATCACCGTGAAGCTGCTGAACCAGGATGACGCCCATGACGCCGAGAAGTCCGTCAACGCCTACAACACCCTGATGGACGAGGGCGTGCAGATGATCGTGGGCACCACCACCACCGCCCCCTGCATCGCCGTGGGCGCCAAGGCCTATGAGGAGCGCGTGTTCATGCTCACGCCCTCTGCCTCCTCCACCGATGTCACCGCCGACAAGGACAACGTCTATCAGCTGTGCTTCACCGACCCCAACCAGGGTTCCGCTTCCGCGGCCGTGATCAACGAGCGCAAGCTGGGCACCAAGATCGCCGTCATCTACAACAATGCCGACGCCTACTCCACCGGCATCTATCAGACCTTCATTGCCAAGGCGGCCGAGCTGGGCCTGGAGGTCGTCTCCGTGTCCTCCTTCGCCGACGCGACCACCG
>JAEEGL013640417.1_pt1 | contig 12177 bp, 5 predicted proteins | sample 9134231 | NCBI WGS metagenome assembly JAEEGL01 (sample SAMN16246548, study PRJNA631951) | gut metagenome | biome: gut microbiome; feature: rumen; material: fiber-attached | host: Bos | place: Iran: Karaj | collected 2018-10
CGCGGCAGCAACCACAACGGCACCACGCCCGAGCGCACGCTCGTCGGCCCCAAGGTGCTGCTGGTGAACAAGTACAGCGCCAGCGACGGCGACCTGTTCCCCTGGAGTTTCAAGGAGAACAAGATTGGTCCCGTTATCGGTACCCGCTCGTGGGGTGGCATCGTGGGCATCAGCGGCTCACTGCCCTACATGGACGGCACCGACATACGCGTGCCCTTCTTCACCAACTACGACACCCACGGCAACTGGATTGTCGAGAACCACGGCGTGGATCCCGACATCCTTATCGACAACGACCCCGTGATGGAGGCAGCAGGCATTGACCAGCAGCTCGACAAGGCCATCGAGGTCATCCTCGACCTGCTCAAGGACCGCCAGCCCATGCCCAAGACTCCGGCACCCCGCACCCTGCACGACCTGGGCGTGGATTAAGCTCGCTGCGCGAGAGGTCTAGGGTTTAGAGTCTAGAGCTTAGAGACATCTTAGATTATAACGCGGATTACGCGAATTTAACGAAAGCATCCGCACTCCCTGACAACTGAGGGAGTGCGGATGCAATCAGTTTAATCCGTTTAATTCGCCGACTTTAAAATCTTAGCGGCTTCGCGCCTTAGCGTGGGGCCAAACAACGCGGATGCCTCACTAATCACTAATCACTAATCTCTAATCAGCAATCTCTAATCGGCGAGCGCAGCTCGCATTACCAGGCTCCTGAGAGCAGGTAGTCGATGAGTGAGGTCAAGTCGGAAACGTTCAGGTTTCCATCGAGGTTACAGTCGGCAGCGGGGTTGTCTTCGCCACCCATCAGCAACAGGTCTATGAGCGAGGCCACGTCGGCAATGTTCACGCTCTGGTCACCGCTTACGTCACCAGGCACATAGGTAGTCTTCTCGCTGAAGTAGCCCGGCCTGCTGGGGCCTTCGTCGATGCGGGCGTAGGCCTTGTTTGTGTGGCTGGGATCGAAGGTCGTGCCCATGCCGCCCACCAGGCTGGTGCAGTTCTTGAACATATCACCACTTGTGGTGACGGTAGCCGTGCTCCATCCGCTGCCGGCATAGATGGTGGTCAGGTTAGAGCAATCGCTGAACATGCCCAACATATTGGTCACCTGGGACGTGTTGAAGCTGCTCAGGTCAAGGGTCGTAAGACTCGAACAAGAGGAGAACATGCCCCACATGGTCGTCACGTCCTCGGTGTTCATGCAGTCCATTCCGGTGATGGATTGCAGGTTAGTCATGCCCCAGAACCAGCTGCAGGTCGAAACGGGACGGGCGTCGGCAAACGACGGGTCAAACACTACATGGGTAACCGAAGTATAGCTCCTGTCGATAAACCAACCAGGGTCATCAAACTCCACATTCAAGTCGTAGGTCGTGCCCTCGCGGGTGCTGCGCTCGGTGTCGAAGTAGAACGTCAGCGTCGTATTGCCAGCAGTATATACCGCATAGGCCTCGGGCTCGGCGGGCGCATTGATGTCGGTGAAGTAACCCGGGTTGCTGGGACCGCCGTCGATGTGGGCGTAGGTCTTGTCCGTCGGGTTGGATTCGTTCCAGGTCGTGCCAGCGCCGCCCACCAGGCTGGTGCAGCCTTGGAACATATTAGTTGATGTGGTAACGGCATCTGTGCTCCATTCACTGCCGGCATAGATGGTCCTCAGATTACTGCAGTTTCTGAACATATTGAGCATGTCTGTCACCTTGGCCGTGTTGAAGTTGCTCAGGTCAAGGCTCGTCAAACCAGAGCAATTATTGAACATACTGCGCATGTTTGTCACTCTAGCCGTATTGAAGTTGCTCACGTCGAGGCTCGTCAAACCAGAGCAACCAGCGAACATGTTATCCATCTTTACCACATTGGCCGTATTGAAGTTGCTCACGTCAAGGCTCGTCAAACCAGAACAGCCAGAGAACATGTTGTACATATATTGCACGTTGGCCGTGTTGAAACTGCTCAAGTCGAGGCTCGTCAAACTAGAACAGTTCTCGAACATGTACAGCATGGATTTCACATTCTCGGTATTGAGGTAGTTTAACCCGGTAATGGACGTAAGGTTTCTCATCTGTCTAAACCAATAGTGGGTTGTTGTGGGGCGGGCATCGGCAAATGACGAGTTAAATACCACCTTAGTCACAGAGCGACAAGTGCTGTCGGTATACCAAACAGGATCATAAATACCGCCGCTGCTCCTGTTCAGGTCGTAGGTCGTGCCCTCGCGGGTGCTGCGCTGGTTGTCGTAGTAGAACGTCAGCGTCGTGTTCGACGGCGTGTAGCAGGCGTAGGCCTCGGGCTCGGCGGGCGCATTGATATTGGTGAAGTAGCCTGGGTTGTTGGAGCCGCCGTCAATGTGGGCGTAGGTCTTGTCCACATGGTTAGCATCATAGGTCGTGCCCATGCCGCCCACCAGGCTGGTACAGCCGGTGAACATATTAGTTGATGTGGTAACAGCATCTGTGCTCCAACCATCACCGACATAGATGGTGGTCAAAACTTCGCTTTGCCTAAACATGGTTGACATGTCTGTCACGTTAGACGTGTTGAAACTGCTCAGGTCAAGGCTCGTCAACTTGTGGCAGTATTCGAACATGTTTCTCATGTTTGTCACGTTCGACGTGTTGAAACTGCTAACGTTAACACTTGTCAAGTTAATGCACTGGTTAAACATATCCGACATATTTGTCACGCTAGACGTGTTGAAACCGCTCAGGTCAAGGCTCGTCAAAGCGTAGCATCTAAAAAACATATTATACATCGAAGTCACTTTAGACGTGTTGAAACTGCTCAAGTCAAGGCTTGTCAAGTTATGGCACTGGTTAAACATATTCGACATGCTTGTCACGTTGGACGTGTTGAAACTGCTCAGGTTAAGGCTTGACAGACCGCTGCATCCGCTGAACATAAACTGCATTGAAGTCACATTCGACGTGTTGAAGTGGCTCACGTCTAGGCTCGTCAGACCAGTGCAGTTATAGAACATATAGTTCATGTTGGTCACGTTGGACGTGTTGAAGTGGCTCACGTCTAGGCTCGTCAGACCAGTGCAGTTATAGAACATATAGTTCATATTGGTCACGTTGGACGTGTTGAAACTGCTCAGATCAAGGCTCGTCAAACCAGTGCAGTTATAGAACATATAGTTCATATTGGTCACGTTGGACGTGTTGAAACTGCTCAGATCAAGGCTCGTCAAACCAGTGCAGCCATAGAACATGCGACTCATGTCTATCACATTCGACGTGTTGAAGCTGCTCAGGTTAAGGCTTGTCAAACCAGTGCAGCCGTTGAACATCTGATTCATATTTGTCACGTTAGACGTGTTGAAGTGGCTCAGGTCAACGCTTGTCAAACCGCTGCAGTAATAGAACAGGTGATTCATTCTTGTCACGTCTGATGTGTTGAGGTTTTCAATTCCAGTGATTGTCGTGAGGTTTGACATTTCACGGAACCAATAATAGGCTGTAGTGGGACGGGCACCGGCAAATGATGGGTCGAATACCACATCAGTCACAGAAGCGCGGATTGAATACCACTTGGGTTGGGTTGTGCCCGTGTTCAGGTCGTAGGTCGTGCCCGTGCGGGTGCTGCGCAGGTCGTCGTAGTAGAAGGTCAGCGTCGTGTTCGACGGCGTGTAGCAGGCGTAGCCTACGGGGCCTGTGTAAACCGTGACATGGGCAAAGTTCGACCAACCAAAGGCATCCTGGTAAGCGCTCACGCTGGCACTGGGCACATTGAGGGTGGCGTTGGCATAGGTGCCGAGGTCAAAGACAGCTTCATTAGCCAAACCGGGAGGGGTTTGGGCCAGACATGTCACGCTCATCAGAATACACCCTTGGAAGGCGTCGACACCAATGGCGGTTAACGATGAGGGTAGCTTCACGCTCGTCAGACCTGTGCACCCTTGGAAGGCCCTATCACCGATGTCAATTACCGATGATGGGAACGTCACGCTTGTCAGACCTGTGCATTGCGCAAACGCAAACCGACCGATAGAGGTCACCGAGGAGGGTATCGCAATGCTCGTCAAACTGGGAAGAGAGTAAAATGCCCCAGTCTCAATGGCTGTTACATTATACGGGATGAGAGTGGTATTGCAACCGTTGATCAGGGCATGATCATATGTGCGTATAATGGCATTGCAGTTGTTGGGGGAGCTATAGACCGGGTTGCCGCTTGCCACCTTGAGGGTGGTCAATCCATCGCAGCCAGTAAAGGGGGCCGCACCCATATCGGTCACCGAGGCGGGAACTGTCACACTCGTCAGACCTGTGCATAAACCGAAGGCTGCTTCACCAAGGTAGGTCACCGAGGAGGGTATCGTCAAGCTCGTCAGACCTGTGCAAAAAGAGAAGACGTAGCTACCGATGGAGGTTACCGACGAGGGTATTGTCACGCTTGTCAAACCTGCACAGTTATAGAATGCCCTGTCACCGATGCGGGTCACTCTATAGGTGGAACCGCCATAAGTCACCGTTGAGGGAATCGTGACACTGCCGCTGTAACTGTTGTAATCATCGTTCCTGCAGGTCACCTCGACCTCCCTGGGGCTGGTACTCGTGATCTTATAGAAGAAGCCATTCACCACAAAGTTTGCTTCCAATTCATGCATATTGGTGAAGTTCGACCAAATGTTGGCCGACTGGTAAGCGCTCTTTTTGCCGACTGGCACATAGAGCTGTGCATTGCTGTAGTGGCTGCTTGCGAATGTGTCAATATAAATATATGGTGGCGTTGTTGCCCAGCAGGTGATTTCGGTCAAAGCATCGCAGCCAGTGAACACGTTAGGAAATATATGGGCCCCACTGAAGATGGTCACACGCTGTAGAGCAGAGCAGTTGCGAAATACAGAATAACTGATCTCGGTGACCCCGTTGCCAATAATCGCGTCAGTCAAACTAGTACAACCGTAGAATGAATAGCGTCCGATGGAAGTCACTGTATTGGGAATAACAATGCTCGTCAAGCTCGTGCAATACCTAAAAACATATTCATCGATGATCTCCAAATATGGAGGAAGATCCAGGCTCGTCAAGTTGGAACAACCTTGAAAAGCATAATCATCGATGGTGGTCACCGACGAGGGTATCGTCACGCTTGTCAAGCCCGTGCAGTCACGGAATGCACTCGTGCCGATGCGGGTCACGCTATAGGTCTTGTTATTGTGTTGCACAGTCGAGGGAATGGTGACACTGCCACTGTAACTGTTGTAGCTATTATTCTTATAGGTTACCTCAACGGTTTTGTTTTCCTCACTAGTGATTAGATAGTAGATGCCGTTCCTCTCTATATCATAGGACGCGATATCGGTGAAGTTTGACCAGTATTCAGCAGACCGATATGTGTTCTCGAAGTTTCTGGGCACCTTGAGAGTGGCATTGCTGTAGTGGCTGCTGGTGAAAGTGCTGCTGTCGATGGTGGGCGGCGTATTGCCCTTACATTCTATGTATGTTATAGTAGTGTTATTTCCAAACACATTATATCCTATGGAGGTCACTCCGCTGCCGATAACTACACTCGTCAATGAGTAGCATTGATTAAATGCCCCTTGGTCGATAGTGGTCACTGAGTTGGGGATTGTCACGCTCGTCAAGCTTGTACTAGCGAACGCATTAGCGGGGATGCTGGTTAGCGAGTTGGAGATGTCCACACTCGTCAAGTTATTGCAACTTAAAAATGCGTTAATGCCAATAAATGTTACTGAGTTGGGAATTGTCACCCTTGGCAAACTGGTGCATTTATAAAACGCTGCTTCGCCAATAGAGGTCACCGAGGATGGGATTGTCACGCCTGTCAAGTTAGTGCACTCACGGAAAGCCATCGTGCCGATAGCGGTCACCCTGTAGGTCGTGCCGTTGTTGCTCACCGTCTGAGGAATGGACACACTGCCACTATAGGTGTTATAGCCTATCGTGTATGTCACCTCAACGGTTTTGTCCGTCGAGCTGGTAATGTTGTAGTATATGCCGCCCGACGTAAAGCTGTAGGCGCTGACAGCGGTCAGCAACACAGCAAACAGGAGTAAAAGAATTTTTCTCATATCTGTAAAGTTTTTAAAGATTAATAAATTCAGATCTAAAGGTATAAGGGGCCGAAAGGTTGTATTATTCCGCCCTCGGGGTGCTGCTCTTGAATATCCAGTGAGTATCATATTCATTCAAATTTAAAGGTTAATATTATTATTGGATGCTATTTGGCTACAAATATAAAAGAAATCTCACAAAACACCATAAAAAAAGATAAAAAAGTTATTATTTGTCAATTGAAATCGCATTGATGTAGAAACTGCAGAATGTAGGGCCTCGCCTTGGCGTGGCCGCTATGGGGCAGGTAGTATGTATAGCGGATGCCTAAAAAAAGAAGGTTGTCCCTAGTTGTTTGAGATGTTGTCTTGGTTGTCTGAGAAAAAAGGTCTTGTGGTACCGGCCACGCCAAGGCGAGGCCCTACAACAGGCCCGCATATGTGGACAAGGTGGAGGGAGTGGAGATGGTGAAAAACCAAGAAATATTAGTAAAATGAGTGGAAAATATTGGCGTTTTGCAAACTTTTTTTTGAGAAAACTTGGATTTCGGGAATTCGTGTTGTAATTTTGCAGCGTTGTTTAGTCAATTCGGTTTGTAACTGATGCTGGCTAGCAACCCATCATTTATTTACTAACAATTAATTTTTATAACCATGAGAAGCAACCTTATTGAAGAAATTAGGCAGCAAGCCTGCCTGATCGATGAGGAGACAGCAACAAGCGAGTTCTCCACCATCAAAGAGAAATTTGTGGTCGATGACAACGTCGATTATCCCGACCCCGAGTACCTCATCCGCATCGGTGATGTGCCAACGCTTCCCAAGGGCAACCTGGTGGCAGTGAGCGCCAAGTGGAAGAACGGCAAGACCTTCTTCTGCGACATTCTTGCAGGGATTTTCCTGGGCTCCGACATTTACAAGAACTGCGAGAACCTGATCAAGCAGGGCAAAGTACAATTCTTTGACACCGAGCAGGCTGTGAGCGACACGGCCCGCATTCGCAAGACGATCAAGAGTATCACGCCATCCGACAGGCATGGCGACCTGGAAGTATTCTGCCTGCGCAATGCTGTCATCGACAGTGACGGGCAGAGTGAAGAAATCTCGCGCTATGAATTCATCAAGCGTTCCATCGAGCACGACCGTCCCGACTTGGTTGTCATTGACGGCATTGCCGACCTGATCTACAACTACAACGACGTGACCGAGAGCCAGAACATCGTCAACAAGCTTGCCGCAATCGCCAGTGAGTTCAACTGTTGCATCGTTGTGGTCATGCACCAGAACAAGGGCAAGCAGGACAAGTCGATGAAGGGCCACATCGGCACCATGCTCTACCAGAAGTGCAGCGACGAGTTCATTGTTGAGAAGCATGGCACTCTCTTTACGGTCATCCATGATGTTTCACGTCATCGTCAGAGCAGTGGACTGGTGTTCAAACTTGACGAGAAGGCCATCCCGATGGACGCCACTGCCGACCGACTGTTGCAGCTGGAGATCAAGCAGCAGCAAAAGATTGCTGAAATACGAGAGCAGGTTGCCGAGTTCTTACCCAAGGACGGCAGCACGGTCAAGAAAAAAGATGTTGTCGTGGAAATGCAAAAGCGGCTGGGACTCCAACCTTCGAGTTGCTACAATATGCTGAATGCTGCAATAGCGTCAGGCACTGCAGTCGCTCATGGACGGTTAAATGTCGCTCTGGCAACCGCGTGAATTTTCGTCCATTTCATCCACTATATTAAATAAATTGAATGAATTGGATGAAATAAATGAAATAGAAATGGTGTGTCATCGCAAGTTTTGACACAACCTATAAAAAAATTGTATTGCGATTTCATCTATTCTTTTATTTCGTCCATTTCATCCAAGAGAGCACACGTGTTACGCAATTATTCTATTAATAAATCTTTAAATCACCATGAACTCATCAGTTAATTTTAAGAATTTTAGCAGCTACGTCATCGAGAGGGAATTGGCTTTTCTTACCATCGTGGACTTCCTTCATGAAGACGGATATCTCATGAGGATGCAGAGCACCGCCTTTGCCGAGCGCATGAGCCAGATCTTCGGTTTCTCCATCGGCACTGCCCGCAAGCACGTGAGTCGTGCTGTCAAACTGGGGCTTCTCAAGCGCACCTGTTACTTGGGCAGCTACTGGATTGAGCTGCGTATCTACAATCCTGTAAAGCCGGATTCTGAAAACCGCAACGATGAAACCGTATTGCCGTAAGTACACCTATCCCGTCAACGTCAGCCGCATCGCCAGTGATGTGGCTGCACGTGGAATCGACATCGCGCCCACTCGCATCAGGTGGGAACTACTTGCCCGCTGCCTTGCAGGGTATGCGGGCGAACAGGGGCGCGATGCCTTTCACCAGATGGCTTCCGTGTGGCCCGACTACAGCCGACACGACAGTGAGATGTGCTACAACCGCGCCCTCAGGCAGACGGGCAAGCATATCTCCATCGGCTACCTCAAGGGCGTGCTCAAGCGCCACGGCATCGACATCGACCATCCCCGCTATCGCGGGAGCGGTCCCTTACAACTAGTCAAACCTAACCCAACAACAACAACAACAACTAAGACCATGAAAAAAATCCATTTCAATTCACTGCTGCATTCCCAGCTGGGCGACCGTTCAGCCATCGGGCGCAACCCGCTGATAGACCTGCTGCTGCGGCTCTATCCCCAGCAAGCTGTGCTGATGGCTTGCGAGCGCTACCTCATCGGCTTCAACTCGTTCAAGACGGGCAAGATGGATGACGCCCTCATCTTTTGGCAAGTCGATGACAAACGCAATATTGTCAATGCCAAGAAAATCTACTACCGCTTTGACGGGCACCGTGACAAGAATCTGCCACCCATGTTGCTGTACGCCGACAACCCGCAATGCCTGTTCGGACTGCACCTGCTGGGCGAAGACCCCACGCTGCCCATCGCCATCGTCGAGAGCGAGAAGTCGGCATTCATCATGTCGATCGTCATGCCCGAGTACCTATGGATGGCGTGTGGCAGCCTCAACAACTTCAACGAGAAACTCCTCAAGCCACTGCGCCACCGCAAGATTATCGCCTTCCCCGACGTCGACTACAGGCGTGATAAGGACACGTGCTACTCGGTCTCGACCGCTGCCTGGCTCAAAGAGGCAAACCGCCTGAAGGCGGCGGGATGGAAAATCAGCGTCGATATGAACCTTGAAAAAAAGGCGACGACACCGCAGCGCCTCGACAAGTGCGACATTGCCGACATCGCCCTCGAACAGGCCAAGCAAGACCACATCGAACGCCTGAAACACCCGTAACCCACTGTTGAAACTATTAATTACGCGACCCTTTAAATTGGTTTAAATTCGTGTAATTAGTAGTTTATCTTTTGCTGCGTGTACGCTTGGATGAAATGGATGAAATGAACGAAACTACAGTTGGCGGGTGTAGGGAATTAAGAGGATTTTTTACAAATATGTCTGTCCCTCCCGCTAGGGAACAAGGCATTATTGCTCCCCGTTTAGTTGCAACCCCAATTCTCTCAATTACTTCATCAATTTCAATAAATCGATATTCCTCTGAACCGTTTTAGTACTGGGATGATCAGGACCCAAGACTATCAAAAAAATGGCTAATGCCTTCTCATAATACTCTAGCGCCTTGTCATAGTCGCCCTGTCTTTTGTAAACCAAGCCGATGTTGTTGTAGTCAATAGCGGTGTCGGGGTGCTCTTTACCCAAGACTTTTTCATCAATGAGTAATGCCTTCTCATAGTACTCTAATGCCTTGTCATAGTCACCTGTGCTATAGTAAACCCCAGCGATGTTGTTGTAGGAAGTGGCGGTAGAGGGATGCTCTTTTCCCAAGACTTTCTCACGGATGTCTAATGCCTTTAAATGGTACTCTAATGCCTTGTCATAGTCGCCCTTATCATCGTAAACCAAGCCGATGTTGTTGTAGGAGGTGGCGGTGGAGGGATGCTCTTTGCCCAAGACTTTCTCATGGATGTCTAACGCCTTGAAATGGTACTCTAATGCCTTGTCATATTCGCCCTTGTCATCGTAAATCAAGCCGATGTTGTTGTAGGAGATGGCCGTGTCGGGATGTTCTTTGCCTAAGACTTTCTCACGGATGTCTAACGCCTTGAAATGGTACTCTAATGCCTTGTCATAGTCGCCCTTGTCATCGAAAATCGAGCCGATGTTGTTATAGGTCGATGCTGAATATGGGTGCATCTCGCCAAGTACTTTTCTAACGATGCCTAAAGCCTTGAAAAAGTACTCTAATGCCTTGTCATAGTCGCCCTTGCTATAGTAAACCCCAGCGATGTTGTTGTAGTCCGTAGCTGTGTCGGGGTGCTCTTCGCCCAAGACTTTTTCATCGATGTCTAATGCCTTGAAGTAGAAGTCCAATGCCTTGTCATAGTCGCCCTGATTCATGTAAACCAAACCGATGTTGTTGTAGGAAATGGCGGTGTCTTCACTGTCTTTGCCATAGAGTTCTTCGGAGAAAGCGATTTGACGCTGGTAGATCTTTACTGCTTCTTCGTAATGGGCGTAATCATCAAGAAAACCTGCATAATCGAACAGCAGTTTTTCGTATTTCTTTTTGTCGTAAGCGCTGCGGCTTGCCCAATCTTCAGCCTTGGCATAGATCTTTGCAACATGGGCGATGCGCTCCTCAATGGGAATTTTCACGTCTGCCATGACAGTCTTTGCCTGGAGGCGCAGGGCTTCAATATGCTCATGTAACTGTTCGTGTTTGGTATTGATTTCTTCCGCTAACTGGTCGCCTGTCTTTTGCAAATCGTCCAGCAATCGGTTTGCCTCATCTAATTGGCCTGCCTCAAAGGCGTCAATAGCTTGTTGCAACTTCTCACTGACTTGCTGGCGTTGAAACTCAGCTATAAGTTTGGCCGTTGATAGTAACGCATCCTGTTGGCTTTCAAACTTCTTCACCAGTCTTTCACGTTTAATCTCTTTTTCGCTGAGGCGTTTACCAAATTCATCATCATTAGGATATTTCTCTATATCACGTCTGATTTGCTGGATTTCATTCTCCACGGTCTTGATTTCTTCACTTAAACGCTGGTATTCCACGTTGTTTGCAGCAAACGACAGTTGTGACATCTCAGCGACTTTCACGTTGCCTAATGTCACAGTTCCATTCTCTGCCTTGAGCTCGCTCTTGCCACCGAATAAGTAACTGTCGAGCCACAGGACGAAATCAAGGTGCAGTTTGTCGTTGTTGGCATATACACCCCAAAAATGTTCTATCTTTTTGGTTAATATCCTCGTTTTAAAATCAGTCAATTCTTTCGATTCTTTCTTTTGACTGAATAATGATTTAGGAAAACGAACCTTGACAATTTCCTTGAAGTATATGAAAAGTGGCAACTTGCGAGAATGGCACTCTTTCAGTGCAACATCAAATTCTTCGAGGGTGTATTTTCCTGCTCTGGTATGGAAAAGCGTGACGAAATAGTCACACTGCTGGATGACCTTATTATATTCATTCTGCTTACGTTCATCATTGTAGGCTGAATCAAGATATTCCCATTTTTTCAACAGGAATGTATAATTTCTTGTCTCGTAGTGATTCTGCAAGCGTTCGATGAAATCTGCGAAGGCGACGCGGTCGTCATGCAGCTCGTTTGATGAAGCCAGAAATATCCTTACCGTTTTAACCGTCCTTGTATCCATTTTCTTATCAAGTTAAGATTCAGATGGCAAAGGTAACACAAATTCCTGAAAACACCTCGTGCACACTTGGATGAAATGGATGAAATAAACGAAATTGCTGTTGGCGAATTAAGCGAATTTTACTGATGCCTAAAAAAAGAAGGTTGTCCCTTGTTGTTTGAAACGTTGTCTTGGTTGTCTGAGAAAAAAGGTCTTGTGGTACCGGCCACGCCAAGGCAAGGCCCTACAACAGGCCCGCATATGTGGGGTGAGTGGACAGAGGTAACTATTCAGTCATTTTCCCCACGCTAAGCCGCTAAGTCGCTAAGAATTTAATATTTGATAGGTTACGTGATTTGTTTATGATCTGTCAGACGAAATGAGTTGCTTCAATCTATCAAAATGCTTCTCTATTGCGGCTAAGGGTATTATCTGAAAATCAAAATCTTAGCGTCTTTGCGACTTAGCGTGAGATTCGGTGACGGGTGTTTTGACTGA
>JAEEGL014427456.1_pt1 | contig 12177 bp, 11 predicted proteins | sample 9134231 | NCBI WGS metagenome assembly JAEEGL01 (sample SAMN16246548, study PRJNA631951) | gut metagenome | biome: gut microbiome; feature: rumen; material: fiber-attached | host: Bos | place: Iran: Karaj | collected 2018-10
GCACCGCATCCATACCGAAACAGAACTTGCCCGTATCCTGAATGATCTTAAATCCGCACCTTTCGAGATCGTCTACTCGCTCACCTTCATTTAATTCAATCGTCGTCCAGTTTGGATTTGCCATCTTTCTGTTCTAATCTCTCAAGTTCTTCGAGTTCCAGCTCTTCTTCTATCTCCTCGTGAGTCTTCTTATTATGTTTATCCTTATTCTTTTGCCGCTTTCCGCCCTTTTCGCCTTTTCCGCCGTCATCGGAGTCTTTTTTGTGGCGCGGCTTGAACTTAAGATCCGATACGGCATATTCACGAAGTTCCTTCTCATCATCAACTTCGACAACAACTTTAACAAGCTGCTTAAGTACGTTTGTCTCCCTGACCTCACCTTTTAATCCGTCCGATGTGGTTACGGTATCACCAACCTTCGGAAGCTTTCTGTTAAGCTCTTCGTATACCTCGGCCTCATTTTGCAGACAGCACATCAGTCGTCCGCATATTCCCGATATCTTCGTGGGGTTAAGCGAAAGGCTCTGCTCTTTTGCCATCTTGATCGATACCGGCGCAAAATCCGACAGATACGAATGGCAGCAAAGCGGACGTCCGCATATTCCCATTCCGCCAAGTATCTTGGTCTCATCCCTGACTCCGACCTGTCTGAGTTCGATCCTCGTGCGGAACACTCCTGCCAGATCTTTTACAAGTTCACGAAAATCAACCCTTCCGTCGGCAGTGAAATAAAACAGGACCTTATTATTGTCGAATGTGTATTCCGCATTTATGAGCTTCATTTCAAGGCCGTGTTTATGTATCTTTTCGAGACATACTTTGTATGCGTCCTTTTCCTTTTCACGGTTTCTCTTTTCGCGCTCATCATCATCGGCTGTCGCTTTTCTTATAACGTTTTTCAGCGGCTGTGTGATCTTACTGTCATCGACCTCCATGTTGGGAAGTACGACGGTTCCGTATTCCACGCCCCTTGCGGTCTCCACGATAACATGATCCGACCGTTTGAATTCGATGTCCTTCGGTCCGAAATAATATATCTTTCCGGCCGTCCGGAATCTGACTCCTATCACTTTTGTCATTTCAGTTCTCCTTTATGGTAAGCAATGCAAGTTCCATTGCCATTTCAAAATTCACGTTTGCCTTGATCCGCTGTCTTGTTTTGTCTATGGCGGTCAGTATCTTCTCAATACCTTCGTACGAGCTTTCCTGTGCCGATCTTATAATGCTCTCACGCTCTTCCCTGAACACTATCGCATCTTCATCCATTGTCGCTTTATATAACAGGACATCCCTGTACCAGCACATCATAAGGTCGAGAAAATCATAAATATTGAGCTTGTACTCTTCGAGTCCTTTAAGCGTTCCGATCATATCCGCTGTATCCATTTTCCGGATATGCTTAAGTATTCTTATCGTTTCGTCTTTGATCTTTTCAAAGTCCTCGCTCATCGCAAGACTTCTTGCTTTTCCGATGTTCCCCCTTGCAAACGCAACACAGATGTCTGCGTGATAATCAGGGATCTTTACTTCGGACATAAGATATTTTTTAACAAGTTTATCTTCGACGGGCCTCATATCAAGCTGGACACATCTTGACAGGATCGTCGGAAGCATTGCGGCCTTCGAAGTCGTAAGAAGAAGTATGACCACATATTCCGGAGGCTCCTCAAGCGTTTTTAAAAGAGCATTCTGCGCCTGGGGTGTCATCTTTTCCGCTTCGTTTAAAATATATATCTTCCGTTTGCTCTGATAAGGTTTGATCGATGCGTCGGAAACTATCTTTGCTCTTACATCTTCAACGGATACAGTATTGGGCTTTTCATGATCCACGATAATGATATCCGGATTATTTCCCGATGCTGCCTGGATGCACGAATTACATTTCCCGCACGGATCAAACCCTTCTCCGGGATCCTCGCATACAAGTGCGTTTGCAAATATCCGCGCGATGTATTCTTTTCCCTGCATGCACTCACCGGTAATAAGATAAGCCTGGCTTACCTTCCCCGAAGCAAGTGTTGCGCGAAGATGCTCCTTGATATGCTCCTGTCCGATTATCGTATCAAATGTATTTGTCATGTCAGTATATCAAGAAGGAGTCCCCTTATCTCGCCTACCTTTGCAAGTATCGCAAGATGGTCCTTCTCATCCTTCATAAGTTCCTGCGCCAGTTCGTCAAGCGTCTCGTCAACGCGGCGTATTATTCCGTACACCCTGTGCCTTCCTTTGCGGTCAAGGAAATTCTCACGTGAAAACTTGTGAGATCTGTTTACGATCTCATTAAGGAATTCCTTGATGAGAGTACGGTACCTCTTCATGTCTTTGACATCCATATGCTTGGTGATCTTGTTTCCCTGCATCGTGATGTCTTCATACATAAGCCCGAGCCGCTCCTGAAGACCTTCCTCTTCGATCGCGCTCATGAGCGTGAAGCGGAAAGCATCGTCGGTCGGTGCGTTTGTCTGGTTTGCATCTGTAACCTGTGTAGGCTGAATTACCTGATTGACTTTAATATCCATGCCTTAATCCTCTTGGCGCATTCGTTAAGATCATCGTTTTCAAATCTTGCTTCATCCAAAATGCCGAGTTCTTTTATCCGCTCTTCGCGAAAATCATCCGCGTCGGATAAAAACCTTCTGCACATTTCCGCGTATCTGCGGTTTTCCGGAAGCTTCTCCCGGTCAAGTGCCCTCTGAAGCCTGACACCGTCATCAAGATCTATATATATCGGCAAAACTTTGTCTTTTCCGTAATAATCCCTTGTTCCGGCAAACGATTCAAGAACGCCGATCGCTATATAACTGTTCTTATCAAGATCTATCATGCCGTCATCGGCGGTAAAATAATACCAGTCGCCGTGCATCGTGTGATAGACCTGCTCTTCGATTATCTTTCCCGCCTGTTTAAGGGTATCGTAACCTTTTTTGTCGACGAAATGATAATTGACTCCGTCTTCTTCGCTGTCCCTTATCGGCCTTGTCGTATAGCGAACGATTGGCTTTAACAAAAGCTCGCTGTCTTTTGTAATGATATTGTATAAACTGTCCTTGCCCGAACAGCTCTTTCCTATAAGGTAGAAGATCTTTCCCATAATACAGATATTTCCCCGTTATCAAGACCCGTGATCTCAAGGTCTTCTTTTTTTGCGCCAAGCAGTCTGTCAACTGCTTCTGCCGAGATCTTTTGTCCCGGTACCGCAACCGGTATCCCGGGCGGATAGATCGCAACAAATCCTGCAGATATCCTTCCTTCCGACAGCTCCACCGGAATATGCTCCGTATTATCTTCAAACATCGCCTGTTTGATGTCAGATCCCAAATACATTCCGGCGGCATGACTTCTTGCCGGCGGCTCTTTACCGGCATTTTCCGCAATATGTTTTGCGATGTGTCTTCCCACCACACTGTCATATATCTTCCGGATGATGCCCCGCTTCTTCGGGTCTTTCCGGCCGTTTGCGATGATCTCATCCGTTTCAAGGATCGCTTTTTTTAAACGTTCAAATCCTTCTTCCGTATCCGCGATCGATGTCATGAGTATGATATACGTATCGGTGGCAAGCTCCGGACAAATCCCGTACAGGTCATACATCCGGTCATAGAGCTTCTTTCCCGAATACTGTCCTGTCATATCGCTTAAGACTATCTTGCCTTTGTCAAAAGCTATAGAACCGGCAGCCGTAAGCTTTTTCTCAGTCAAAATGCTTAGGCATTCCAGAGATTCAAAGCTGTTATACAGATCCTCGAGCCTCGATACATAATCCCCGAACAGCTTCTGACCATTCTTTGTCAGAAGGTCTGTCATCGAATCGATCGATGCCATCAGGACATAAGAAGGGCTCGATGTCATAAAGACCTGAAGCATCTTACGTATCCGGTCCGCTGATGGGCAAGTTTTACTTATATGTATAAGTGCCGTCTGGGTCATTGCCGGAAGCGTCTTGTGAACACTCGTTACGACAACATCCGCTCCGGATGCTATCGCGCTTTTCGGAAAATAGTCCGAAAACCCGAAATGTGCACCGTGTGCCGCATCCACGATAAGTACCGAATCATTCTTGTGGCAGACATCCGCTATCGCCTCTATGTCGCTTGCGATGCCTTCATACGTAGGGCTTGTTATAACTACTGCCGTATGTTTTGAATCATCAAGGGATGCGAGCGCAATTTCAACATCCGCGGCCGATATCCCGCCGCTTATATCAAAATACGATTCGCTCTCCGGTGATATGACAAACGGTTTTGCGCCACTTAGCATCACCGCATTATATACGGATCTGTGGCAGTTGGCTGCGATAACGATACTGTCGCCAAAAGTTACCGTACCGCATATAGCGGCAAGTATCCCTCCGGTAGAACCGTTTACGAGAAAATGCGTCTCGTCTGCGCCAAAGCATTCGGCGGCACGATTTTCGGCCTCTTTTATTATGCCCTTTGCATCATGTAGATTATCGAATCCCTGTATTTCCGTTACATCGATCCCGTATATCTGCCTAAGGAGCTCTTCATTTGCAAGTCTTCTCTTATGGCCGGGCATATGAAACGGGTACACACCCGAATCACGGTTGTCTTTAAGCTTGCGGATCAGCTGCATCTTCTGTACTCTCTTCGACGGCAGTGTCCGTATTTTCTACTAAAACCTCTCCGCCTTCTTCGGATGACGGAACATCATCCATGGGGTCGCTGACGGTTTCTTCCGAAGCAGAAACCGGAGCCGGCTCGGGAGCCGGTTCAGATTCAGTCTCTTTTTCGGCGGATGTCTCCTCCTCTTTGGTTAAGTATTCTCCGCTCCTGAATATCTTAACTTTCCTGTTGAAAACGATATGAGTAAATACATCCGTAATGCCCGCAACAACGAAGGCGATACCGATGAACATAAAAAGCGTTCTGTCATTTTCCGGCTTAAGGTATACGGCAACCGCTCCCGCGGTAATGCACATGAGCGCAAATATCATGACCACAAGCCACATTTCCGTGACTTTCTTCATCTTTCTGTCTATCCGCTTCATGTCGATCGAATGCTGGAGCTTAACAACACCGTTTGCAAACAGTATGCAGCCGACGATCACCGGAAAGTACACACCGATCACATCCTGTTTGGTAAAAAAGATAAGTGCGATAAAAAGCGCCATTATCCCGTATACAAGATCAAGCCGAAAGTATCCCGTCGCAATATCCCTCACGCAGTATGAGATTATGGATACAAGACCTGCGACGGCAAACACGCATGCAAATATCTTGCATATAAACGCTATATCCATCTGAACATATGCGATAAACACCGCTCCCACCAGGACAAAAAAGACCGAAAGCAGGTAATGGTACCATTTGAGCTGGTTTTCTTTTTGCTCCTTAATGTCCTGTTTTACTTCGCGTTCTATCTCTTTTCTGCTTCCAAACATAGCGTCTCCTCCTTTGCCCGTTAATTTTCATCAAGCGTTGCTTTATAGTTATCGATAAGGTAGTCGTATTTTCCGAGATTGATGTTGATGATCTTCATTATCCTGTCCTTGTCAAACAGATCACCGCGTGTTATCTCGTCAATGATCCGGTAATATTCCCTGACATCTTCATTTTTGATCGAATTGGGAGTGTATGAAAACAGTATCATATCGGTATAGCCTTCCGGTGCCTGTCTCCACATATGTCCTATTCTCCAGCCCGGCTCCGCAACCGCGGGCAGATGAGCCAGGAACGGATCTCCGAGCGCATACAGATCGTTTAAGTACAGATCGTTATTGTAGTATTTCGTAATGCCGGGAACGCTTTTTAATATACCCCCCGGCATATTGTTATCGCGAATTTCCTTAACGCCGTCTTCATTCCATGTATCGCGGATACAAAGCTCCCCCGTCGTTACAAGCGAATACAGGTTGTTAAACAGACTTGCCGTAGTAAAATAACCGGCTCTTTCATCCGAGATAGGAGACCCGAATGTTCTTCCGAACAGGAACTGATCCGTGATCACATCTGATGTAAATCCGAAAACAAGAGCGGCGATCGCGATCCCGACAAAACGTCTGTTAAAACGGGCTCCTTTTCCGAGCTCTGAGAATTCCCGGTTCCTAATGTCTATGTAACACATAAGGGAGATGAAGAACATCGTCGTAAAATGACGTCCCATCATAAAATCCCCGCCCACGGCTATAAGATATATTCCGTAAAGAAGAGGTCCCGCCATGCAGAAAATATACTGTCCTTTTCTGACGGATATTGCCGCTATCATAACAAGCAGCGGTATTATCAGTATGATCGGATCACATACTGCCGCATTCAGGTAATACCTTATTCCCCTTACTACATAATCACGAAAAGCGATGTCTGTCCCGAGCTTTGCGTATGCGGTGTTCGGAAAAGGAAAACCGTAATAAAATATCGAAAACAGTTCCCAGAGAACAAACGGGAGAAGGCCAAGTATTCCGATGCCTACCGCCTTACCGAATGACACGCCGTCACGTTTAGCAAGATAAACGTATACCGCCATCGGAGCAAACATCAGCACCGCATCCATACGCGTCATTGCAATGAGAGATACGTAAACGGCAAGGATCAGCATGTCCTTTCCGGTGTATAGTTCACGTTCAAAATACTTTTTCAAAAACAGCGCACCGAGGAAAAACAGCATGCTGTTTTCAAGGCCCGACGTCGTGTAGCTGACAAAACTTTCCGATCCTATAAGAACGGCAAGGCAGAACACGATCTGTCTTTTCGTCCTGCAAAAATCCCACGCCAGTATCTTAAACGCGATCGCCGAGAAAACGATATTGATCAGGAGCGATACAAAGAACATATCGCGGATCACAAAGTACCCGGCGGCAACAACGAGCGTAAAAAGCGGGCAGGTTGTCGCCGTTGCCCGCTGGCCGACATTATAAACAAATCCGTTTCCGTCAACGAGATTCTTCGCCATGATATAGGCGTGATAACTGTCATCACTCTGCCACGCGAGCAGTGTTATGACTGCAATAAAAATGAGAAGTGCAAAAAACTTGTATCTGTTTAATTCTTCACTGAAGAAATCATGTATTCTGTTCATCAATCTATATACCACAACATTTTTCCGCGAGATCCATTGCCCGCTGCATCACAACATCAGAATTGAAGTGCTGCCACTCGCCCCATCGTCCGAGTCCGTATATTCCCTTTGACGATGTATGATCGAGAAACTCTTTTACCAGCTCCTGTTTACCGATCGTATTAAGCGGATATGCATAACTGTTTACAAAGTAAGTTCTGTTTTCTTTATCCGCTGTATCCTTATCATATCTTGTAAGGTTCGTTTCCGTCCAATAACCTTTTGATCCCGGACAGAAATTGTGCCGTACTAGTATCCGGTGATATGAAAGGCCGGGGTCCGGATAATATATCCAGTGGGCTTTTGTATCAAGATCTTCTGCTATATACTCCGTTACGATCGAGGAATACTTAAGTGCCTCTATATTTCCTTTAAGCTTTTGCGGAAGGTTCTTATGCTCCGTTATGCTCTTCCAGGGGATCGTAACTACTATCATATCAGCCTGATACGTATCGTTTACGGTCCTTGTTTCGTAATCTATCTTTGTAACTTTTTCGTTGTAGCGGATCTTCTCTCCCAGAGCGTCCGCCATGCGTAAAAATGCCTCGCCGTAACCATACTTTTTCGGATAATAAAACTTCGCATGCCCGGGCTGTGTACCGTACGGCTTATGATTTTCACACGACAGTTTCGTCTCCTCGTAAGACACGTTCGGAAGCTTTTCAAGCCAGTATGTTCCGAGACTGTCAAGATCCTCGCCGAACATCTTCATATTGTAAGGAAGCATATAATCCTCGGCGATCGCTTTTCCGAGCTTCCATTCGATCCACTCGGTAAACTTTTCCGGTTTCGGCACGTTTCTGTTGCATCCCGCGATCTCGATAGCATCAAGATATCTCTTCTGTTTGTCCTCCGGAAGCTGCCATATGTTCGCCTCTATCGGACTTCCGATCATATCTCCGTACAGATCGATCTTCGAGTCGCGCTCATACATATCCCATTCCGATTCGGGAAGAAACCTGAAAACAAATTCGGTCACTGCCGGATTCTTAACATCGAGGAAATGTCCGCCTCCGATATCAAACGGACTGCCGTCGACGTCAGTGCTTTTGCACAGGCCGCCCGCACTCGGGCACTCCTCAAGTACAAGGAAATCTTTTTCTCCTTTTTCAAGGAGCTTGTTTGCAAATGTAAGGCCGCTCGGTCCGGCACCAACTATCAGGTATTTCATAGTCTTAATATTTTACCACAGTTTCTGTAATTATCACAAGGAGACTCGCGGTTCCTCCTACCTACATCTACCAACGGTTAGGGTGGTCCAGCGGCAAAAGCTCTATTCCATACCCTTTCATGCCCGGGAAGTCTTTTATCATCTGTTCTTCATCATACGGCTCATCTTCGTAGTCATCATCATAGAATTCTTCCTCTTCCCGGCCCGATGCGTCCGCGCTTCGTTTCTGGAGTTCCTTGTATATCGGCTGCATGTACATATCTCTCGGTGTCAGCTGCTCCCCGGGATTCCTGCGTCTCTTGTTCTCACTTCGCTTCTTGTAATTGTATCTCTTGTTCTCGCTTCGCTTCTTGTAGCGCTTGCGTTTCTTCATTCCGGCTCTTCTTGCGCTCTTTACAAACCTCATGATAAGAGTGATGAAGAGAATGATAAAGAACAGCGTCCCGACTATCATGAACAGTTTTTTTACAACATCCGATACGGTGACAAAAACGGTCTTATGATCCGGTTTGTAACTTACGGGTTCTTCATCGGATGTGTTTGTTATGATATTCGCAAACTCAAACACCTGCTTATCATCCGAAGCATAGTCAAGAGTCGTTCCGCCGACTCTGTTGCCTCCGACGAAATAATCAAGCCTTGCCACGGCGCCTTCTATGCCCGGCTCATAATCAACCGTTACCTCTGCATCATCAAAGCTCATTCCTTTGGGGATCACTATGCTTCCGGACTTGTTTAGGGAAAGAATGCTCTTTGAACTTCCCATGATATCAAGTTTTGTGTGGAAAAAGCTTGCGGACTGTATGTTGTATCTTGTTTCGTTATCCGCAACATTGTATTTCTGGAAACTGGCAAAACCATAGTCAAGAAGATCTGCCGTATCGGTAAACTGGTACGGGCTCTCGTCTTTCATAACCACGCATACAAGTTTCATGCCGTCCCTTTGGGCGCATGTGACAAGCGTCTGTCTTGCTTCGGAAGTAAACCCTGTCTTACCGCCGACGATCCCGTCATAGGCGTATTTCTTGCCCGATATCATCTTATGGTGATTCTCGAGCGGTCTTTCTTCATCGGTTTTGTTCGTAGCCGGGATCACGTACTTGGGTGTTCCTGATATCATGCACAGCGTTTCATTTGAAAAGAAAGCCCTTGCTATCTTTGCAAGATCAAGTGCACTGACATAGTGTTCCGGATCCGGGAGTCCGCTTGCGTTAACAAAGTGAGTATTTGTACATCCAAGTGCGGCCGCCTTTTCATTCATCATTCCGACAAAAGTGTCAAGATCACCTCCGACATGTTCCGCAAGTCCGTAGGCTATCTCATTCGCTGACCCAAGAAGCAGGCCGTACATACACTGCTCGACCGTAAGCTGCTCGCCCTTCATTATCCCAATTCTTGATGAGCCCCATTCCGTGTTGTCTATGGCCTCATCGGAAAAAGTCACCACTTCGTCCATCTGACAGTTTTCCGCAACAAGAAGCGCTGTCATCATCTTTGTGGTGCTCGCAGGATACAACGGTTCATTTATGTTTTTTGCATATAGTATGGCCCCTGTATCGACTTCCATAAGTATCGCCGATTCCGTCCCGTTCTCGGGTCCTTTCGGCCAGCTTACAATGGCATTACTGTCGATCGGTAATGATTTTCTACCCTCCCACTGTGTTTGAAACTCTTCCGTGGGAAGCGTGTCAACCGCGCTGACCGTAACGGGAAGAAAAAACGCCGTCAGCATCGATACAATAACCGCAATCTTAAATTTTCCGATAAATTGCTTATTTTTTCGCATACAGAATAATAGTACCACATTTTTATTGTATAATATATAATTGTTCCGTGAATCAAACAGCCTAAGACCGGGAGATATTATGATCGATAAAATAAATCTTGCCAAAACCGCACAGTCGTTTGCGACCCCATGCTTTGTATTTGACGAAGATGAGCTTACCTCGCGTATTGCGGAAGTTTTGGGTCTTTTGGGAAACATCCCTCTTTGTTATTCAATTAAGGCAAATCCTTTTCTTGTTGAGACACTTATTCCCGTTGTCGACAGGTTTGAAGTATGCAGCCCCGGAGAGTTGTCGATCTGCCGAAGCCTTTTAGTCCCTCCGGAAAAGATCATATACTCGGGCGTGTTAAAAGAAGAAGAGGATACAAAAGAAGCAATAGAATACGGATGTGCGATACTTACGGCGGAATCTGTCAGGCAGTTTGAACTGATACGAAAAACCGCATCATTACTTGGCAGAAAGGTCAATGTTCTTCTTCGTCTTTCATCCGGTAACCAGTTCGGGATGTCGCTTGAAGATATAAAAATGCTCCTCGACGATCCTGTTCCCGAGATCAGCATCATAGGCCTACACTATTTTGCAGGCACCCAGCGTAAGATACTTAAGAAACAACAGGCTGAACTTGCAAGACTGACAGAGGTAATAATCGAACTGAGGGAGAAGTTTGATACAGATCTTCCGATGCTTGAGTATGGTCCGGGTCTCCCTTTTCCGTATTTTACCGATGAAGATTTTTCAGATACGCTTTTGCCGCTAAAGACTATTTCCGATGACCTCAAAAAAACTGCCGGGTGCTGCGCACTCTCTGTCGAGATGGGACGTTTTCTTGCAAGCAGCTGTGGATATTATATTACTAAGATCGGGGATCTGAAGTCATCGTCCGAAGCCAACTGGTGCATAACCGACGGCGGTATAAATCATGTTAATTACCTCGGACAGATGATGGGCATGAAGACTCCTGTTATCACCCACTGTCAAAACGGTGAACCTGTTGATGACAGTGAAGGGGAAACATATACGATATGCGGGGCATTATGTACGACAAATGACATCCTGGTCCGCTCTCTTACATTAAAAGATCCTGTTCCGGGAGATATTCTTATATTTTCAAATATCGGCGCATATTCCGTCACGGAGGGCATAGGACTATTCCTGTCAAGAGCCCTGCCACGGGTTATCATGCATAAAAAGAACTGTGACCGGCTCGTTCGTGATGCGACGCAGTCGTGGAAAATAAATGTTAAGGATACGAATAATATATTATAATATTGGATGACCCAAATTTTGCGGAGGTATTATCATGGATGAATTATTGGAACTTCTATCAGATGTCAGGGATGATGTTGATTTTGCTACATGTGAAACGCTTATTGACGACGGCATACTTGCATCGTTTGATATACTGCAGATCATTTCTTCAATAAACGAGACTTTTGATGTTGAGATACCTGCAACTTCGATCATCCCGAAAAACTTCAATTCGGCAAAAGCCATGTTCGAACTGATCCAGAAGCTTCAGGAGGGCTGATCTTAACATATGATAAGCGTATGTGAAATGCTTGAGGCATCTGCCGCATCTTATCCCGATAAGACTGCCTTTTCGGATCCCGGATCGGCGATATCTTTTGGCAAGCTTCTTTCCGATTCGAAAAAGATCGCAACATACTTTCTTAAAAACGGATACATGAATGGTTCCGAAAGATCCGTTCTTTTTTATATGGAAAAATGTGTAAGTGCACTTCCTGTAATGTTTGGCGGGATATACTGCAACGCCTTTTACTGCTTCGTTGATATAAGACAATCTGATGAGCGTGCAAAAAGCATCATAGACAGGGTCAGTCCGTCCGTTATCATTACCGATGCAAAAAACAAAGACCGTCTTCGTGTTATTACCGGCAGTGATACAGTTCCTGTCATGATCGAAGACATTACGGACAAAGCTTTTCTTGACGGCATCTCTATAGATGAAGATGCTCTTCTTGATACGAAGCACGAGTTCAACGATAAGCTGCCGCTGTATGTTAATTTTACAAGCGGAAGTACGGGGGTTCCGAAGGGAGTTGCGGTCTCTCACGCTTCGGTCATAGACTTTATCAAAGTGTTTACGGAAACGTTCGGCATTTCATGTGATGATGTAATCGCAAA